>Ga0105047_10001969_pt1 | contig 36838 bp, 28 predicted proteins | sample MAT04_FD_78384 | JGI IMG/M metagenome (GOLD analysis project Ga0105047, IMG submission 78384) | Freshwater microbial communities from Lake Fryxell liftoff mats and glacier meltwater in Antarctica - MAT-04 (megahit assembly) | ecosystem: Environmental > Aquatic > Freshwater > Ice > Liftoff... | reverse complement strand
GCTCATCTCGGAGAAATCGTCGTCTTTCGTGACGATCGTGAACCCTTCGCGTTCCGCAAAAGCCCAAACAACCCGGTCGTCCGCTTCATCGAGATGAAACTCGAGCACGTGAGCCGAACCGCAGTAGAGGTCTTGCAACCTTCCCGAAAGCTTCGGCGACAAGTTCATGCGCCAATGACTCGCGTGTTTCGCTCGCGATCGGCTTCGTACGCGAAACAGGCTTGGATATCCAGAATTGTGAGATAAGGGTAATCTTCGAGAATCTCCTCCTGCGTCATCCCGCCCGCGAGATTCGAGAGAATGTCGCCGACGGTGATCCGCATGCCGCGGATGCAAGGCTTGCCGAAGCGTTTGCCCGGATCGACGGTGATGATGGTTCGCCAATCGACGGCCATGATCGTCTCCTTCTGTTGAATGATTTCATTCTATCCTACGCGCCAAGTTGTGCCGCCGGGGCGGTCTTCCAGCGTGATGTTCATGGCGGCCAGGCGTTGACGGATCAGGTCGGTTTGGGCGAAGAGTTCCTGCTTGAGCGCGTCCCCCTTGGGCAGCGGCTTGGCTGCGAGCCGAAGGTTCGCGCGTAAATCGAGCAACAGTAGCATGAGGCCGGCGACGGTGTCGTCGTCCCCGCCGAGTTTGCCTACGGGACGCAGAAAGGTCAGCCCGAGTTGGTCGGCAATGAGTTTCAAGACACCCGCACCTTCCGTGAACTCTTGTCTGGAAGCTTCGTCAGCCGTCGTCGGGTTTTCCAGCTTGGCGGTGTCGACGAGCTTGTTGAGTCTCGCCAGCAGTTCGAAGAGGGCGCCGACGACGCCGCCGGTGTTGAAGTCGTCGTCCATGAAGTCGTCGAAGCGGCGCAGGCTTTCGATGAAGTCCGGGTGTATCGGCTGACTCACCGACGCGAGATCGGAATAGGGCATCTTCAGCACGAGTTGAACGCGCTCCGCGAAGCGGACGAAGTTGTCGTAGGCGCGGTTGTTCGCCGTCAGGTTTTCCGGGATCGGCGTGGCGGGGTTGTCCCAATCCCAGACGCCCAAGTCGATCGGGCTGCGGTAGTGGGTACCGAGCATGAAGAACCTCAGGGCATCGCCGCTCATGTGCTTCAAGGCGCTCGCGACGTTGAGGACGTTGCCGATGCTGCCGGACATCTTGGCTTCGTTGCCTTCCTTGTCGCGCAACTTCAGCAGGCCGTTGTGCATCCAGATTTTGGCGAAGGGCTTGTCCGTCAGGCTTTCGGATTGAGCGAGTTCGTTTTCATGGTGCGGGAAGCGCAGGTCCAAACCGCCGCCGTGGATGTCGATGGTTTCGCCCAACAGGTCGATGGCCATGCACGTGCATTCGATGTGCCAGCCGGGGCGGCCGGGGCCGTGGGGTGAGTCGTAAACGACCTCCTTCGGCTCGTCCGGCTTGGCGCCCTTCCAGAGGGCGAAGTCGCCGGGGTTCTTCTTCTTGCCGCCGGTCTCGGCTTTACTCGCGCCGTCGAGTTGGTCCGGATCGAAGCCGCAGAGTTTGCCGTAGTCCGCATCTTTGGACACATCGAAATAGACGTCACCGCCCGCGGCATAGGCGTGCCCTTTGGCAATGAGCTTGTCCATGACGCCGATCATGCCGGCGATGTGCGCGGTAGCTCGCGGAAAATGATCGACGCCGGTGACGTTCAACGCCTTCAGGCAGCCGAAGTAGTCCTGCGTCATTTCCTCCGCCAGGGCGGGCACAGTTTTGCCGACCTTGCCGGCCCGCTCGATCAGCTTGTCGTCCACGTCCGTAATGTTGACGACCCACTGGACCTTGTAGCCCAGCGCGGTGAGCCGGCGTTTCACCACGTCGAAAATGACTGGGCCGACCATGTGACCGATGTGCGACGGCTTGTAAACCGTCGGCCCGCAGACGTACATGGTCACGGTTTCGCCGGGCTGCTTGGGAAACGGCTCCTTCCGTCGGGTGAGCGTGGAGTAGACCTGCAGTCGCGTCGTGGTCATGCCGTTCCTTCGTCTCGCTTGTGAATCAGAATCGTCGCGTGGCAGGCGATCGCCTCGGCCCGGCCGATGTGCCCGACCTTCTCGCCGGTCTTCGCCTTAACGCTCACCGCATCGACCGGTACGTTCGTGAGCATGGCAAGGCTGGCGCGGATCGTGGCCTTGGCTGCGCCGAGTTTCGGTTCCTGGGCGAAGATCGTAACGTCGATGTTGCCGAGCGCGTAGCCCGACTCCGTCAGGCGCGTCAGTGCGGCGTTCAGGAAGAGGACGCTGTCCGCATCCTTGTTCCGCGGATCGGTATCCGGGAACAGGTCGCCGATGTCGCCTTGAGCCAAAGCTCCGAGGATGGCGTCCGTCAGCGCGTGCAGGACGACGTCGGCATCCGAGTGGCCGTCCAAGCCGCGGTCGTGCGGAATGCGGACACCGCCGAGGATCAGCGGCCGGCCCGCCTTCAGGCGATGACTGTCGTGACCCGACCCGACCCGGATGGACATGGCGACCTCACGCAAGGAACATCCGCACATTCTAACAGCCGGACCGGTCGAGTTCTGCGCGGTTCGCGGATCGCAACGCCACGGAAGTGATAAGCTATGCGACAATGCCCGAATGATCGTCCGGGGTGCAGGGAATGAATCGCGGAATCGTGGTCGTAACTGCAGGCTTGTCCGTCAATCTTTGCCTCGGCGTGCTTTACGCCTGGAGCGTCTGGAAGAAGTTTCTCAAGTCGGATGCGACCCATCCGGCCGGGTCGGCGATGGCGGAGCCGAACCTCGGCTGGGAGTTCCTTTCGGATGCCGAGTCGACTTGGGGCTATGCCGTCTGCGGTCTCACGTTCGCACTGACGATGATCCCCGGCGGCAGACTTCAGGATCGACACGGCCCGCGGCCCGGGGCGTTTCTGGCCGGGTTGTTCATTGCGGCGGGCTGCCTCGTCGCAGGCTTCCTGCAAAGCGTATTCGGATTGTTCCTCGGCTTCGGGCTGCTGTGCGGCATCGGCATGGGTCTCGGCTATTCCGCCTCGACTCCGGCCGCCGTGCAGTGGTTCAGCCAAAAGCGGCGCGGGCTCATTGTCGGCATCGTCGTCGGCGGGTACGGAGCCGCATCGATCTACATCGCCCCCCTGGCCTCCAAACTCATTCAACGGCACGGCATCAGCGGCAGCTTTGCCATCCTCGGCATCCTTTTCGGCAGCGTCATTGTGGTGGCCTCGTTGTTTCTTCGGCGGCCACCCGAAGAGGTCACGACGAACCTGAAAAAGTCCGGCACGATGGTGAAGATGAACGCGGACTGGACGACCGCCGAGATGGTCGGCACCCGGCAGTTCTGGTTCCTGCTGTTTCTGTTCCTTGCGGGAGCGCAAGCGGGCTTACTCGTCATCGCCGATGCCGCACCGATTCTGAGCAAGACTGCCGGCGGCGGCTTCCTCGCCACCAACGACTGGCTGCTCCCCGCATACGGCGGCTTCATGAATGCGCTCGGCCGCGTCGTCACGGGCTTCTATTCGGACCGCATCGGTCGGCGTAATGCGTTCGCAGCCAATGGGCTGGTCTGTGCGGTCGGGCTGATCTGGATTCCGACGATCATCGACGATAACGATGTGATGCTGCTGTTCGCCTTGGTCGGCCTGACGCTGTGGCAATACGGCGGCTGTTTGTCGCTGTTGCCCGCGATGACGGCGGACTACTTCGGCTCCAAGCACATGGGTCTGAACTACGGCCTCGTCTTCCTCGGTTGGGGTGCGGCGTTCCTCATGCCGCAGGCGGCGGCGATCCTGCGCGACGCAACGCAACAGACCGATCTGCCGTTCTACTTCAGTGCGCTCTTGCTCGCAGCCGGTGTGGTGCTGAGTCGCTTCATTTCCCGGCCCAATAAAAACAAATCATGACCGCTGCCGCGAAACTCCGGGGCTTGCAGGGAGTCGCCGTGCTGGCCGCGATCGCCACGATCGGCCTGAAGTCGGCGGCCTACTCGCTGACCGGATCGGTCGGTCTGCTGTCCGACGCGCTCGAATCCGGCATCAACCTCGTTGCCGCGTTGGCGGCTTATGCATCCTTGAGTTATTCCGCCCGCCCGGCCGATCCGACGCACACCTTCGGCCACGAGAAGATTGAATTCTTCTCCAGCGGCATCGAGGGGGCTTTGGTCTTCTGCGCCGGACTGGGCACGATCGCCTACGCGATCGGCCAGCTCTGGAAGCCGACTCCTTTGGAGCATCTCGGCCAAGGGGCGCTGTTGGCGGCGTTGGCATCGGTCGTGAATCTCGTGGTCGGCTGGATGCTGCTGCAGGTGGGTCGTCGTTCCGGATCGCTGCTGACCGAAGCGAGCGGGCACCATCTGATGTCCGACGTGCTGACGTCGGTCGGCGTGCTGCTCGGATTGGGCATCGTTCGCATGACCGGGATTCAGGAACTCGATGCCGTGGTGGCCATCCTCGTCGGCGGGCACATCCTCGGCACCGGGTTTCATCTCGTCCGCCGCTCCTTTGAAGGCCTGATGGATCACGCATGGTCGCCGAACGAGATCCTCGCCTTTCGATTGCTGGTGAAAGCGGCGCTTCCGCCGCGGACCGACTTCCATCTGTTGAAGACGCGTCGCGCCGGCCGCCGGTCGTTCGCGGAATTTCACCTGGTCGTCGCCGGCGACAAATCGGTACGCGAGTCGCATGCGATCAGCCATGACCTGGAAAAAATGCTGATGCAGGCGATGCCGGAACTGGTGCTGTCGATCCACGTCGAACCGGACGACGAAAGGGATATCTGGGAAGTGGACGAGCTGAAGCGTTTGGGCGAAGAGCTTCCGCCGGAGGCTCGGGCATGATCGGGTTGGATTCCAACATCCTGCCCGTCGCGTTCGGTACCGCAATTCTCGGAGCCGTCAGCGGCGGCGTCGGCTGCTATGCGGTGGTGCGGCGACAGAGCCTGCAGGGAGACGCGATTTCCCATGCGGCCCTGCCGGGCATCGCCCTGGCGTACATGCTCGGCCTGCGCTCCGAAATCTTCCTGTTGTTCGCCGCCGGGCTTTCCGGCGGCTTAAGCCTGGTGTGGGTGCAGGCGGTTGTCCGCAGGCGTGGGGCGACCTTCGATGCCGCACTCGCTTCCGCCATCGTCGTTTTCTTCGGCTTGGGCGTGGTGCTGATGAGCCGCCTGCAGCGGACTGAAGGCGGTGCGGCGGCGGCCCGATTGCCGCAGTTCCTGTTCGGTCAGGAGGCGGCCGTACTGACCTTCGCGGACTTGGTGCCGATGCTGATCCTCGGCGGCCTGGCCCTGGGTGTTGTCGTGCTGTTCTGGAAGGAATTTCTGCTCCTCTCCTTCGATGCGGACTTCGCGATGACGCTGCACCTGCCGGTCCGCGGCATCAGCGTGCTGATGACGATCGTGACCGTGCTCGCGGTGGTGGTCGGCCTGCAGACCGTCGGCGTGGTGCTGATGAGTTCGCTGCTGGTCGCACCGGCGATCGCGGCCCGTCAATGGTCGTCCCGCTTCGGTCATCTCATGCTCTACGCGATGGCCTTCGGTTCGGCGGCCGCTTACGCGGGAACGCTGGCCGCCCATCACCTCGGCGAGCGCGGCAGCGCTGTGCCCACTGGGCCGACCATCGTGCTGTGCGTCACCGCGGTGGCCCTTTTATCCATCGCGTTCGCACCGCACCGCGGACTTGTGCCCGGATACCTGCGACGACGCAAAGCGGGGGCGGCATGACGATCGGCGAAGTCGAACTGCACGCGATGTTGCTCACCGCCTCGGTCGCCGCGGCCTGTGCCGTGCCGGGGGTGTTTCTGGTGCTGCGCCGATTGGCGATGGTCTCGGATGCGATGGGCCACGTGCTGCTCTTCGGCATCGTTGTCGCCTACGGAGTCGTCGGTTCGCTCGATTCGTTGTGGTTGAAGGTCGGCGCCGTGCTGAGTGCCTTGCTCACGGTGATTCTGGTGGAACAACTGCAACGCACGCGACTGCTGCGCGAGGACGCCGCGCTCGGCCTGGTCTTTCCTGCATTGTTCAGCGCGGGTGTGTTGATCTCGTCGCTCTACTTCCGCAACACGCATCTGGACGTCGATCAGGTGCTGCTCGGTCACGTCGAATTCGCGGCCCGGTGGGACGCGCTGCCGATGCTCGGCCTGCTCGCCTTGAACCTGCTGCTGGTCGTCGGCTTTTACAGGACGCTGAAATTGACCACCTTCGACCCGACTTTGGCGACGATGCTCGGCTTCGCCCCGGTGGCCGTGCACTACTGCCTGATGGCGATGGCGTCCGTCACCGTCGTCGCGGCGTTCGACGCCGTCGGACCGATTCTCGTCGGCGCATTTGTCGTGCTGCCGGCAATCACGGCTCGGCTGTTCGTTGATCGCCTGGGGCCGATGATCGCACTCGCCGTGGGCTTCGCGATCTTTGGCGCCGCGCTCGGCGTGCGGTTGGCTTTCTCATTCGCAACGAACACCGCCGGCATGGCGGCGGCAACCTGCGGCTTGGTATACCTGATCGCGTTTCTGCTGAGTCCGAAGCGCGGACTGATTGCGGTCTGGCTCCGTCGACGGCGCCTTCGGCAGGCTTGGCTGCAGGCGTTGGATGCTCACGGATAAAGTAAAAACGTCTCGCGGCGTTCCCGGAATGCCGCTTCGTCCCGTTCCCATGCCGCCGTCGGGCAAGGCTCATCCGCATCGATGAGCCGGCGTTCGCGATCGCTGCCGAAGAGGATATCGATGGCAGGAATCGCGTCGATGAACTCGTACCGCTCGGTTCGCCAGCGGAAGTGCGTGCCGAGCGTGTGGCGGAATGCCCGCAGCAGGTGATAGCCCGTTTGCACGGGTTGGAAGCCGACACCGGGGACCAGGAAGACGCCATCGCACGGCACACCCGCGTGCTTCTGAAACGTCGGCTGAAAGGTCGCGGGCAGCAACTCGACCCCGGGCGGCGCGTCGGTGTGCAGCCGTTGCAGCAACTCCGGCATCGGCGTTCCCGGGAAGCCGATGAACTCGAAGGGCCTGGTCGTGCCGCGACCTTCGCTGAGGTTGGTTCCTTCGATGAGGCACACGCCGGGATAAGCCAGAGCCGTTGCCGCCGTGGGCATGTTGGGGGACGGCGATATCAGCCACGGCTCGGTGCTCGGCGAGCCTTCAAACTTCACGACTTCGAGATTCACCGTCGGCACGCGCTCGGCTTGGTAGAGCCGCGCCAACTCACCCATCGTCAGGCCGTGGCGGATCGGCATCGGGTGCGGACCGACGAAGCTCTCGAAGCCGGGCTGAATCGTTGGCCCCTCCACCGTGCGGCCGAGTGGATTGGGCCGATCGAGGATCATGACCGCCACGCCCGCTGCCGCGCAAGCTTCCAAGCAATAGAGCATGGTCGCATGAAACGTGTAATAGCGGCTGCCGACATCGACGAGATCGATGACGAGCATATCCAAGCCCGCCAGCATCGCCGGTATCGGCTTCAGGCTCGCGACGGTTTCGCCGTAAAGGCTGACGACCGGCACGCCGGCCTGCGGGGCATCGTCGGTCACGGCAATCAGGTCTTGGGCGGTCCCCTTCAAGCCGTGTTCCGGGCCGAAGACGATCCTCAACTCGAAGGATCGTTCGGCGCACAACAACTGCAAGGCGGACGCGATCGGCCTCGGCGTGCACGACAGTGCGGCCGGGTGGGTCAGCAACGCGACCCGCTTGCCGGCAAGTCGCGCGAAGCCTTCCGCGCGCAGCACGTCCAGTCCGCAGAGCATCATTTGTCGTCCCGCAGTTTGGCGTTCTTCACGTGCTCGTCGAACCAGTCGAGCTGCTCGGCGAGTACGTGCTCGATGCTTTCCTTGGCCGAGTAGCCGTGGTCTTCGTGCGGGAGGAGAACCAGCCTGACGGTGCCGCCGTTGCCGCGGATGGCTTGGTACAGCCGTTCGGACTGCACCGGAAAGGTGCCGGGATTCGAGTCCGCTTGGCCGTGGATGAGCAGAATCGGTTCGTCGATTTTGTTTGCGTTCTGGAAGGGGGACATCTTCGCGTAAATCTCGGGCGCTTCCCAGTACGTCCGGCGTTCGTTCTGGAAGCCGAACGGGGTGAGTGTGCGGTTGTAGGCGCCGCTGCGGGCGATGCCGGCGCGGAAGAGGTTCGAGTGCGCCAGCAGATTCGCCGTCATGAACGCACCGTAGGAATGCCCGCCGACGCCGATGCGGTTGCGGTCCACCGGGCCGTTGTCGCAGGCATAGTCGATCGCGGCCTTCGCGGAGCCGACGAGTTGTTCGACGAATGTGTCGTTCGCCGTCTCCGGCGGGCCGACGATGGGAATGCTGACTTCATCCATGATGGCGTAGCCCTGCGTCAGGAAGAAGAGGTGCGAATAGCCGGCGATGGTGGTGAAGCGGTTCGGCGACCCGGAGACCTGGCCCGCGGTGGAGGCATCGTTGAACTCGCGCGGGTAGGCCCAGAAGATGGTCGGCAGCTTCTCGCCCGGCTTCGCGTTCGCCGGCGTGTAGAGCGTGAAGTTGATGGGTACGCCATCGGCGCGCTTGGTGGTGACGATCTGCTTCTTCACCTGCCGAAGTTCGGGGAAGGGATCGACGTTCTTCGTGAGTTGCGTTTCCTTATCGCCGACCTTCAGGAAGTAGTTGGCCGGTTCGGTCGGCGACTCGCGGCGGATGACCAGCGTCTTCAGGTCATCGGTCACCACCGCGGCCACGGTTTCGTAGTACCCCTCGCGGCAGGCGAAGACTTTTTCATTCGACTTGGTCGCCGGGTCGTACAGGCTCAGGTAGGGGAAGTCGCCCTTGGCTGTAGCGCCTTCGGAGGCGAGTACGAGCTTGCCGCCGAGGGTGCGGAGGACGCGTTCGCCGTTTGCGAGTTGCTTGGTCTGCGGTGCACCGGGGTCGCCGTAGCGATCCTGGACGGAGCGGTCGAAGACGACTGTCGGCGTCGAGTCCGGAGTAGCCAGGTTCACCTGGACCGTGCGGCCCCACCGGCGTTCGCGGTCGTAGTCCGCAATCATCGCTTCGCCGGTTTCCAGGAAGCTCGCGCCGCGAAAGCGGTGCTGGACTTTGAAGACTTCGGCCTTCGCGACATTGAACGGGGCAGCGTGTGTAACGAGCACATCGCGAAATGGCACGGTCTTCTTCGGGTTGCCTTCGTCCAGTGCCTCGGCCCAGAGGAGCGTCGCCGGGTCGGTCGGAATCCAGCGGATGCCGCGCGGGCCGACGGGCACGCCTTCAATGGGAACCTTGTCCTGCAGCGGCGCCTTGTGGACGACGTGGACGAGCTTGCCGGCGGCATCCCAAACCTCGGTGACTTTCGGGAACGACGACACCGGGTAAAGGTAGGAGTAGGGCCGTTCGATCCGCGTCACCAGGAAGTACATTCCGTTCGGCGATGGGTCGATGCCCGCAATCATGCCGGGCTTGCCGAACATCGTCAGTTTCCCGTCGAGCGTGCAGACGACGGCTTGGGCGGTGCCGAGGTGATCGAACAGGGCTTCATCGTGGCTGTTTGCGAGCATGTCCTGATACGTGCGGACCGGGGCGGCCGTACCGGTACTCTGTTGCACGACCGGGCCGCTCGGCGCGAGCGGTGCCGTCGGTGCGGCGCCCGTTCCCTTGGGGACGGTCGTCAGCAGAAGCTTGTCGTTGCCGAGCCATTGCACGTCTTCGCCCAATACCGCGTTGAGTTGTACGCCGTCGATGCGCGTCAGCGTCCCGCGCAGGTCGCCGATCCAAAGCGCGATGCGCTCCCCCACGATGCCGGTGACGGCGAAGTGTTGACCGTCCAAAGCCCACGTCAGCGATGTGATCCGGGCCTCGGCGGGAAGAGCCATCGGCTTGGCGTCACCGCCGCCGATCGGCATCAACTTGATTCCGGTGATCCGCGGCTGACGGGCCGGGCCGAAGGTCTTGGGATTCAGCCGCAAGCCGGCCAAGCGGGCTTGCGGCTCCGCGACTTCGGCGATGGCGGGGTAGCGGGCCGATTCCAGGAGCGCGATGGTTTCGCGATTCGGGCTGATCGACAATCCCGGCGGCGGGGCGGCGTTCAGGATGTCGCTGACTTGTTGCGGCGGCTTGCGATAGGTCGCCTGCCCCAGTGCGTCGTCCGCCGTCATGGCACACATCCCGAGTCCGAGTAGAAACAGGCAATATCGCATCGTGGCACTCCTCGATTCACTTCAGTGGTTTCCCGGTCGAACCGATCGTCAGCCCCAGCCAGATCGGCGTCCCCGCCGCTTCCTTGCCCGCCGGCCGTCGCATCGTCACGCTGCGGATCGCGACACCCGGTCGCGGACTGGTCCAGCGGTAAGCGTACAGCGTCGCCGTGTTGTTGCCGTCCGGAAATTTTCCGACCCACGCCGGCAACGGCAAGTCGACCGCATCGCCGACGCGGACCAGTGCACCGACCTGCCGGCCGGGGACGATCGGCACGACCACGCTTTCACCGTCCGTAAAGCTTACGACGTACTCCCAGGCGACCGCGTCCGCGATCCGGTCCGTGTGGAAGGTATGGAGAAAAAACAGCAGATCGGCCTGTGAGCCGACGGGGATTTCGACCGGTGTCGCCTTCGGCCCGAGCATCACGGCCGCGGGCAACGGCGAGGTTTTGAAGTCCCGAATCTCGAAGGGAACCTCGGCGAAGCGCTGCTCGCCGACGGGGATAAAAGCCAAGTCGGGAACGCCCGCCGGCCGCGTCTTGCCGACCGCTAGGTAGGCGTTGCACTGGTCCCCGAGCGGCACCGTTTTGTATGCGATGTTTGTGGCGTTGCCGCGACCTTCCGAAAGATCGGCACCGAGGCCTGTGAGGACTCGGGCAAGCAGACTCGCCTTGCGGTCCCGGTTCACCGGATTTGCTTCCGCGACATCGACGCGAATCTGGTTCAACAGAATGCCGGCCTGCGGGTAGTCGACCAAACCGCCGACGTTGAAGAACGGCACGACTTTGGCCGAGACGTCAGCCGACCGCTGCACCCGCAGCCGCAGTTCGTCGATGCCGACGATCGGCTTGCTTCCGGCAGTCCATTCGAGCGGTTCCAGCGCGATCGTTCGGATGGGCCGAGTCATCGCGAGTGGGAAAACCTGCACGAGGTCGCGCTCGGGTTTCAAGGTCACCACGAGACTACGTGCGCGGTCGCCATCGAAGACGACGCGGAGCTTGGCGATGATGCGGTAATCGGTGTTGACGACGAGTTCGAGCGACTTGGGAATCTCGGGCTTGGCCAAACGGGCCGACCAACTCGGGAACTCGCCCGCCTGACTCTGATCGTGGTAAAAGACGAACTTCCAGGAATCGGCCGAGGTCAGCCCGTCCGTCATCTGCTTCCAGCCGAAGTCGTACCTGTCGGATGCGGCAAACGGTGCCGCATCGTCGAGATCGACGATGCTGGTGAACGTGTCGTCCGCCGGGTAGCGATCCCCGGCCCAGGGATAAATCTTTTCGGTGCCGACGAGGGCGACATCGCGGACGGACAGCCCCGCGGCCAACGGCGAACGTGCGGCAGCGGGCAGCACCCGCTCGCGTCGGAACGGCCTAAGGACGTGGTTCCACTCGACGAGCTTGTTGAAGGTAGGCAGTGCTTCGGCTGTCAGGTTGCAAACCACGAGCTTGCCGCCGCGGTCGCGGAACGCCTTCCGCTTGTCCACTGCAGCCGACAAGGATTCCAGCACGGCCTTGGTGCCGTCCACGATCACGATGTCTGCCGTTGCCATCGCGGCAATCGGGTCGTCCGCGAGATCGAACTTCAACCCCGTGCGTTGCAGCAACTCCGAGCGCGGATCCTTCGTCGGCAGCGCCACGGCCGTCGACTTCACTTCCCGTCGATAAGTCCAGGCATGGCGAATCAGGTTCGCGGCCAGCCGAAGGGCGACCGGGTCATCCGGCTTCGCGCCCAGCGGAGTCTGGTTGAGCAGCATCAGCCCTTCGCCAACGGGCAACTCCAGGAGTGCCGTCAGCCCGAGTTCCACATCGCAGGCGAGGAGGGAGCGTGCCCCCCGGCCCGGCTTGCGGTAGGCGTTGCGGTAACAGACGTGATCCCCGGACCAACAGAAGAAATCGTCCGACGTCAGGCCGGCGAAGGCCGGATGAGCAGCGTCGTCCGGGAAGGCGATCCGGCCGGCGAGTAACGTTGGTTCGAGATCGACCGGGGCACCTTGAAAGTGCAGCGGGAAGCGTTGATCGAAGACGATCACCCGAACGCCGCGGGCGGCAAGATTCGCCAACGTCGGCTTCATCGCTTCCTCGGCAGTCAAGGCATCCGGGCCGACGAGGAGCAGCCGGATCGATGCGGGAACCTCGGCCGGCGATGCGATGTTGCCGGCAACCACGAGCTTCCTTAACGCCGGCGGCAGCTTGCCTGCGGGATCGAAGATCGCCGCCGTGTCCGCCGTCGGCCCGTCGATCGGCAACGGTGGACCTAGGAGGCGGACCGGCTTCACATCGCGGGTAATCTCCTTCCCTTCCCGCGTCGCAGTCACGACCCAATCGGCCTCAATCGTCGAGTCGGCAGGCACGCTCGGCAGGTCGAGTTCGACCGTAAACGAGACTTTGCCGCCCGGGGCAACCTTATGTTCCTGCTTGCCGCGCAGAGTCGTCACGGTCGGCGAGTTGCGCGTCTGCAGCAGCCAGTGGACCGTCAAGGGCGTGCCGACTCGGGTATCGTTGAGCAGCGTCAGCGTGCGGTTGAATTTGGTTCCCGCCGGCCAAGCGCTGTTCCATTCCCGGGTGAAGACTGCGATCGGCTGCCAGGCTTTGTAATGCTCCGCGTCCGGCCCCTCGGCGAACCAGAAGTGGAAGGCGGCAACGCCGTGCGTGCGATAGCCTTCGGAAAGCATCCTAGCGAACTTGGCAACGCCGCGGGATGCTTCGCGGCGGCCGAGGAACGCCGCATCGCCGATGAGGTCGGCATACGCCGCGGGCGGCGATCCGTTGGCGTAGAAGCTTTCGCCCAGAAAGAGCGGCTTGTCGGTGGGGATGGGCCAAGGATCCCAGGGCCGGGGCAGCGTGTGCCGTGCGTACCCCTTGGCGAGCGTATAGGCTTCATTGGGATAGTCCCGATGGTCCTGCTCCAGGTAGTGGTTGCCCGCGACCGGCAGAGACTGATCGAGCAGTGCATCGCCGCCGTCGATCATGACCGGCCGGGTTGGGTCGAGTTGCCGCACGAGTGCGGCAGCCTTTTTGATCTCCAGCTCGACCTGCTTCAACCAGCCGAAGTTGCGGGCGTTGATGTACGTGATTTCGTTTTCGAGACTCCAGACGAAGATGGACGGATGATTCCGTTCCGCCTTGATCCATGCAGCGAGTTGGTCGCGCCAATGCTCGAAGAGCGGCTCGTTGATCTTGCCGTCGATCACGAGTTGATAGCTTGCGACTTCGCCATCGAAGATTCCGGAGCGACGGACGGCCATACCGCCGCGGTCCAGTGCCGTGAGTGTCTCCCGCTGCGACCGGCCGGTCCAGGGTTCTTCGCCCCAGTACCGCATCATGTTCTGCCCGTGCTTCCGCCACTCGGCGAACACGGCGGGAAGTCGCTCGGTCGAAGTCGGGTCATTGCCGCGGAGGTCGGCGCGGAAGTGCCACGGCACACCATTGAGGGTGAAGTCGCGGCCCGTGATGCCCCATTCCCGGAAACCGAATGGGGTCATCCGTTCGTCGATCGGTTTGCCGTTGCGGAAGACCGTGGTGATGACGACGTAACGAAACGGATCGTCCGGCCACCACAATCGCGGCGTTGCCCACGGCTCGGTCGCTTCGACATCGATGGACTTGCCCGCCGGTACGGAGTGCCGTGTCGTCGGCAGTTTTTTGGGTTCGCCGGATGGCGTGCCGTCCTCCTCCATGCCGCGGATGTGATGTTGAAGCTCCACTTCAACCGGCTCGGCCGTCGGATTGGTGACCGATGTTCGCAAGGTGATGGTCTTGTTGGTCACGCTCGACATCGTGAAGACATCGTCCGCGTAAACGATGCCGCCGGCGGTCAGCGTCGGCGTTTCGAGGATGCCGTGGCGACGGACCTTGAAGAGAGTCGGGAAGTCAGCGAACTTGGTCGCCCCCAGCCCGCCGGCTTCGTGGAACTTCGCGGGCGGCAGGTTGAACAGGTATCGCGGCGATCGACCGTCGGCCGTCTTGGCTACGGCGTAGTGCAGGTCCTTGATGCCGACCACGATCTCGTTGACTTGGCCGGGCTTCACGGCACCCGTGGCATCGCACTCGAACGCGGCACACGGTGTTTTGCTGAACCCGACTTGAAGGCCGTCGACCCAGACCGTCGTCATCAAGGCATTGTTGGGGAAGCGGAGCACGAACGATCGTCCGGCGAGTTCCTTCGGAACCTCAACCCGAGTGCGATAGAGGGTGCGATGCGAATAAGACCACTCGGGAAGTTCGGCATTGCGGTCGCCCGGCACAGCGATGCCGCGCCAGAAGAGAGCCTCCGGATTCGACGGCAAGTCCGCGATCGGCTTGATGCGGTCGACGACCTCCTGCTCGTCGAACCGGGCAATCTGCCAGACGCCATCCAGGTCCAGCGTGCGGCGCGTCTGCGGCGGGGTTTCCTTCGGCACACTCGGAAAGCGGAACTGCGCCTTCTCCGCTTCGTAGTCGAGCGCGTATTTCCACAGCTTGCCGGGCCGATGCGGGCCGTTCGGGCGGAATTCTCCGCGGGCGAGGTAAACGCAATCGAGGGCGAAGAGCAGCCGTTGCTTCGGTAGAACCAGCGGCTGAAACTCCATCGAGTAACCGCCGGGCGCGAGTTCGACCTCGCCGAGATTCAGCCAGGCGACCTCGGCAAAGTCTTCAATGGCCATCAGGTCGATTGTGAGTTGTTCTGGCGTCACCGTTTGCCAAGGCGTCTCCCCGATCCGCCAGCGGAAGGGCGAGCGGGCGAACTCGAAGCCGATACGTGCCCACAGGATTCGCTTGACCTTGGCTCGACCGGGCTCGGCTTCGATGCGGATGTCGAACGCAACGGTCGTTTCGTCCGCCTTCAGCTTGGCGGCAGCATCGGCATCGAGGTTGACGTGGAGCCAGGATTCGCCCGAGAGATCACGGCGGCGGCCCCAGCCGCCGACTTGGAATGCCGAAGGTTTTTTGGCCGCCGCTTCGCCTTCAATCCACGCGCCCGCAACGGCGCCGCCTTCGGTACCGGCCTGCGGAAGCGGCATCAGTGTCAGGGCGACGATCAGGGCGGGCAACATCGGCGGCTCAGGCGTGCGGGTAGATCCAAGGCTTACGATAGTCCCGGCGGAAGAATTTGTTCGCGTCGTCATCCCCGACAACGATCTGGGTCACGGGATTCCATTGCAGAGTGCGGCCCGTTTTCATGGCAATGTTGCCGAGCAGGCTCACCGCAGTACTGATGTAACCCTCGTCGATGTTCGCCACGGCTTGCTTGCGGGTTCCCACGCATTCGAGGAAGTTCTTCATGTGCCCCAAGCCGCCGGGCACGATGTGGGCGGGTTGGTCCTTGTCGGCCAATTCAGGCATCAAATCCGCCTTCTCGGCGAACGCTTTGCCGCCGCCGTGCGGAATGAACTCCCACTTTTCCACGTCGAGTTTAACGACGCCTTTCTCCCCATAAAAGAAGACGGCCCACGGATACTTCTCATCGTCCGGCCGGCCGTAGGTGCGGTGTTCCCACGTCACGGTCAGGTCGTCGTAGTGCAGCTGAATCGACTGCGTATCGGGGATGTCCGCCTTGGCGGCTTTCTGGACGAAGATGCCGCCGGTGCTGGAGACGGTCTTGGGGAAACCGAAGCCGAGGATGAAGCGGGCCGTATCCAGCATGTGGACGAACATGTCGCCTACGATGCCGTTGCCGTAAGCCTCGAAGGCGCGCCAGCTTCGCGGGTGGTAAAGCTTGTTGAACTTCACCATCGGGGCCGGGCCGACCCAGAGATCCCAGTTCATGTCCGCAGGCGGCGCGGAATCCGGCGGATTCTCGGTGCTTCGCATGTTGTAGTAACAGCAGGTCTTCACCATGCCGATGCGGCCGAGCTTGCCGCTCTTGATGAAATCCTTGGCCCGGATGACGTGCGGCGTGCTGCGCCGCTGCGTGCCGATCTGCACAATCCTGCTCAGCTTCATCGCCGTCTCGGCCATTGCCTTGCCTTCGTCGATTGTGTGGCAGATCGGCTTTTCGCAATAAACATCCGCCCCGGCGTTCATCGCGGCGATGGCGTGCAGGGCGTGCCAGTGGTCCGGCGAGCCGACGATCACGGCGTCCAGATTTTTCGGCTTGAGCATGTCTCGAAAGTCTTGGTACACCGCAGGCCGCGTCTTCTTCCACACGGTTTCGACTTCGCCGGCGACTTCATCCAGGTGCTTCTTGTGCGGGTCGGCCAAGGCGACGATCTCGACGTTCGCGTTCCCCTTGGTTGCGATCAGCAGGTTGCGAAGATTGACGCGGCCATACCAGCCCGAGCCGATCAAGCCGACGCGAAGCAACTTCGTCACGTCGGCCCGCACCGGAGAGCGATCCGCAGCGGCCGCCAACGTCGCAGCCGAGGCCGCACCGAAAAAGTGCCGACGATCCATGACGAGACCTCCGAAGAATCGAGGGGAGAGGAGTGCGGATAGTGTAGGAAAAGCGATCAATCCGTCGGTAGTCCGCCGGATTGCCCGTTGTGCATCCGCTACGAGGCATAGGCAAGTACGGCACCGATGTCGGCCTCTTCAAGGTCGGGATAGGCGGCGAGAATCCGCTCCCGTCTATGACCTGCCGAGAGCATGCCGAGCACCATGCCCGCCGTAATCCGTATCCCGCGGATGCAGGAATTACCGCCCATGATGTGCGGATCGTGGGTGATCCGATCACATGTCATTCCGTAACTCCTGGTTGTTTACGAAAAGAGCATTTTACGGCTAATCGCAACCCGAACCCGCACATTTTCTTCGCCGTTCGTCACAACCCGTCGCAGTCGCGGTAATGGTAGGCGTGACTGATTCCCCACCCGCATCCGAGGATCCTCCGATGAAGATTGCTACCCGTCTTGCCCTGTTGCTGCTTGTTGCCTTTCCCACGGGGGCGTTCGCGCAAAAATCCGCTCCGGGCAAGCCGTCCTACGGACCGTCGTGGTTTGTGGAGGATATCTGGAGCGCGAAGAAGCGGCCCGAGAAGGTGACTGAAATCTCGATCTCGGCGGACCACGAACCGCAGAAAGTCAAAGACGAAGTACGATTGAAGTTCTGGGCGGACTTCCCAGTCGAGTCCGGCCATACCTACGAACTACGTGTGCAGTATCGGCTGTTCACCACGTTGAAGGAGCCGCAAGCGCTGCTCGGCACTCCCGAGTACAAGTTGGGCATCGGCTACACGGTCGCAACAGCCAAGGCGGACACGACTTGGAACGGCATCGAAGGCACGTTGACCGTGCATTTGGCCGATTTAGCGAAAATGACCAACCTGCCCGGCTTCAACTCGCTGGACGATTGCTTCCGAATCGCGGCCGAACCACAACTGTACGACGCGACGACCGGTGAATACGTCACGAAGCCGATGCACGGCGGCTTGCTGTTGATGCTGCGCATCCGCAAAGGGATGTTGTTCGAGATCGAGCCGGCTTCGGAATGGCTCGCGCAGCTATCCTGGGGCGACAAGCGACATCAGGATGACGCCGTGCGACTGCTGGCGAACCTCAAAGGCTACGCTCTGAACGAGGTTCAATTTGAATACTCCTTCGAGAACATGCTGGGTAAAATCAAGGACGACGACGCGGCTTTGGCGAAGTTCGTCGCCGCGATCCCGGTTGGCTGGCTGCACATCAAGTCTCCGCTGTTCGCCCGCGTGCAGGAATATGCCGACACCGGTTCACCCGTCCTGAAGGCGGCTGCCAAGAAGCGTCTCAAGGACGGTACGAAGCCGTAATTCCCGTCGATTGCCGTTGCGGACTGCCGCAGCGGCGTCGATATTAAAGGGATGAAACCATTGCAAAGTCGGAGTTGTGTCATGGGCGAGGAACGCGGAGCGAAGCTCGGCAAGGGCGAAAAGAAATTCGAGAAGACGGAGGTCCGCATCGTCGCCGGCAGTCTGAGGGGTCGCAAAATCGCCTGCTTCGTGGACCCGGACATGCGGCCCACGCCGCAACTCGTTCGCGAGTCCCTGTTCAGCATCATGGGCAACGCCATCCCAGGCCGGCTGTTTTACGACGTCTTCGCAGGCACCGGTGTGGTGGGTATGGAAGCGGTCAGCCGCGGGGCGTTGCGGGCGAATCTCATCGAGTTCGACGCCAAACAAGTCACGGAAATTCAAGGCAACATCAACCGCTTCGGCATCGCCCAATCCGCGGTCGTGCTTCGGGCGGACGCCTACAAATGGGCGGAACGATGGATCGTGCCGCCGGACCAGAAGCCGGTCAACCTCTTCCTCAGCCCGCCCTTCCCCGACCTCGCACCCGAACGCATCGCCCCCTTCATGACCATGGTCGTTCAACTCATGGACAAGGCTCCGCTGGAAAGCGTCGTCATTCTCCAGACCGAGGATGGCTTCCCCTTCGACGAACTTCCGCACTTTGAGAAGTGGGACATCCGCAAGTACGGCCGCAACATCCTGGGCTTCTACGTGAAGGAAGCACCGGAAGTGGTCGAGCAAGCCGGGGCTTGACTTCTCCGATTTTCCGGTGGCGTTCGTTCGCGACGCGGGTTAAATTATCTTGGTCGAACCCTGCCTGAAACCATATTGACCAACCTCACTCTCCGGGGCCACGCCCATGCTCATCATTCCTGGCTTCACCAGCCGCGATACCTGCGACGGCGTCAGTCGCCGTGATCTGCTCCGCTTCGGCGGACTGTCGCTGACCGGGCTGTCCCTCGGCAACCTGCTCGCCACGGAAGCCCGCGCGAGCAACAACCCGGCACCGGTGCCGGTCGGCGGCGGTCGCGGCTTCGGTAAAGCCAAAAGCGTGATCCTGATCTACCTTCAAGGCGGCCCCAGCCACTTGGACCTTTGGGACCCCAAGGAAGGCGTGCCCGATTCGGTCCGCAGCATCTTCAAGCCGATCAGCACCAAACTTCCCGGCGAGAAGGTCACCGAACTCCTGCCGAAAATCGCAAACGTGTTGGACAAGACGTCGCTGATCCGCTCGATGAGCTATTCGCCCAACGGCCTGTTCAACCACACGGCCGCGATCTACCAGATGCTCACCGGCTACACGACCGACAAGGTCAGTGCCTCCGGCCAACTCGAGCCGCCGAACGCCAAGGACTTCCCGACGCTCGGTTCCAACGTCGTCAAGTTCAAGCCGCCGGAACAGGCCATGCTTCCGTTCGTGATGATGCCGCGGCCGCTGCAGGAATCCAACGTCGTCGGCAAGGGCGGCACCGCCGGCTTCCTCGGCAAGGCCTACGACCCGTATCTGCTCTACCCGAGCGGGGACGACATGGACATGGCCAAGATGGACCGCATCAAGGTCGACGACCTGATCCTGCGGGACGAACTCTCGCCGGTGCGGATGGAACGCCGGGCTACCCTGCGTGACACGGTCGCCAAGGGGATGCCGGAACTCGATGCCGCCGTGGGCAAGTACGAACTCGACTCCTACTACGGCAAGGCGATGGGTCTGGTCCTCTCCGGCAAAGCCCGAGAAGCGTTTGACCTGACCAAGGAAAAGGACGCACTGCGGACCAAGTATGGCAAGAACACTTTCGGCCAGTGCTGCCTGCTCGGCCGCCGATTGATCGAAGCCGGCACCCGGTTCGTCGAAATCAACTGGCCCAAGGTGGCCAACTCGGACAATCACTCGTGGGACGTCCACGTCGGCCTCTCCAGCCGCATGAAGAACCAGGCCGCTCCGATGCTCGACGCCGGCGTCTCCGCTCTCATCGAAGACCTCGAAGATCGTGGGATGCTTAAGGATACGCTGGTCGTCGTCGTCGGCGAGTTTGGCCGCAGCCCCCGCCGTGGCGTCAGCACCTCCGGCAACTCGAACACCGACGACGGCCGCGACCACTGGCCGTATTGCTACACCGCCATGATCGCCGGTGCCGGCATCAAACGCGGCTACGTCCACGGCAAATCGGACAAGACCGCCTCGGCCCCGACCGACAACCCCGTCCACCCGGCCGAGCTGCTGGCGACGATCTACCACAGCGTCGGCATCAAGCCGGACACGATCGTCCACAACCACCTGAACCAACCCCGCGAACTGGTCAAGGGCGAAGCGGTCTCGGCCCTGTTCAGTTAGCGCCGGCTTTGGTTTCTTGGATCACCGATCCAAAGACGCTACGCATACCCGCCGGAAACGATTGACCGGAAGATGGTTGCACGACGACCAAGCTCACCTGCCCCACCGGATTTGAGGAGGGGTAGGTGCATTGGCTCGTCGGTCCTGATTTGGCTTCAACTTACAGCACGACGTCACCCCTATCGGACCGCTCGCGACTTGGGCGCTTTACCGCGCCTCGCGGATTCGATCCCGGCCGACAGGTTGCAGGAGCCGTCACTTCGAGGCGGGCGGCTGACTCGACAGGTGCTTGAAGAGGATGCCTCCGACGACTTGTTCGCCTCGGATGTTGGCGTGGACCGGGTCTCGCTTGAACCATTTCAACTCGTGCCCGGACTCGCGGATGTAAAGCCCCCAGTATGCTGTCATGTCCAGAAACCCAACCTTCGACTCGACCGCCAGGTCGCGGAGCTTGGCGCGAAAGTCCTTCGACTTGTCGGGGATGTCAAAGGTCCACTGCTTGTCGTCGGTCGGATCGACCGCGCCGAACGCCTCCGACATCAGCAGCACGTCGCACTCCACTTCGTTCCGTACCTGCTTCATCACCTCTCGAACGGCACCGATGTCGTCATTGTGACTGATGCCGCCAATGATGAGCAAATCCGGCTTTTGGGGGACCACATACTTCGCCACACGTCCGTCCTCCTTGTACCACCAGCAGCCGGTGCCGCCGCGTACGATCGCCACGACCGAAATCTTACATTCCGGATAGTGTTCCTGAAGTCGATCTCCCCACCGCGACCGGGCAGTATCGTTCACGATGCTGTCGCCGAGCATTACGATGCGGAGTTCGCCACACTTCTTGGCCAGCGCGGTGGCCACACGCGGCAGTTGCTTCCAAGGAGCCATCTTTGGTGCGTACTTGACCGGAGCGATTTCCTTGGCGGCGGCCGCCAACTTCTCCGCCGCGTGTTCCGGCCCGAAGATGACATATACGCCGTTAGCGTCCGGCTGCGCTGTCGCCACACCGCAATATGCCACGAAAACGAGGCAGACAAACGCATAGGACCGAATCATCAGAAAGCATCCTCTGCGAAACACCGTCTTAGGTTGGCCGAACAGGATAACCCGCCGTATCGGCTAAGTGGTTTTACGTCATGTTCGCCGAGCTGTAGACCTCTGTCAACAATGGATCCATTCGGCTGAACGTGAAGATCGTGTTGCTATACTAATCGTCGCTGGTTCCAAACCGGTTCGCCGAGAGTCCAGCCGACCGGCTTACTCCTGGCCGTCCTTCCACTCCTCGTACCACATCATTTGGATGGCTTCGAGGCGCTTTTCGCTGCTGCCTTCGGCTTGGCCGGTGAAGCCTTCGAGATCCATGACCCACTTGTGCAGATCGGTGAAGCGGACCGTCAGCGGGTCGAGGGTGTCGTAGCGCTCGTAGAGCAGTTCACCCAGTTCGCGCGCGTGTTCCCAAGTCAGATTCATTGGAAGTTCCTTAACGTGACGTAGAGCGAGATCATGAAGAGAGCCATTGCCGCGAAGACCAGCAAAGTCGTTTTGCCGAGGCCCGAAGTGAACGGCGAATGGACGACGTCCTGATCGTAGTTGCGGGTGGCATGGGGGTTGTGGCCGTAGCGGTGCGTCAGCGTCGTGGGCACGCCGAGAAGCGGCTCGGGGTCCGTTCCGGGCTGGGCGAGAACGGTGAACTTCACGTCGCCGCTGCAGGTTGCGCAGGGCACTTTTTCGTCCTGCACCAGGCGGCAGACTTCGCACAGATACGGCACGATCGCCTCCGGAGTTACAGGGATCCGGCATTCAGTTCGGTTTCGCTTTTCCCGCCGAAGAGTTGCGTGGCCGCCTTGCTCATGACGGCCTCGGCCAGCGGCACGGTCACTTTGTTGAAGGCAATCACCGCCTCCTGCAGTGCGGTCGGATCGGTCCCGGCCATGGCTTCGTGCAAGGTCTTCGTTGCCGCGTCGATGGAATCCCGTTCGTCCTTGCTGAGTGCGTCCCCGGCGGTGGCCAGCGCTTTGGTCGTGTGTCGCAGGTCGGTGTCGGCTTTGTTCCTGTACTCGATGAACTGTCGGGCGGCGAAGTCGGCGTGCGCGGTCTCAACGCTCTCCAGAACCAGCCGTTCGACCTCGTCGTTCGTCAGCCCGTGGGCGGCTTTGACTTCCACCGAGGCGCGAACACCGCTGCGTTGTTCGACCGCCGAGACGGTAAGAATCCCGTCGGCATCGACGAGAAAGGTGACGTCCACCTGCGGCAGTTGCGCCGCCATCGGCGGCAGGCCGGCGAGCTTGAATTCCCCGAGCAGTCGGCAATCTTTCGTGAGTTCCCGTTCGCCCTGATAGATGTTGAAGGCGATCGCGGTCTGGCCGTCCACGAAAGTCGAATAGCGGGACATCTCGCGGCAGGGCACGGTCGTGTTGCGGTGGATGACCTTGTCGACCACACCGCCGAGGGTTTCGATGCCCAGCGACAATGGGACCACATCCAAAAGCAGCAGATCGCGGCGATTGCCCGCAGGAATGTCCGCCTGGATCGCGGCACCGAGGGCGACCACTTCATCCGGGTTCAACTCGGTGTGCGGGACGCGGCCGAAGAATTCGCCGACGAGTCGAAGCACCAACGGCACCCGCGTCGACCCGCCGACCATCACGACCTCGGTGACGGCCGTCGGCTCGATCCCCGCATCGCGGCAGGCGGATTTGCATCGGGACAGCGTGCGCTCGATCAGAGGGCGAATCAGCGCTTCGAAGTCGACGCGCGACAGCGGCAACGGCGGAAGCCCGGCGGGGGACAGATCGACGGTCTCGGCGTGCGACAGTGCCCGCTTAGCCGTCTCGGCGGCATCGCGCAGGTTCTGCACGAGAGCCGGGTTCTTCACCGTCAGGTCCAAGCCGATTTTTTCCGCGTAGGACTGCATCAGGAGATGATCGAAGTCGTCCCCACCCAAACGGGTGTCGCCGTTCGTGCTCAGGACTTTGAACACGCCGTCCTGAAGGGACAGGATCGAACAATCGAAGGTACCGCCGCCGAGATCGTAGACGGCGACGAGGCCGGAATCCTTGCGGTCCAAGCCGTAGGCCAAGGCCGCAGCGGTCGGCTCATTGAGGATGCGAAGCACATCCAGCCCGGCGATGCGGCCGGCATCGCGGGTCGCCTGCCGTTGCGCATCGTCGAAGTAGGCGGGCACGGTGATCACGGCTTTGGTCGGGTTGCCCGCCCGCTTGCGGACTTCCTTGAGGATCACAGCCGAGAGTTCTTCCGGCGTCAGTTCCCGCCCGCCCACGCGGACCCGAAGCACCTTGCGACCGCGATCCAATTCGCGCTCGACGATCGGCTGCGGAATCCACGCCAAATCGGCTTCCAAGTCTTTGAGCGTGCGGCCCATCAGCCGCTTGATGCTGAAGATGGTGGATTCCGGTTCCGCCAACGCCCGCGCTTTGGCTTCAGTGCCGACCAGCACGGTGCCGTCCACGGTGAAGTTCAGACAACTCGGCATCAACGCCGTGCCGGCCGCGTCCGTCACGGCGACCGGCTTGCCGTCGACGACATAGGCCGCAAGGCTGTTGGTGGTTCCCAGGTCGATGCCGACGACGCGCGATGATGCCATGTTGGACGATCACTTGTTCTGTGAACTGAGGCATCAACATGATAGCGGACGACCGCCGAACCGCATGTCGTAACCGGCAAAGTCTCGGACGCTTCACAGACTCGGCGGGTTACCACCCGCCGCTCGCCAAGTCGCGCGCACCCGCCGCTCGCCAAGTCGGGCGCACCCGCCGCTCGCCGTCAATTCGAGCCGATGCGGACGATCGGTTCGTCGCCGGTGGCGGGAGGCAGTTCGGGCTTCATCAGAAATGTGCCCTTGTCCTCGTAGGTTGCTCGACCGACGGCGACGTGAAGTTCCCAAGTGCCCAGGATGCAGCCTTCACCGTCCGGCGTGCCTTCGTAACGGACTTGGTGCTTGCCGAGGTATTGCTTGGTCATCGTCAGCTTGCCGGTCGAGGCGTCGTAGTCACCGGCGAACCGGAACGGGCCGACGATGTCCACCCCGCGACCGGTAATCACTCCGCTTTTGAAGTGCAGCTCGAAAGCGGACATCTCCTGCCGACCGAAGCCGTCCTGATGCCAGAAGCCGCGCCAGACGCCCGAATGAAACATGAACCACCTCGGGAACGCAACGAACGGGGCAAGCCATGCCTCAATATACGCAACCGGGCAATGTCGCTATCTTGGCGGAATGAAAGTTCACGTGAGTCCGGGGTTGCGGCCGTATGTGTGGATGTTGTGCGGGTGTTTCTGGTTCGCAATGATGGGCCTGCTGACGCACGATTTGGGTCGGGAAATCGCTCCCGGTGGCCCGCCGAGCTGTCCCTGGCCGGTGGTGGCCTTCGTCCGCAGCATCGTGGCGACGATCTTTGCCGCCGTCATGGCCCGCGCCGCCGGGGCGACCTTCGTGGTTTTCAAGCCGCGGATTCTTTGGGTGCGAAGTCTTGCCGGCAGCGTGAGCATGATGGCGACGTTTTATGCGCTGTCCCATCTCCACGTCACCGATGTGCTGACGCTGACGAATACCTTCCCGATCTGGGTGGCGTTGCTCTCTTGGCCGTTGGCGGCGGAAAAGCCGACGCTCGGCGTCTGGTTCGCCGTGTTGTTCAGCGTCGCCGGTGTCGGCGTGGCGGTCCAGCCGCACGGCGACGGCTTTCAGCTCGTACCGACCTTCTTCGCACTGTTTGCCGCCTTCTTCACCGCCGTCGCGATGATGGGACTGAACCGGCTCCGCAGCGTGCATCCTCTCGCTGTCGTGACGCACTTCTCGGCCGTGTGCACGATGTTCGGGGCCGTCGGCATCACCGTCGCTGCGACCGGGATTCTTGACATCGATGCCGCGGGCGACCCGGATTGGCACCGGCACCCGCTCGTCTGGCTGGAGATCGTCGGCGTCGGCATGACGGCCACCATCGGCCAGTTGTTCCTCACGCTCGCCTTCAGCCGCGGCACCGCGACCAAAGTCGCCGTCGTGGGATTGGCTCAGGTCGTCATGGTCATGGTGCTGGAGATCGCGCTGGGCTGGAAAACCTTCGAGGCCACGATGCTGCTGGGCACCGTCATGGTTCTGATGCCGGTCGCCTGGCTGATGACCCGCGAACGCCGCGAACGGCAACGCGCCATTCCGGCGGTCGAGGAAGCGGCGATCGAATGATGGGAATGAAAAAACGCCGCAGGTGTTGACCTGCGGCGTTCGTCATCAGCCGCCTTAGGGATTTGAACCCTAGACCCCGGCTTTACGAAAGCCGTGCTCTACCGCTGAGCTAAGGCGGCGGTATGTGATGAAAATATCGGACGCCTTCCGGCGCAGCAAGAGCAACCGGGCAAAGTCGGGTGTGGGAAAACGCGGCCAAGGTTCGGGGCGTTCCGAGTTCACTTCGTAAGGCCGGTCGATTATGCTGGGTACATCTGAGTATGTTTCCCATCGAGGATCGGTCCATGCCTGCTTGGCTCGTTCGTACCCTGGTGTTGGCTCTGCCGTTTGCACTCGTGGGGCTGCTGATCGGCTGCGATGCCTCGGCCGGTCCCAAGCCGTTGCCGCTGAACATTGAGACGAATCAGGAACTGGAGGACGCACCGGAACTCGACGGCGGCGTCGCATGGCTGAATACCGCGGGGCCGGTGAAGCTCAAGGATCTCCGCGGCAAGATCGTGCTCCTGGACTTCTGGACGCTCTGCTGCATCAACTGCATCCACATCATTCCCGATCTCACGAAGCTCGAGAAGAAGTACCCTAACGAACTCGTCGTCATCGGCGTGCATTCGCCCAAGTTCGACAACGAAAAAGATACCAAGTCGATCCGCAAGGCCGTACTCCGATACGAGATCATGCACCCGGTCGTCAACGATGCGGACCGTAAGATCTGGGACCGTTACGGCGTCAACTCCTGGCCCACGATGGCGGTCATCGATCCCGAAGGCAAGTTGCTCGGAACCCTCTCCGGCGAGGGCAACTACGACGTGCTCGATAAGGCGATCACGAAGCTGATCGAGAAGCACAAAGCCAAGAAGACCCTAAATGAGAAGCCGATCCGCTTCGATCTGATCCGCTATCGGGACAAAGCCGACACGCCGCTGTTCTTCCCAGGTAAGGTTCTGGCGGACGAAGCCTCGAACCGTCTCTTCATTGCGGACAGTACCCATCACCGCGTTGTCGTCACGGACCTTGCGGGTAAGAAAATCGCGATCATCGGCACCGGATCACCCGGCAACACGAACGGCAGTTTCGCGGACGCGACATTCGACGACCCCCAAGGTTTGGCCTTGGACGGCAACACGCTTTACGTCGCTGACCGCAAGAATCACTCCATCCGCTCGATCGACCTGAAGGCCGGCACCGTCGCCACCGCTGCAGGCGTCGGGAAACAGGTCCAGGAAACGCGGACGATGGACCGCCCTGGTCCGGCTTTGAAAACCGGCCTGAACAGCCCGTGGGATCTGCACATCGCCGGTCGAAGGATGTTCATCGCCATGGCTGGCCACCATCAGATTTGGGCCATGGATTTGGACAAGAAAGAGATCGGGCCGTTCGCCGGCACCGGTCGCGAGAACATCAAGGATGGCCCGGCTTACGCCGCCAACTTCGCCCAGCCTTCGGGCCTGACGGACGACGGCACATTCCTGTATGTTGCGGACAGCGAAACCAGTTCCGTCCGCAAGATGCCGCTGTCCGGCGAAGGTCGAGTCGAGACTTTGGTCGGCACCGGTCTGTTCGACTTCGGCGATGTCGACGGCATCGGCACCGCCGCGAAGATTCAGCATGCGTTGGCGGTGAAGGCTTACGGCAATCAACTCATCGTCGCCGACACCTACAACAACAAACTGAAGTTCATCGACCTGAAAACCAAACAGGTGAAGACCTGGCTCGGCGGCACGGCCGAGACGGCCTTCGACGAACCCGCCGGCCTGACCATCGCCGCCGGCAAGCTGTACGTGGCGGACACGAATGCCCACCGCATTCGCGTCGTCGATCTCAAGACGAACGCCATCACGACTTTGGCTCTCGAAGGCGTTGCGCCGCCGCCGGAACAGAAGGATTGGCTTCCCCCCAAATAACGTTCGGCACGATGCCGACTGGAGTGTCCCGATGATCCGCAAGCTGAGTTTGTGCCTGATCTTCTTCGCCCTGATCCTCGGGTTCGTTACCGCGGACGAGCCGTTGCTGCCGCCGACGAAGAAGTTCGACTGGTACGTCAAGTCGGTCAAGAAGGTCGAAGCGACCGTCGAACCGGCCGAGGCCAAGCCCGGGCAAACGGCGACGTATCGGCTTACGGTCACGCTGACCGACGAGACCTACACCTACCCGCTCAAGCAGCCCGAGAAAGCGGCCGCGAACGATACGAACAAGATCGCGTGGCCCACGCCCGGACAAGTGATCTTCGTGGGAGAAGCCATCGATTCGCCGAAGTTCAAGAGCCGCCCTGAACCGGCGCTCGAGATCAAGGCGTTGCGGTTCTACGAAGGCAGCGTCGTCTACGAACGCAAGTTCGTGGTCAACCCGACCGCGACACCGGGGGACGCAGTGATTGTGCTGCCCGAGTTCAAGTTCTCCGCGTGCCACAAAGGCCAGTGCTACCCCGGTAAGGTCTTGAAGCCGGAAGCCAAGTTCAAGATCCTGCCCGGGCCTGCCGTGCCGATCGAAAAGGACCTCGCGGATGAAGTCAGGATGGCACTTGAGAAGAAGGACGAAAAGAAAGACGACAAGAAGTAAGAGCTTCGGGACTGCTGCGGTAACCATTCACACGAACCGGGGCGACGGTGCCTCGGTTCCTTTTATTTCGGGGTGGATCGCGATGCGTTCTCTGCTGCTCGTAATGACTCTCGGACTGTTCGCACTCGTGCCGCCGGCCTCGGCGCAGGACCTGAAGTTCAAGCTTCCTGGGGCAGGCGGGCGGGCCAAAAACTTCAGCGAGATCGCGACGACCTCCATCGAGATCGAACCGAAGCAGGCCAAGCGTGGCGAGACGGTCACGCTCCGCTTCACGATCGCTCCGAAACCGAACTGCTACACCTATCCGATGAATCCGCCGGATCACCAACTCGGCAAAAACACGCTCGGCCTGCCCAAGTCCGGCCCGCTCGTCTTCGTCGGCAGCATCATCGATCCGCCGGGTGCCAAGGCCAAGCCGAGTGCCTTGGACCCCACGAAGAACGACCGGATCTACGAGACCCCGGTCACGTGGACCTTCCAAGCCGTCGTATCGCCGGAGGCAAAACCGGGTAAGCAGACGTTGACGTTCCGCGGCACCGCACTCCAAGCCTGCACGACGACGACCTGCCTGAATTCCACAACCGCGCCGGTACTGGAATTCGAGATTCTCGACGCCCCTCCCATGGTGGTTGAAGCGAAGTATGCCGCCGAGGTCATGGCGGCCAAGCGGACCATGCCTGCCGAGGTCGCTCCACCGAACCCGCCTTCGATCGATGCCGCCGCTCCGAAGTCCGTCGCCAAGGCCGCACCCGTATCCCCTGCCGATTACGAGGATCGTCTGAAGTCGCTCGAAGCGGTCATCGGGAAAACTCCGACGACCCTACAGGGCGGCCTGCTGGGGTTGCTGACGGCTGCGATCTTCTGGGGCTTCGTCTCGTTGCTGACGCCCTGCGTCTTCCCGATGATCCCGATCACGATCAGCCTCTTTCTGAAGCAGGCGGACAACTCCTCGGCGAAGCTCTTGCGGCTCGCGGCCGTCTACTCGCTGACGATCATCGTCGTGCTGGGTCTGTCGGCTTTGTTCCTGCTGGCACTGTTCCGAAGGCTCAGCGTCGATCCCTACATGAACATCGCCTTAGCGGTGCTGTTCATCGCCTTCGCGCTGAGTCTCTTCGGGCTGTTCGACATTCAGCTGCCGGGGTTCCTGCTGCGGGCGGCCGACAAGCGGCGTGCGGCCGGTGGGCTGCTGGGGACCGTCTTCGGGGCGATCACCTTCAGCATCGTCGGCTTCACCTGCGTCGCCCCCTTCCTCGGCGGCTTCGCCGGGTTGGCGGCGAGCGGGAACTATTCGCAACTCGAACTCGCCGCGGCCGCGTTGGCGTTCGCCACCGCCTTCGCCGCGCCGTTCTTCCTGCTGGCACTCTTCCCGAGTCTGGTAAAGCAACTGCCGCGCTCGGGGAACTGGCTCATCACCGTGAAGGCCGTCATGGGGTTCCTCGAACTTGCCGCTGCGATCAAGTTCCTCCGCACCGCCGAGATTCGCCTGCTCGACCGGCCGGAGTATCTCACCTACGACGTCGCCTTGGCGGCATGGGTCGTCATCGCCGTGGCCGCCGGGTTGTACCTGTTGAACCTGTATCGCCTCCCACACGACCACGATGAAGCCGGTCACGTGGGTGTCGTGCGACTGATGTTCGCGCTGGGATTCCTGGGCTTCGGGCTGCACCTCGCACCGGGTTTGTGGAAGGCGAACGACGCCGCCAACCAGCGACCCAACGGCGTCGTCTACGCTTGGGTCAATGCCTTCCTGCTGCCGGAAGCTGCGGAAAGCGCGGGCGAACTGCCGTGGTCCAACGACCTGAAGGGCGCCATCGACCGTATCGTAAAAGATAAAGCCGCCGGCGGTGTCGGCCCCTCGGCCATCTTCGTCGATTTCACCGGGAAGACCTGCTCGAACTGCAAGCTCAACGAGCAGCAAGTCTTCCCAAAGCCGGAGGTCGCTGCGCTCTTGAAGCAGTTCTCGTTGGTGCAACTCTTCACCGATGAGGTTCCGGGGAACTTCTACGCCTCGGCTCCGAGCCTCGCGGACCGCAACGCCGAAGGTGCCGCCAACTTCGCCTTCCAGGATCGGCTCTTCGGGACTTCGCAATTACCGCTGTACGTTGTACTCGTGCCGAGCGCCGACGGAGCCGTGGCTGTCCGCGGCGTCTATGACGAGGGGAAGATCAACGATGTACCGGGCTTCGTGGAGTTTCTGAAGGCGGGTCTGAAGTAATGCTCAGCCCGTGAACTTCCCAGCGAACTGTTTGCGGAACTTCGCCAACTTCGGCGTGATGACGTAAGCGCAATACGACTGCCCGGCGTTTGCGCGATAGTAGCCTTGGTGGTAGGCCTCCGCCGGATAGTAGTTCGTGAACGGCGCGATCACGGTGACGATCGGCCTGCCGAACAGGTTCTGCGTCGTCAACTCGGAAACCACGGCTTCGGCGGTGGTTTTTTGTCCGTCGGTCAACGCGATGATGACCGAGCGGTATTGCGGACCGACGTCGTTGCCTTGGGCATCCGGCGTGGTCGGATCGTGGGTCGCGAAGTGGATCAGGCACAAGTCGCGGTAGCTGATGACCGCCTCGTCAAATTCGATTTTGATGACTTCGGCATGCCCAGTCTTCTTGCCGCAGACCTGCTCGTACGTCGGGTTGACGACGTGCCCGCCGGCATAGCCGGACTCAACCGCCGAGACGCCCTTCACCGTTTCGAAGACGGCTTCGGTACACCAGAAACAGCCGCCGCCGAACATTGCCGTCGCCATGGCGTCACTCCGGGAGTGCGTGCAGAAATTCGAGGAGGGCGGCGTTGAATTCGTCCGGCACTTCGAGGTTGCTGAGGTGCCCGGCTTGCGGCAGCATCTTCAAAGTCGCGTTCGGAATTCCCTTAGCCAGAACCTGAGCAGCCGCCGGAGGCGTCAGTTCGTCTTCCTCACCGACGATCACAAGTGTCGGCACGAGTATGGTAGACAAGCCGGCAACGGCATCGGGCCGATCGCGGAGCGCTTTCAACCCGGCGATGACGCCGTCCTGGGTTTGAGCCAACCCGAGAGCGCGAAACTCGGAGACGATGCCGGGCCGAGTTGCGTGGGTTGTGCGGCCGAGGGCTTTGGGCAACATCGCTTCGACTTGAGCCGCCGCGCCACCGGTTTCGACGGCGGCGATGGCCTTGTCCCGTCCGGCCTTGGCTTCCGCCGAATCCGCTTCGGCGCGCGTGTCGGCGAGCACCAAGGCCCGCAGTTTTTCGGGATGCAGGCGGACCAGCGACAAGGCAATGTAGCCGCCCATCGAGAGACCGACGACGACCACGGGAGCCAAGTTCAACGTGTCGATGACTTCCGCCAAGGCCGCGGCGCCGTCAGCGATCGACCAGACTCCGCTGTCCGGCAGTGCGGTGGCACCGAACCCAAAGAGATCCGGTACGACGACGCGAAACTGAGTACTCAGCGCCGCAACCTGAGGCGCCCACAGTTCGCCCGCAAACGGAAAAGCATGAATGAACAGCACTGCCGGACCACTGCCGACTTCGCCGTAGGCGATAGGGCCAACCCTCGTCGACACGACCGTTGCGTTCGTCATGGGATTCTTCCTCAGGGAGATCGCGTAAGGCTTGCCGGATGAATATGGTATCAACAGCGATTCGTGTGCCGGACAATTATCGATAACTACCTACCTGCCTTCGGCTGACCTATGCGAATCGTTCTGAAACTCCTGCCGGTCCTGATCCTTGCCGTACTGCCGTCCTGCGATCGGCCTGCTCCCACGACGGATCTGCCACGCCCTCCGATCGTGATCGTCGGCTCGCCGAGATACGACTACGTCGTCGATTACGAGGAATTCACCGGGCGGACCGAAGCTGTGCGCGTCGTCGAGCTGCGGTCGCGAATCAGCGGTTACCTGATGGAAACGCATTTCGTCGAAGGCTCGCAGGTCGAGTTGAATCAGTTGCTCTTCACCATCGACGACCGTCTCTTCCAGGCCGAATTCAGCCGGGCGACGGCCAATCTGAAGCTGGCCGAGGTTCGCGTCGAGCGGCAGAAACGCGATCTCGAACGGGCCAAGCGGCTGCGTGGCACGGCTGCGATCAGCGAGGAGGAATTCGACCGCTTCGCGTCGGATTTCGCCGAAGGCGAAGCCTCGGTCGGCGTCGCGGCGGCTCTGTTGAAAACGGCGGAGGAGAACCTGAAGTACACGAAAATCTCCGCCCCGACTGCAGGCGTCATCGGTCGCCGCTTCATCGACCCCGGCAGTCTCGTGCAGGCGGATGCGACCCCGCTGACGACTCTGCTCGTCGTCGATCCCCTCTTCGTCAATTTCGATATCGACGACCGCACGCTGTTGGCCCTGCGCCGGGTCGTCGATGCCGGGGAAGTGACGCTGGGGCCGGACCGCAAGACGTCCATCGACATCGGCCTGCCCGACGAGGAAGGCTTCTCGCTGACGGGGAAAGTCAACTTCATCGACAACAAGCTCGACCCCGGCACCGGCACGATTCGACTCCGTGCCGACGTCGCCAACACGAAGCGCCTCCTGACCCCCGGGTTGTTCGTCCGCGTGCGGCTGCCCATCGGCGCGAAGACGAAGCAACTGCTCGTGCCGAAAGCGGCGGTCAGCACGGATCAGGGGCAGAAGGTCATTTACGCCGTCAACGATGCCAATAAGGTCGTCCGTCGGCGGATCGCGAAGGTCGGCAAAACCTACGGCCAAGAGGTGGTCTTGCTTCAGTCCGAGGTGCAATCCTCGGACCGCATCATCGTCGAAGGCCAGCAGCGGGCACGCCCCGGCGTCGAGGTCAACCCGCAGACCCCGAAGCCGCCCGCTCCGAAGGCTTCGCCATGAACGCCGTCCGCTTTTTCATCGACCGTCCGATCTTCGCCGGCGTGCTGGCGATCGTGCTGACACTCGCCGGCGGCCTGGCTGCCTTCGCGTTGCCGATTTCGCAATTTCCGCCGGTGACTCCGCCGACCATTCAGGTCGACTGCAGCTACCCCGGCAGCAGTGCGAAGATCGTCGCCGAGACGATTGCCGCCCCCATCGAGCAGCGCGTCAACGGCGTCGAACGCATGTTGTACATGACTTCGCAATCGACCTCGGATGGGTCCTACACCCTGACCATCGCCTTTGAGCCGGGCACGAATCTGGACATGGCCCAGGTCATGGTCCAGAACCGCGTGAACCTTGCACTACCGGAACTGCCGGACGTGGTTCGCGCTACGGGAGTGACCACCCGGAAGCGTTCGCCGGAAATCCTGTTGACCATCAGCCTCAATTCGCCGGACGGCACTTACGACCAACTTTACCTCAGCAATTACGCGGTCACCCGCATCAAGGACGACATCTCGCGGATCGAAGGCATTTCGGACGTCACCGTGTTCGGCCAACGCGATTACGCCATGCGGCTCTACGTCGATCCGGTCAAACTCGCCGCCCGCGGGCTGACTTCGTTGGATGTCGTCAAGGCTGTTCAGGAACAGAACGTCCCGGTCGCCCTCGGCAACCTCGGCGGGGACGACGATGCGACGCAGATTCCACTGACGATCCTCGGCCGACTGAGTGACGAGATCGACTATGAAAACATCGTCGTGAAAGTCGTGGACGGCCGGACGATCCGGGTGCGGGACGTGGCCAAGGTCGAACTCAATGCCCGCTCGCAGGATGTGGAGAACCGCTTCGACAACAAGCCGACCATCGGTCTGGCCATCTTCCTGCTCTCGGATGCCAACGCCCTGAATGCGGCCGACCAAATCAAGGCGAGCGTGGAGCGGTTGAGCAAAGACTTTCCGCCGGGCATGATCTGCGAACTCGGCTACGACACCACACCGTTCATGCGCGAGTCGATCCGGGAAGTCTTCAAGGCCTTGCGGGATTCGGTCATCCTGGTGGCACTCGTGGTCATGGTGTTCCTGCAGACGTGGCGGGCGGCACTCATTCCCCTTGCGGCGGTCCCCGCGGCGGTGATTGGGACGTTCGCGGCGATGTGGATCGTCGGCTTCGGGCTGAACAACCTGACGCTCTTTGGCCTGGTTCTTTCGGTTGGAATTGTCGTCGACGACGCGATTGTGGTGGTCGAAGCGGTCCAGCATCGGCTCGAAAAAGGGATGGCTCCGCGCGAAGCGACGCTTGCGGCGATGGAGGATGTCGCCGGGCCGATCATCGCCGTCGGCGCGGTGCTGGTGGCGGTCTTCATTCCCTGCGCGTTCTTCCCCGGCATCGTGGGCCAGTTCTTCCGCCAGTTCGCGCTCACCATCGCGATCTCGACACTGATCTCGACGGTGAACTCGCTCACGCTCAGCCCCGCCTTGGCGGCAATCCTGCTGAAGAAGCCGACTGACAAACAGGACTGGATCACCCGCGGCATGAACTTCCTGTTCGGCTGGTTCTTCCGGCTGTTCAACCGCTTCTTCGACTTCACGGGTCGGGCCTACGTCGCCACGGTGAGCCGGATGCTGCGGGTGTCTGTGCTGGTGGTGCTCGTCTACGTCGGCCTGTTGGCATTCACCTATCGCGGTTACCTGATGCTGCCGGCCGGATTCATTCCGCAGCAGGACAAAGGCTTCCTGATCGCCAGCATTCAACTCCCCGATTCCGCGAGTGCCGAGCGGACCCGCGCAACCATTCAGGAGATCACGGCCATCGCCAAGGCCATGCCGGGCGTCGCTCACGTCAACAGTGTCGCGGGCAACTCGTTCGTGCTCAGCGCCTACGGATCGAACTTCGGGTCGATGTTCATCATTCTCGATCCGTTCGAGGAACGCACCACGCCGGAACTTTACTCCGAAGTCGTTGCCAAGAAACTCCGGGAGAATATTGCCGCCGGGGTGCCCGGCGCCCAAGTCAACATCTTCGGCGCTCCGGCGGTCCCCGGCCTCGGCCGGGCGGGCGGCTTCCGGCTCATGGTCGAGGATCGCGGCATCGACGACCCGGAAGTGCTGCAGGCTCAGACCAACAACCTGATCGCGCTCGGCAACGAGCAGCCGGGCCTCGTGGGTCTGTTCACCGTCTTCCGCACCGATGCTCCGCAGCTCTACGTGAAGGTCGACCCGGCCGCGTGCTCCGCCGAAGGGATCGATGTCCGGGATGTGTATGCCGTCATGCAGTCGTCGCTGGGTTCCCGCTACGTCAACGACTTCAACCGCTTCGGCCGGACCTGGCAGGTCAACGTGCAGGCCCTGGCTCCGCAACGCGATTCCATCGAATCGGTCCGCAAACTGAAGGTCCGCAACCGCAGCGGTAATCTCGTGCCCCTCGGCGCCGTCGCGGAAGTCATTGAGACCAAGGGGCCGCTGGTGCTCACGCGGTACAACATGCACACCGCGGCCGCGATCAACGGCAACATCAAACCCGGCACCAGCAGCGGTGAAGGCCTGGCCGCGATGATGGCCATCGCCGACCGCGAACTTCCGACCGCGATGAAGGCGGAGTGGACGGAACTCGCGTTCATCGAGGACCGCTCGCGGGACACGGGTGTCGCCGTGTTCGCCATCGCCGTCGCGGTCGTGTTTCTGGTGCTGGCGTTCCTTTACGAGAGTTGGGCTTTGCCGCTCGCAGTGATTCTGGTGGTGCCCATGTGCGTCTCCTGCTCGCTGCTCGGCGTCTACTTCGCCAAGCAGGATGTGAACGTCTTCACGCAGATCGGCTTCGTGGTGCTCATCGGCTTGGCGTGCAAGAACGCGATCCTGATTGTGGAGTATGCGAAGCGGAAGCGCGACGAAGGAACCGACCGCCGAGACGCCGTCCTCGAAGCGTGCCGACTTCGATTGCGGCCGATCATCATGACCTCCGCCGCGTTTGTCCTCGGTGTGCTGCCGTTGGTCTTGGCGACCGGAGCCGGGGCGGAGATGCGAACGGCGCTGGGTGTTGCCGTCTTCTCCGGCATGCTCGGCGTCACCTTCTTCGGCATCTTCCTCACGCCCGTCTTCTACGTCCTCGTCGATCGTATGGTGAGCAGGCTGCCGACGGATCAGTCCTGGTTAGGCAAGGCTGTAACGGCCACGACATCGCTGCTGCGTTTGCCGATGCGTCTGTTGAGTGCGGTGAAGTGGCCGAAGTTCAGGACGACGTTGCCGCAGACTTCCCGGTAACCTTCGATCCGAGAAAACGCAAGCTGGAGCCTGCGAGTACCATCCCTAGGGTTGAATGATCCATGTTCGTTCGCTTCTTCATCGACCGTCCGATCGCTGCGGCCGTGCTGTCGATTCTGATCACCCTCGGCGGCGTCGTGGGACTGTTGCGGTTGCCGGTGGCGCTCTATCCGGACATCGCGCCGCCGACGGTGGAAGTCTCCGCATTTTATGCCGGGGCCAACGCCAGGATCGTCGAGGACACGGTCGCCTCGCCCATCGAGCAACAGGTCAACGGCGTCGAGGGGATGCTCTACCTCTCCGGCGTCTGCGGCAACGACGGCTCGTACACGCTGACGGTGACCTTCAAGCCGGGCATGGATCTGAACATCGCGCAAGTGCTGGTGCAGAACCGCGTGAACCTGGCCGAGCGCGTCCTGCCGGACATCGTCCGCCGACGCGGGGTGAACGTCCGGAAGAAAGCCGTCGGCCAGCTGATGATCGTGAACCTGCGGTCGCCGAATCTCACGCGCAGCGACGTGTATCTCAGCAACTACGCCACGATTCAACTTCGCGATGAGCTCTCACGGCTCGAAGGCGTCGGCGATATTCAGTTCCTCGGCGAACGGGACTACAGCATGCGGGTCTGGCTGGACCCCGATAAACTCATGGTGCGCAATCTGAGCAACCGGGATGTGGTGCGGTCGATCGAGGAACAGAACGCCCAAGTCGCCGCGGGCCAGATCGGCCAGCCGCCCGCGCCGCGCGGCCAGGTTTTCCAGTACACGATCAACACGTTGGGACGATTGCAGACGCCCGAGCAGTTTGCTGAGATCATTTTGAAGACGGACGTCGAGGGGCGACCGGTTCGCCTGAGCGATGTGACGACGCGAATCGAGCTCGGTGCGTTGGGTTACGACCAGACCTGCACGCTCGACG
>Ga0105047_10001968_pt1 | contig 36842 bp, 26 predicted proteins | sample MAT04_FD_78384 | JGI IMG/M metagenome (GOLD analysis project Ga0105047, IMG submission 78384) | Freshwater microbial communities from Lake Fryxell liftoff mats and glacier meltwater in Antarctica - MAT-04 (megahit assembly) | ecosystem: Environmental > Aquatic > Freshwater > Ice > Liftoff... | reverse complement strand
CGGCAAGGAGGGCTACTGGCAGATCGGCTCGCGCCACTATCAGCCGCAGGAAATGGCCACCTTCGAGGCGTTTTCGCGCATGCCGAACGAGGTCTGGGCCTGGTACCTCTACCGGCGCGGCGTGTGCCTCGCGGCCGCGCCCAACCCCGCGCACGCCGCGCTGGTGCGCGCCGAAGAGACGCTCGGCGAGGACTTCTTGCTCGTCACGCAGAACGTCGATGGCCTGCACTGGCGAGCTGGATCTCGCAAGATCTACGAGATCCACGGGCAGATCGACCGCTTTCGCTGCGCCAACGAGTGCAGCGCCGACGTCTATCCGATGCCGGAGGGGGTCGACGTCGCCTGGGACAAGGCGCGGAAGCTCGGCGAGAAGGAGCGGTCGCTCCTGGTGTGCCCGCGCTGCCAGTCGCGCGGTCGGCCGCACGTACTGTGGTTCGACGAGAGCTACGACGAGGCGCGCTATCGCTTCAGCTCGACCCTGTCCGCGGTGGACCGGGCCGAGCTCCTGATCGTCGCCGGGACCTCGGGCGCGACGAATCTCCCCCACCAGATGGTCCAGCGGGCCGCACATCTGGGGCGGGCGATCGTGGTCCTGAACGCCGATCCGAGCCCTTTTTCCCAGATCGCGGAGGCCTCTCCGCGCGGCGCTTTCTGGCAGGGGCTGGCCGCCCAGACGGTGCCGGCAACCCTGGAGATGCTGCTTGCGAATCGGGCAAGGACTGTCGTAGGTTGACCCACCTTCCATGGATGTCTTAGACCCGGCGCAGCTCGCCGCCCGACACGCGTCGCTGAGCGCCACCCACGACACGGATCCCGGGAAGCTGGTCGCCCTGGCGAGCGAGGCCCTCCGCCGCGCCGCGCACGCCGACGCGCAGAGCTCGCTCGAGGCCGCCCTGATCATCGGCCCCGAGCTGCCCTCCGCCTGGGCGCTCTACGGCGAGCTCGAGCTGTCCCGCAGCAACGTCGCTCGCGCCCGCACCTGCTACGAGCGCGCGGTCCAGCTCGACGACACCGACACGCTATCCGCCGTGACGCTCGCCGAGCTGTACGGCCAGAACGCCGCCGCCGACGCCAAGGACAAGGATCGCGCGCTCGCGCTCGCCAACTTCATCGCCCTCGAAAACGGCGTGCCCTCCGAGATCATCCAGCGCGTCTCCGCGCTCAAGAAGAACCTCCGCTCGGGTGCCCGCACATGAAGACCACGGGCCCGCGGATCGGCAATCCGCTCGAGATCAAGAGCGACCTCAAGACGAGCACCACGGAGGCCCCCGCCAAGGTGAAGGGCACCACGACGGTCAACGCCAGCAACACCATCCAGGCGCCCGCGAAGACGAACGAGACCGCGAAGACCGGCATCATCATTGGGAAGAGCCTCCCGCCGACGGGCGCCGCGCTCTTCCAGGCGAGCGATCTCGACGTGACCAAGGCCGAGATCGAGAAGCTCGCCAAGGAGTGCACCGATCCGGCGACCAAGGCCGCGCTGCTGCAGGCCGCCAAGGCCGCGAGCTCGGTCGCGAAGATGGCCAGCGTTTCGACGCCGATGCGGCTCACGCTGAAGGAGGACAAGAGCCGTCCCCAGGAGATCGAGGGCTACCTCGATCGCAGCATGACCGGCACGAGCGGTGATCCGAAGCCGCGCGTCCAGTTCACGCCCAAGGACCGCAAGATCCACTCGTTCCCGATCGATCCGGTCGCGATCGAGGGCCTCCGCAACGGCGCGCGCATCTCGCTGGTGCTCGAGAACACCGGCGACGGCAAGCAGACCTACGCGGTGAAGGCCGACGACTCGGCCTACGCGGGCAGCTTCGCGGCCACGGTCGTGAAGGACAAGGACGGCATCTTCGCGGTCGGCCTGCCCAGCGCGCCGGTCTACTCAAAAATCCCTCTTCAGATCCCGCTGATCGGCGCCGAGAAGCTGGTCGGCAAAGCGGTCGTCGTCGACGTCGAGAACCCGTCGATCGCGTCGGAGCGCAGCGGCACCGTCCGCCAGGTGCTCGGCGAAGCGGGCGGCTTGCACGAGCGGCTGATGGAGGCCGCGCTCCGCGAGGGCGCGGACGTCGGCTTCTCCACCGCGGCGATGGCCGAGGTGAAAGCGCTCCTCGACAACCCGCCGATGACGGGCAAGGACCTCACGCACCTCCAGTTCATCACGATCGACAACGTCGGCTCGAAGGATCTCGATCAGGCGATGGCCATCGAGCGCCGCGCCGACGGTGGCTACGACGTACACTACGCGATCGCCGACGTGGCGCACTTCATCCCGCCGGGCAGCGCGCTCGACATCGAGGCCAAGCGCCGCACCCAGACCGCGTACCTGGTCGACGGGCACAACATCCCGATGCTCCCGAAGGAGCTGTCCGAGGGCCTCATCTCGCTCCTCCCGAACCAGAAGCGCCGCGCGTTCGTCGTGACCGTGTCCTGCGACGCCAACGGCGACGTCACCAACCGCTCGTTCCAGCGCGGCATCGTCGAAAGCAAGAAGCAGCTCGCGTACACCCAGGTGCAGGCGTTCGAGGACGGCGGCATGAAGGGCGACCTCGCCGGCCACGCCTGGTCCGACAACCTGACGCTCCTCAAGGAGCTCGGGGCCAAGCGCGTGAAGATGGCCGAAGACCGCGGCGTCGTGCCGAGCGACGGCGGCGTGCCCGAGCTTGGCGTCAAGGACGACCAGATCACGATCCACTCGCGCGGCCGCAACGAGGTCGAGAAGTGGAACGAGCAGATCTCGCTTCTCGCCAACGAGGCCGTCGGGAGGGAGCTGCGAACGTCCGGCGTGAAGGCGCTGTTCCGCACGCACGACACGCCGCCGCCCGAGAAGGTGGAAGCGTTCCGCGAGCTCGTCGCCGCGCTCGGCGTGCCTTGGCCGGAGAACCAGCTGCTGAGCGACTTCATCCGCGAGCTCGATCCGAAGGACTCGCGCACCGCGATCATCTCCGGCCATTCGACCCGCGTGAACGTCCCTGCCTCGTACCAGACCCAGTGGGCGGGCGGGCACTCGGGCCTCAAGCTCGAGGACTACGCGCACTTCACCGCGCCGATGCGCCGCTACACCGACGTCATCGACGCGCGGATCCTCGCGGCGCTCGTCGAAGGGACGCCGGTCCCGTACCAGGGACCGGGCGATTACACGCTCGATCAGGTGCAGAAGTTGGCCGAAGACGTGAAGCGTCGCGACAACAACCTCGAGCAGCGGCAGAAGAACATCCTGCTCACCGCGTTCTTCGGCACCCAGCTCGGCAAGCAGTTCGAAGGCACCGTGGTCGGCGTGCGCCCGTCGGGCGTGCAGGTCTCTCTCGCGGGCTCGGGCCTCAACGTCTCGCTCCCGGTGAGCGTGCTCGGAACCGGCCTCGCGGCGCTCGAGAACGCGGCGACCGTCATCGCGGTCGGCGACAACCGCTACAAGCTCGGCTCGGGCATGAAGGTCGAGCTGAAGAGCGTCGACATCAACTCGGATCGCGTCCTGTTCGCGCCGTCCTGATCACTCCACGCGGCAAGGCTGGCCGTCGCACGGCTGGATGATCGTCCCGTCCTTCACGAAGCTCGCGAGCTGCCGCACCACCGGATCGGTGAGCCGCAAGCGATCGTGCACCTGGTTCCCGAGCTCTGGCGCCGCGGCGCGCGCATAGACCGACAGATCGATCCCGAAGTCGAACAGCGTCATCGCCGATCCATCGACCGGCCCCTCGATCTCGGGCACGCCCGCGACCTGCGCCGGTGACGGGGTGAGCAGCGGGATGCCGAGCGCGCGCGCGTGCAGCCAGGCGCCGAGGTTCGGGACCTGCACGTCGCCGAGGCCGATCTGCAGCAGGATCTTCTTCGGCTTCGCGCCCTCGAGCGGCTGGGTCACGACGAACGGCGCGTAGGTCGCCGGATCGATGCGATCGAGCTGGGTCTGCGAGAGCGCCACGAACTTCAGCTGGTCGAGCTTGTCCGGCAGGCTCTCGTCGAGGAACACCAGGAACGGCGCGAACGGCCGCGCCCGCGACATCAGCAGCGAGAAGCCGGCGCCGCCCGCGTTCAGCGTGATGCGCTGGATCTCGGGGTGCACGCCGGCCAGCGTTCCGCCGAGGATGTGGCCCTCGCTGATGCCGAGAAAGCTGAGCGTGGTGTCGTCGTAGACCAGGCGCCCGCCAGGGGCGCGCATCGCCGGGAGGTCGTGCATCGCGGTGCGCAGCGCGTGCGTCACGACGATCCAGTTGGCCATCGCCTGGTGGGTGCGCTCCACGAACGACAGCGCGTCGTACGGATGCGAGACCAGCCCTTCGACCACCAAAAAGACGTCCTGGCGGCTCATGCCCTGCCAGTCGATCGAGAGCAGCACGGTGCCGGTGCGCTGGGCGATCTCGCGGGTCTGCGGCTCGGTGATCTCGACCTGGCCGCCGAAGAAGCCGTGCCCGAAGCAGAGGATGGGGCCGGGCTCGCCCGAGTCCTCGACCGCGCGCGGCACCATCATCGTGAACGGGATGCGGGTCGTGCCGCGCTGCTCGACGGCGCCGTCGGCGTCGCGCGCCAGCTTGGCGCCGGGGCCGGTGCTGTCGACGAACAGCGGGACCTCCAGATCGCCTTCGATGCGGCGCCAGGTCAGCGACTGGCCGTGCTCGACGACCGATCCGACCAACACCGTCGGCGTATGGGTGGCGAGCCACGCGAGCGTCAGGCGACGCACGTCGAACATGTCGCGCGTGATGTGCTCGGTGCTGCCGGTGGTGAAGGTCCAGGCCAGCTGGAGAGCCGCGCGCTTCACGCCCAGCGCAACGATGGGCGGGAAGACGTCGCGCTCGTAGGCTTCTCTCAGAGGCTCGATCGCATCACCGGGCTCCTGGTCCCTCAGTCGACGAAACCCCTCTGGTGTCGAGGCGAGCTGGCCATCGAGCGTGAAGACGCCGTTCAGCGCCACGACGTAGCGGTGCCGCGGCAACAGCGGCGCGAGCGGATGGAGCACCAGGCCCTGGACGCGCGACCCGTCGGGCTCCCCGTCGATGTCGACGAAGTGCGGGATGAGCATGCCGCTCTCGGCGTCGATGATCAGCGTCGCCGCGCGGATGCTCGTGGTGTCGCCCGGCGCGTTCGCCAGCGGGGTCAGGTTCACCGGCACGATCGGCGAGGGGAGGACCGCCACGATCGTCGAGAGCGGAGAGAAGCCGTCGACCGCGCGAAGATCGTTGGGATCGGCGCTGACCTTCGTCTCCGGCAAGATCATCCGCGCCGCGCCCCGCATCTCGACGCGGTGGCCCGACGGCATCGCGGGATCGGCGACGAGATAGAAGTCCGAAGGATAGGGCAGGAGGCACTCGCTGCTGCTCCCCGCGAACAGCGGCTGGCAGCCGTCCGCGACGACCAGCGGTGGCGGGCTCGAGCTGCACGCCATCACCCCCGACCAGAGGAGCGCCCAGAGACCGGTTGGGCTGCGCAGCGATCGCATCGAGGAGAGGCGGTACCAGCGAAGCGAGCCCAGGACACGTGACGCTTGACCGATCGGGGGTCGAAAGGTCTAATCCGCTGCTGTGCGTACCCCTGACACTCTTACCTTCATTTCGCGCGCACGCCGGAGGGACCCCATGACCATCACCTTGTCGCGCTCGCTCGCCGTTGCGAGCCTCCTTGCGCTCGGATTTACCGCCTGCGGTGGCGACCCGCCCGTCACGCCGCCCATCACGAACCCAAAGCCTGTCATCAGCTCGTTCACGTCCGACAAGTCGATGGTGACGGCCGGCGAGACCGTGACCCTCAGCTATGCGGTCACGAACGCCACCCAGATCACCCTCGCCACCGACGCGGGCACCACGTTCGCGACCAAGCCCGAGGCCTCGGGCACGGTCGTGACCGCGCCGATCAACGCGACCACCGTCTTCGTCATCACCGCGCAGGGCGCCGGCGGCAGCGCCACCCAGCGCCTCACCGTCACGCTCGACACGACCGGCGTCCACATCGTCAGCTTCACGGCGAACCCGCCGGTCGTCGCGATGGGCGGCAACACCACGCTCCGCTGGGCCACCACCGGCGCGAAGGCCGTGCGCCTCCTCAGGGGCCAGACCGAGCTGGTCAACGACACGAGCCCCGGCAACACCGGTGAGCACGAGGTCATGATCGGCTCGCCGTCCGAGACGTTCACGCTGATCGCGAGCAACGACACCGGCATGGACCAAAAGATGGTCACCGTCACCGTCGCGGCGCCGATCGAGCTGCGCGCGTTCAAGGTGCGGCCGCAGGTGTTCACGGGCGCCTCCGCCATGATCTCCGTGACCTGGACGACCGCCAACGCGACGAGCCTCGCGCTCACCGCGAACGGCGTCGCCGTCCCCGGCTTCACCGGAATGGTCGGCACCGGCACGATCTCGGTGATGGTCACCGACACCACGCGCTTTGAGCTCACCGTCGGAGGCCTGAACGGCCCGCTCAGCGCCGTCCAGATCGTCGGCCGCGCCCAGGGCGAGACCGAGCCGAACGACTCCCCGATGACCGCCAACCCGCTCACGAGCGGCGCCCAGGCCGAGATCACCGAGGATGACGTCGACTACTTCAGCATCACCGTCCCCGCGGGCGGCAACGTCACGATCCAGACCACCGACGGGATGGGCGGCTGCAACTTCGACTCGGTCATCGCGCTCTTCGATCCGAACGGCGACGAGCTCACCAGCGACGACGACGGCGGCGCGCCCGTGAACATGGGCGATGGCCGTTGCTCGCTGATCGATCCCGGTGTCGACCCGGCGGTGCGCGATCTCCCGGCCGGCACGTACACCATCGAGGTCCGTGGCTTCGACAGCATGTCGATTGGCACGTACGCGCTCGTCGTCGCGATCGGCAACGGTGGCTGCGGCAACGGCTTCCTCGAGGAGAGCCTCATGGAGCAGTGTGACGACGCGAACATGGCGGCCAACGACGGCTGCAGCGCGACCTGCGCTTTCGAGATCCTCGGGACCGTCTCGCAGCCCGGTGACATGACGTTCACCGGCGCGCTCGGCGACCAGGCCACGGCCGCGTACGTCCTCAACATCACCACGGAGACCTACGTCGCGATCGACACCTTCTCGCCGACCGCGGGCGTGTGCCCGACGGCCGATCTGGTCACCGGCATCCTCGCTCCGGACGGCAGCGTGGTGGGCTCGGACGACGACGACGGCGAAGGCGCCTGCGCGGCGATCCACCCGTCGCGTGACGCGTTCGCGAAGCTGATGCCCGGCCGCTACACCGTGCTCGTCCTCTCGGGCGACGGCGCGGCGGTCGCGCAGTTTGCGGTCCGCATCCGCACGTTCGGCATGGGCTGCGGCAACGGCGTCCTCGAGATGGGCGAAGCTTGCGACGACAACAACATGGCCGCCATGGACGGCTGCAACGCGTCCTGCCAGATCGAGTACGCGGGCACCGTCACCGGTCCGCCGTCGGAGCAGACGTTCGACACGGTGATCACGCCGGGCCGCCGGATCACGTACGAAGTCGTCCTCAACGGGCCGGCCTACGTGTTCGCCGAGACGGGCGCGCCGACGATCGGCGTCTGCACCAGCACCTCGTCCGACACGGTCCTCACGCTGACCAGCTCGACCGGCCGCGAGATCGCGACCAACGACGACATCAGCATGATGAACCGCTGCTCGCGCATCAATCCGGCCACGCGCACCCCGCCGGGGCCGCTGCTCCAGGCGGGCCGCTACAGCCTGCAGCTCCGCGGCTACAACGCGATGGTCGCGGTGCCCGCGGTGCAGACGCTCGTGCGCATCTTCCCGATGGGCTGCAACAACGGCATCCAGGAGGGCACGGAGCAGTGCGACGACGGCAACATGATGAACGGCGATGGCTGCAGCACGATGTGCCGCTACGACGGTGGCATCACCGGTGAGACCGAGCCGAACGACACCAACCAGCAGGCCAACGCGCTGGGCAACGTGCGCACCGCGACGGTGACGTTCGCGGGCAACATCGGCAACATGGGCGTCGACGTCGACGTGTTCTCGTTCGAGGTCACGGGCGCCGCGGCGAACCTGACGGCGCGCACTTACCTGCGGCGCAACGAGCCCGCGTCCTGCGCGGGCGACAGCGAGCTCCGCCTGTACGACGCGAACAACAACCTGGTGACGAAGAACGACGACGGTCAGGGCGGCTCGCTGTGCTCGGAGATCAGCACGACGGAGACCGGCACCGCGGCCTCGACCCTCGCGCCGGGCCGCTACTACCTGCGCATCAACGAGTTCGGTTCGAACATGAACTTGTCGGGCTACCTGTTCGACGTTCGCATCCGCTGAACGTCCCGGGGTAGCGCGCCGTCCGGTGCGCTACCCCAGCAATCCATCCATCGTGAACGTGCTGTCGTCCTTCGCGGCGAGATCGGCGAGGTGCGCCAGCACCGGCGGGTACTGCGACGCCACGCCGCCGAAGCTGCTCGAAGGCAAGCACAGGAGCGCCATCTCCTTCGCGCACGTCACCGTGAACTCCGACGGGCCCTGCGTGAGCAGCGTGTCCTGCCCGAGCACCGCGCCCGGGCCGGCGACGTCGGCGATCTGGCGCGCCTTGCTGCGCAGCTCGACCCGACCGGTCAGCGGGACGAAGAGGCCCGCGCTCTTCTTGCCCTCTTCGAGGATCGTCTGCCCGCGCGTGCCGCGGCGAACCTCGAACATCCGCGCCAGCTCCTTGCGCGTGGCGGGATCGAACGCCGTGAACAGCGGCGAGCTCTGCATCAGGTTGCTCACCAGGCGGCGGGTCAGCAGCGAGAACAGGATGTCGCCCGCGGCGGGGTGCGCTGCGACGACCTGACGCAGGACCGCGCGCGGGATGCGCAGCGCGAACAGCCGGCCATCGACCACGACGTCGGCCTTGCGCGGCTCGTTCTCGAGCAAGCACGACTCGCCGAACACCTCACCCTCGCCGAGGATGGGCTGAGCCTCCACTTCGAGGCCCGGGATCACGACGCGCACCGCGCCCTCGACGATCGCGTACATCTCGTCGGACGGGGTGCCCTGGCGGATGACGATCTCGCCGTGCGCCAGCTCGACCAGATCGGCGCCGCGCACCAGCGCGACCAGCGCCTCGCGAGGCGCCTCGGCGAAGAGCGGGAACGCGGGGAGCGATGCCAGATCGTCCGCGGTCGGCTCGGGCGTCCCGGCCTTGGGACGCGCGCGCGGCTCGACCTCGACATCGGTGAGATCGATCTCGATCTCCACGTCGGAGGCCGGCTGCGAAAGATCGAACACCGAGATCTCTTCCTCGATCTCGATGTCGTCGATCGATGACGTCGGCGGCGGAACGGACTTGGGCTGCGGAAGGGTGACCGGCGCGCGCGACATCTGCATCGCGGGCCGCACGATCAGCTTCTGTGCGGCGCGAGGATCGATGCGCTCCAGGAGGTCCGCGCGGGTCGGGTCGAGATCGGCGACCAGGCGGGCCAGCGCGACGGCGCGCGCGATGAATCCCTCGGCCGCATAGAGCCCGACGGCGCGCTCGTAGGCCGCCACCGCGTCGGCGCGCTTGCCGTTCTTTCGCCAGATGTCACCGCGCCGCTGCGGCCAGCGCGCCTTGTCCGGCTCGAGCCGCTCCAGCGTATCGAGCAGCTCGATCGCTTCCTTGGTTCGATCGCGCTCGATGGCGCGCTCGAAGCGCTCTTTGATGGTGCGAACGTCCTCCATGGCCAACGCACTCTACACGCGGGTCCGCGGGGGTGGTAGATCGCCAAGATGCGCTCGTTCTCGCTCGCACCGCGCCTCGTATCGCTGGGCTTCTCGCTCGCGGCAGGCTGCGGCTCCAACTCCGTCCCGGCCACCGTGTCGCGGGCGCTCGAGCCGTTCACCGCGCTGTCGGTCGGGGACGCGCTGATCGTCGAGGTCGCCGCGGGACCGCCCTCAGTTGAGGTCTCGGGCGATGCGTCGCTGGTGAACCAGGTCGTGGTGCAGCAGCGCACCGCGGGGGTGACGCTGACGTCGATCGACAACAACGTGCTGCTGACCGACCTGCCGCTGCGCGTGAAGCTGACCACACCGTCGCTCGTGAACATCAGCGCGACGCAGTCGAGCGTCGTGCGCGTCGTCGGCCTCGACGCGCCGACCCTCGACGTCTCCGCCGATCGCGGCAGTCGGCTGATTCTGGTGGGCGGGACCGCAACGCTGACCGTCTCCGCGATGGGCGTGGCCGACGTGGACGCGAGCAATCTGGCGGCCGGCACGGTGAACGTGCGCGCGTTGGGCGGAGCGATGGTGGTGGTATCGACCCCCGGTACGGTCCAGGGCTCGGTCGCGGACACCAGCGAGCTGGTCGTCCTCGGCGGGGGACGATTCGACAACGTCGAGGTGAGCCGCGATGGCAAAGTCCGAGCCGGTCCCTGAGCGCCGGCAGATCGTTCACGTCGATCTCGATGCGTTCTATGCGTCGGTCGAGCAACGCGATGATCCGCGCCTCGCGGGTCAGCCGGTCATCGTCGGTGGCCCTTCGAAGCGCGGCGTCGTGCTCGCGGCTTCGTACGAGGTGCGTCCCTTCGGGGTGAGGAGCGCGATGTCGATGGCGGACGCGCTGCGGCGCGCGCCGAAAGCGATCGTCGTTCCGCCGCGATTCGAAGCCTATGTGGAGGCCAGCGCGCAGGTGTTCGCGATCTTCGCGGAGTTCACGCCGCTGATCGAGCCGCTCTCGCTGGACGAGGCGTTCCTCGACGTGAGCGCGTCGTTCGAGCTGTTCGGATCGGGTGTCGACGTGGCGACGCGAGTGCGACAGCGCATCGCCGACGAGGTCCGACTGAACGCCTCCGCGGGGATCGCGGCGGTGAAGTTCGTGGCCAAGATCGCCTCCGATCTGGCCAAGCCGAACGGGCAGCTCGCGGTGCCCGCCGACGAGACCGAGCAGTTCCTGGCGCCGCTGCCGGTCGGGCGCCTGTGGGGCGTCGGGCCGAAGACGGAGGAGGTGCTGCGCGCGCACGGGCTCGAGACGCTGGGCGCGGTCGCGCGGCGCGGTGAGGCCTGGCTGAGGGAGCGCCTCGGCCCCGCGGGCGCGCACTTCTATGCGCTGAGCCGCGGCCTCGACCCGCGCGAGGTGGAGCCCTCGCGGCAGGCCAAGAGCGTCGGCGCCGAGGACACCTTCGAGGTCAACCAGCGCGGGTCCGCGGCGCTCGAGCCGTACATCCACGCGCAGGCGCTGCGGGTAGCGCGGCGCCTGCGGCGATCGGGCCTGCGCGGACGGACGATCGTGCTCAAGCTGAAGACGTCGGACTTCCAGCTGCACACCCGGCGGATGAGCCTGCCGGAAGCGACCGACGACGGGCAGCTCATCTTCCGCCACGCGCTGGGCCTGCTGCACGACTTCGGGCTCGATCGACCGGTGCGTTTGACCGGCGTATCGCTCACCAACCTCGACGACGGCCCCGATCAGCTGAAGCTGATCGACGCCGGCGAGAAGAAGGCGCAGCGGCTCAACCTCACGCTGGATGCGATCGCCTCGAAGTTCGGCGAGTCGTCGATCCGCCCCGCGGATCTGGTCGACGTGAACGTGGAAGACGGACCGTTCGACGACGTCAGAGGGCAGATCGGCGCGACCCGCGGACTGGGCGGGAAAAAGCCGCAGCGCGAGTGAGCCGCGCGACCGCCTCCGTGAGCTCGCCCTGGTCGAGGCAGGCGTAGCCGACGCGGAGATACGGGATCTTCTTTCCGTCGACGTTGAAGCGTGACTGGTGATGGGCGTGCGCTTGGAGAACGCCGTCGGGAAGAACAAGCTCGGCCAGAACCGAAAGCCCGACGAGCTGAGAAAAGTGCTCGAATCGCTGTGGCGAAGGGGCGATCCGGCCGATGCGCGCGCGGTCGATCGCGTGGTGCGCGCCAATCGCGCCCGCCTCGAGCCGCGACCAGAGTTCCTGAGCGCGCCCGACGGCGTGTGGCTGCGCACCGCGCTCGACGACGATGAAGCGCCCGCGGCCGCCGCGCTGCTGGAAGGGCAATACTGGCTGAAGGACATGACGCTCGACCGCATCGCCCGCGCGCACACCGGCTCGTCGGCGTGGGTCGGCGCCGAGGACGCCGCGACCGGGAAGCTGATCGGGACCGCGCGCTCTCTCTCGGATGGCGCCCGCGTCGGTTGGATCTACGACGTCGCGGTGGCCGCGGATCAGCGCGGAAAAGGCATCGGAAAGGCGCTCGTGCGGCCGATCCTCGATCACCCCGCGGTGCGCGACGCGAAGAAGATCATGCTCGGCACGCGCGACGCGATGACGCTCTACGAGCAGTTCGGCTTCGCGATCACGCCGTCGCCGCTCAGCACCAGCGGCGCCAACCTGATGACGTTGCTCAGGTGAGCTTGGCCGCGCCACCGACGCTGCCGATCGCGCGCAGCACGGCCTCGGGGGTGCACGGGACGCGCAGATCGATCGCGTTGGCCGCGGTGGAATTCGGCGCGAACGCGCGGATCGCGTGGCGGAGCGCGCCGACCACCGAGATCGCCAGCATCAGCGGCGGCTCGCCCACGGCCTTCGAACCGTGGATGACGTCGGGCTGATCGGCGCCGTCGAGGAGCCGCACGCGGAAGTCCGGCGGCGCATCGCCCACCGCCGGGATCTTGTACGTGTCGGGCGAGTGCGTCTTGAGCACGCCGTCCGGCGACCAGATCAGCTCCTCGCGCGTGAGCCAGCCGATGCCCTGGATGAACGCGCCCTCGACCTGCCCCCGATCGACCGTCGGCACGAGCGATCGGCCGACGTCGTGCAGCACGTCGACGCGCCGCAGGTGGTGCTCGCCGGTGAGCCGGCTGACCTCGACCTCGCTCACCGCGGCGCCCCATGCGTAGTAGTGGAACGGGTGGCCGCGGCCCGCGACCGGGTCCCAGCGGATGTCCGGCGTGCGATAAAAACCGCTCGCGGAGAGCGAGATCTGCGCGAGATACGCCGACTGCGCGACCTCGGCAAAGCGCGCGCGCTTGTTGCCGGAGCACACCTCGTCGGCCTCGAAGCGGATCTCGGCGTCCTCGGGCACACCGAGGATCTTCGCCGCGATCGGCGCCAGGCGCGCGCGCAACGTCTCGCATGCCACCTTCACCGCCTGGCCGTTGAGATCGGATCCGCTCGACGCCGCGGTCGCAGACGTATTCGGCACCTTGTCCGTCGCGGTGTTCATCGCGCGGATGCGCTCGAGCGAGACGCCCAGCTCGTGCGCGCAGATCGCCAGCATCTTGGTGTGCAGGCCCTGGCCCATCTCGGTACCGCCGTGGTTCAGCTGAACGGTCCCGTCGGGATAGATCAGCACCAGCGCACCGGCCTGGTTGAGAAAGCCGGTCGTGAACGAGATGCCGAACTTCACCGGCGTCAGCGCGAGCCCCCGCTTGCTCCAGATCGACGCGGCGTTCCAGGCGTCGATCTCCGCTCGCCGCGCCGCGTAGTCCGATGACGCGAGGAGCTCGTCGTGGATGCGCAGCCCGCGCGGATCGAGCACTTCCTGCCCGTACGGCGTCGTGTCGTAGGGCGCCGCGCGATAGTAGTTCACGCGGCGGATCGCAGCGGGGTCCATGCCCAGCTGCTCCGCGGCGCGATCGAGCGCGTGCTCGATGACGTAGACGCCCTGCGGCCCACCGAAGCCGCGAAACGCGGTGTTCGATGCGGTGTTGGTCTTCGCCACGCGCCCGACCAGGCGCGCCGCGGGGAGGCTGTACGCGTTGTCGAGGTGGAAGAGGCAGCGATCGAGGATCGCGCGCGACAGGTCGAGGCTCCATCCGCCGTCCGAATAGGTCTCCACGTCGAGCGCCAGGATCTGGCCCTTTGCGTCGAACGCGGCCCGGTAGCGCGACCAGAACGGGTGGCGCTTGCCGGTCATCTGCATGTCCTGATCGCGGTTCAGCCAGACCTTCACCGGGCGCTGCGTGACGAGCGCGCCGAGCGACGCGAGCGCCGCGTAGTGCGCGCCCTGGGTCTCCTTGCCGCCGAAGCCGCCGCCCATGCGCGGCACCTCGACCACCACCTTGTGCCGGCCGATGCCGAGGATCTCGCCGACCTTTGCCTGCACCTCGGTCGGGTGCTGCGTCGACGAGTAGATGTGCATCGTCCCGTCTTCGCCGGGCACCGCGAGCGCGGCGTGGGTCTCGAGATAGAAGTGATCCTGGCCGCCGGTCGCCGTCTCGCCCGCCACCACCAGGTGCGCGCGCTCGAACCCGCCATCGACGTCGCCGCGCTCGATCGCGTGGACCGGCGAGAGGAACGACTGCGCGGCGATCGCATCGGTGAGGCTCACGATCGGCGTCTCGCGCTCGTATTCGAGCTGGATTGCCTTCACGCCGGCGCGACACGCCGCGAGCGATTCGCCGACGACCAGCGCGATCGCCTGGCCCATCGTGCGGATCTCGAGATCCGCCAGCAGCGGCTCGTCGTGGAACACCGGCGCGATGTCGTTGTGCCCGGGGATGTCGGCGGCGGTGAGCACCGCGTGGACGCCCGGCACGCTGCGTGCGCCCGTGACGTCGAGGCGCGTGATGCGGCCGCGGGCGATCGACGACGTGAGGACCTGGCCCACCAGCGTGCTGGGGCTGGTCGGGAGATCGTCCACGTAGCGCGCCTCGCCGGTGGTGTGCTTGAGCCCGCTCTCGTGCGCGGCCGGGCGGAACAGGGGCGATCGAACGACCTCGGTCATGGCGTCACCTCGGGGATCACGGTCGCGACGGGTCGATACGTATGCGTCGGATACGCGGTGCGGGCGGTCTCGAGGAAGAAGCCGCGCAAAAGGTTGGCGGCCAGCTCGCGGCGATACCAGGCCGAGCCGCGGTGATCGTCGATCGGCTCGAAGTCGTGCCCGAGCGCCGCGCAGGCCGCCTCGACCGCGTCCTTGTCCCAGCGCGCGCCGGTCAGTGCTCGTTCGGCATTTTTTGCGCGCGTCGGCGTGGCCGCCATGCCGCCATACGCGAGCCGAGCTTCGCGAACGCGATCTCCTTCGAGCGTCACGAAAAACGCCGCGGCGGTGGTGCTGATGTCGAGCTCCTGGCGCTTCGACACTTTGTACGACGAGGCGAGCGCGCCGCGCGCGGGCAGCTTCGGCACGCGGACCGCAGAGATGATCTGACCTGGCACCAGCGTGGTCTTCCGGTACGCGAGAAAGAAGCGATCGAGAGGCAGCTCCTCTTCACCGCGCGAGGAGGTCAGCACGATCGTCGCGCCGAGCGCGAGGAGCACTGGCGGCAGATCACCGATCGGAGAGGCGTTGGCGAGGTTCCCGCCGACCGTCGCGCGGTGCTTGATCTGCCGCGATCCGAAGAAGCGCAGCATGCGCTCGAGCGGCGGGAGCACGCCGCGCGAGAAGGTCTCGAGATCGGAGAGGCGCACGCCGGCCCCGATCTCCCAGCGATCGCCGAGGTCCTCGATCTGGGCCAGCTCCGCCAGCTGCTCGAGCGACACGAGGCGCGGCGGGAGCTCGAACTTCTTGGTGATGCCGAGCGAGAGATCGGTGCCACCGTGCACGATCTTCGCGTCGGGCTCGCTCTCCAGCACACGAAACAGAGACCCCAGCGAGGCCGGTGCCCAGTACTTCAGCTCGCCAAAAGTGTATTCGACGTCGTTCGGCGCGCTCGCGCCCGCGTCCAGCATCGCGCGAAAGCGATCGTCCGGTCGGGCGCCGGCGATCTCGCGGGTGGCCTCGCGGATCGGGCGGTAGCCGGTGCAGCGGCAGAGGTTCCCGCACATCTGATCGTCGAGCTTCCAGGGCGCATCGAGGTCGCTCCGGTAGCAGGCCTCGAACATCGACATGACGACGCCGGGCGTGCAGTAGCCGCACTGCGATCCGAGCGCGAGGACCAGGCTCTCCTGGACCGGGTGGGGGCCGGCCTTGCTCTTCAGGGCCTCGGCGGTGACGACGTGCTTGTTGTGCACCATCGGCAGGAGGACCAGGCAGGAGTTCACGGCGCGAAAAGAGGCCTCGCCGGGCTCGTGGACGGCCACGGTGCAGGCGCCGCAGTCGCCCTCGGCGCACCCTTCCTTGGTGGCCGTCAGGCCGCGGGCCCGGAGGTACTGGAGCAGCGTGGTGGTGGGCGCCACCGCGTCCTCACTGACCTTCTGGCCGTTGATGTCGAGCTCGAGGCTATGGGTGGCGGCGCTCATCGGCTGTCGCGGCATTCTGATCGCAGACGGTCAGGGCGACAACCCTCCTCCAATGACCGCGTGACGAGGCGCCTCGACCACGATAGCGTAACGCTCGCGTGGCCGGGTTCAGCGAAGGAGGGCGGCGCATTGCTGCCGTTTTCGTGCTCCTGGGAGGGATCGTCCCCGGCGCGGCGTTCGCAGCGCAAAAGTCGGTCGTGCTGGTCGTACATCCGGTCGTGAACGTCCCGGACGGCGAGAGCAAGGCGATCGCTACCGAGCTGGCGGCCTCCATGGGCCGCCGCTACGAGGCCCGCGTGTTCGCGGCCGAGCGATCGCGGCTCCCCCAGAGCTTGGCCGACGACTGCGTCTCCGACATGCGCTGCGCCGGCGAGCTGGCCGATCGGCTCTCCGCGGATCAGGTCGTGTTCCTCGTGATGGTCAAGGTCGGCACCAAGATCCAGGTCGACGCCACGTGGGTCGATCCGCAGGCCGGCCGCACCGTGCCGCGCGATACGTTCGAGCTCGACGCCAACGGCGACGGCCGCACCCGCGTCATCGCCGAGGTGGCGCCGTCGATGATCCCGCGCGGCGAGATCCCGGTCGCCGGAGCGTCCAGCACGAAGCCCAACTCCAAGCCCGAGCCCGCGCTGCCCCCGCCGTCCGCCAGCGCGCGCGCAGAGGCCACCGCACCGCCGTCCGAGCTGAGCGGCGTCGCGATCGCGGCGTGGGTCGCGAGCGGCACCTCCGTGCTCGCGCTGGGCACCGGGCTCGCTCTGGTGCTGTCCGGCATCGGTGAGTACGACGACCTGCTCCAGAGCACCTGCCTGACCGGCACGCCCAGCGCTCGCTGCCAGGAGCAGCTCGATCGCTTCGGCACACGCAGCACCGTCGCCAACGTCCTCTTGATCAGCGCCGGGCTGGCCGCTGGCACCGCGATCGGCCTGTTCGCCGCCGACGCCGATGCCACGATCACCGCCGCGATCCCTTCGCCCGCCATCACCAGCGACGGCTTCGCGATGGTCTGGGGAGGGCGCTTCTGAGCCTCCCCGAGGAAGAACGGCCCCTCCTCCTCTGCGGCCTCTGCAAGGCGATCTTCCGCAGCGGATTTTCGCGCTGTCCGACGGACGGGACCGAGCTCGCGGTGCTGGTGGACGATCCGTTCGTCGGCCAGGTGTTCGCGGGCCGCTACATGATCGAAGGCTTCGCGGGGCAGGGCGCGATGGGCCGCGTCTATCAGGCGCGCCACACGCGGATGTCGAAGAAGTTCGCGGTGAAGATCATGTTCGGCGATCTCACCAGCGACGCGACCATGCGCGCGCGCTTCCAGGCGGAGGCCGAGGCGGCGTCGCGGCTCGATCATCCGCACGTCGTGTCGGTCGTCGACTTCGGCGACACCGTCGGCGGCATCGTCTACATGGTGATGGACTTCGTCGAGGGCCAGAGCCTCTCGAAGATCCTCGAGACGGAAGGCGCGCTCGACGAGGTGCGGGTGCGCTCGCTGATGCGCCAGATCGGCCTGGGTCTCCAGCACGCGCATGACCGCGGGCTGGTGCACCGCGACCTCAAGACCGACAACGTGGTGGTGGTGAACATCGAGGGCGCCGAGACCGCGCGCATCATCGACTTCGGCATCGCGATGTTCTCCGACGCCGCGCCCGGCCCGGCCAAGCTCACTGCGGTGGGCGTGGTGATCGGCACGCCGGCGTACATGTCTCCCGAGCAAGCGTGCGGCGAGAAGATCGATCACCGCAGCGATCTCTTCAGCCTCGGCATCGTGTCCTACGAGCTCCTGGCTGGAAAAAAGCCGTTCGACGGGCACCCGTTCGAGATCGCGAGGCAGAACATCGCGGCCATCCCTCCGCCGATCTCCGATCGCACGCCCGGCGTCGTCGTCTCGGCGGAGCTCGAGGCGATCGTCTTCAAGCTGATGCGGAAGCCGCGCGAGGATCGCTACCAGACCGGCCAGGCGCTGGTCGACGCGATCGACGCCATCGGCGCGCCGGCGAACGACACGCTGGGTCACGTCGAGATCACGCCGCGGCCGCGCGGCAACAGCGCTCGTCCGACGCTGCTGGTGCAGCCGAAGTTCGAGCCGAAGTCGTCCCCGGTCGGCAAGATCATGTTTGGCGCCGCGGCGCTGACGCTGGCGGGCGTGGTGTGGTGGAAGAGCGCGCAGGACGGCGAGGCGATCGCGCCCGCGCCGGATCCGACGCCGACGCTCGCCGGCGATCTCACCGCGCTCGAGCCGCGCCCCATCGCGAGCCCGGTCCAGGTGCTCACCGCGGCGCCGGCGGCGACGCCGTCACCGAGCGACGAGATCATCCTCGAGGACCCGGACGAGGTCGATCCCGACGAGCCGGCGGATCCCGGCGGCGCGCGACCTTCGAAGAAGCCGCGGAAGAGCCCGGGCAGCCACGCGCGTGTCACGGTCGCCGATGACAGCCCGATCGGGACCTCGCAGCTCACGCAGCGCTTCCGCCAGGTCACGGATCTGCTGAACCAGGTGAGCAAGCAGCGCGGCGAGAAGTTCGCGTCCCCGTATCAGGAGCGCTTCAAGCAGACGCAGCGGGTGTTCGTGCAGGCGCTGCGCGATCCGTCGAAGCGCCGTCAGGCGTACGACGAGCTCGAGAGCCTCTCGACCGAGCTGACGAAGCTCAAGTAGTCGAGCGACGACGCCACGCGATCACGGCGAGGAACGCCAGCGCGAAGAACGGCGCCGAGGCACCCTGCGAGCTCGAGCACGTGCAGCCGTCGGAGGCGTCCGCGCCACTGCCACTGCCACTGCCACTGCCGGCGTCGGGGTTCGACGCGACCGCGGCATCCGCAAAGGGCGCCGCGGCAGCAGCGTCGGGGTGCGCGGCGGCGGCGGCGTCGGGCGCGGGCATCACGGGCGCGGCATCGAGCTGCGCGACCGGCGCGGCGTCCGCGGCCGGGGCGGCGTCGGGCGCGACCGGCACGCCCGCTCCGGCATCCGGCGCGGGCATGGCATCGGGCGACGAAACGCCCGCGTCGGCCGGTTCGGCGCAGCGGCTCAACCGACCGCACACGTAGGGAGCGGCGCAGGTGACGTTGGTGTTGCAAGGCTCGCCGAGCGCCGCGCCGGCGCACACGCCCCCTTGGCAGGTGGCGCCGTACGAGGGGCAGTCGAGGAGCCAGGGCTGAGTGCCGAGGCAGCCGACGATGAGCCGATCGCCCGAGCACACGCCGACGTCGTTCGGGCCGCACGCTGGCAGCGGATCGGTGCACGCGGAGGCTTGCTGGGTCTGGACGCAGCCCGGCGTGTTTCCGGCGCAGGCCACCTGCATCATCATCCCGCTCGAGTCGCGCATGAGGCACGCGCCACCCCCCGCGATGCACGCCGCGCGGCCGCCCGGATCGACCATGCAAGAGGCGCCGTTACCGAACTGCACCGTGCAGTCGACGGTGACCAGCACGTTCGGCTGAACCGAGGTGTCGCAATACTGGAGCGTCGCGACGTTGCACTCACCGTCCGCGGTGATGGTGCCGCAGCCCATCGGCGGGGGCGGGGGACGGAGCGCGGTGGCGCCGACAGGAACGGCGACGAGCGCGCAGAGCAAAAGAGAGCCGAATCGGAGCATCTTTCGTAGCTAACACTCGGATGCGGATTGGCCAAGAAACGTCGAGCGGTCAGCGTCCGATGAGGCTGCCTACCGTGAGCGGCCCGGGTCGGGCGTAAGAAACGGCGCGCGCCGGAGCCGCCGCTGGAGGTGCTGCGACGCCCGGCGCACCCGCGGCTTGTGGCGCCGCTTTTCCGCCCGCGATCAGCGCGCGGATCTCGGTCCACCGCTTGCGCTCTTCGCCCATCAGAATTTTGAGACGCGCGCTCTCCGCCGGACCCAGCGTGGCAGCGTGCGCTTCGAGCTTGTCGAAGAAGCCGTCGAGGTAGCCCAGATCGCGCGCAAAAACCTCGCCAGCCATGCGCGAACCTAGCTCGCGTCGAGCAAGCCGCGCAACTGAGACGGCTGAATCGCGTAGTGCTTGCCGCAGTAATCGCAGCCCACGTCGAGCACCTCCTCGGTGGCGATCACGCGGCGGACCTCTTCCGCGCCGAGGGTCGCGAGCGCGCCGAGCACGCGATAGAGATCGCACGGGCAGCCGTAGTGGACGGGGCTCTCGTTGACCTTGGTATAGGCCAGCCCGTCGAGGAGCTCGGCCATGAGCTTCTCGGGATCGCCCTTCGCGTCGGCCAGCATCACGTCCGGCGGGCGGAGCGACTCGAGCTTCGTCGTCATGATCTGCAGGGCCTCGGCGCCGACCTCGGGGAGGATCTGGACGATGTACCCGCCCGCCGACTTCACCGCGTCCTCGTCGTTGCCCATCAGGCAGGACACGCCGATCGCGCTGATGATCTGCTCCGATTCGAGCATGTAGCTGGTCAGCGCGCCGGACAGGCCGTTGGCGCTCTGCGCGAGGACCACGCCCTGGTGGAGCTGGCCCTGCGCGAGGCTGCGCACGACCTGCAAGATCGCGTCGTCGCCGAGCTCGAAGTGCCCGCTCTTCACCTGCACCAATCCGCGGGTGAGGCCGTCGGGGTGCGCGTCCGCGACCAGCGTGCCGTTGCCGCCGGCGCCCTTGATCACGACCTGCACGCGGTTGTCCGGCGACATCGTCTCGCGCACGAGCACGGCGCCGGTGAGCAGCTCGCCGAAGCGCTTGGCGGTGGGTCCAACCGCCTTTTGGGCCCGGATCGCGCCCTGGGCCGTGTCGGTCGACCGGATCACGATCACGCGGAAAGACCCGTCATCGGTCAGCGCGCGCAGCACGCGATCGGAGCCCTCAGCCATGCCGAACATGCTAGCACAGCCGAGCCCGATGTTGCCGTTCCAGCACCCGACCATGCTGGCCCCGATGGAGGGCGTCACGCACCCCGCGCTGCGCGCGATCATCGCGCAGAACGGCGGGCTCGGCGCAGTGTCGACAGAGTTCGTGCGCATCGGTCGCTCCCCGCCTTCCGCGCGCTATCTCGCGACCACCGTGGAGAAGTGCGCCGGCGTTCCGCTCTCCGTGCAGGTGATGGGAAACCACGCCGAATACATGGCCGAGGCGGCCGAGGCGGTCTCGAACGCGGGCGCCGACGTCGTCGACATCAACCTCGGATGCCCTGCGCCGCGCGTCGTGCGGAAGGGCGTCGGCTCGGCGATGCTGACCGACCTCGGCCTGCTCACCGAGGTCGTCGGATCGATGCGCCAAAGGGTGCCCGGGCTGCTCTCGGCGAAGATCCGCGCCGGCTTCGACGACGCCAGCGGCGTGCTGGAGATCGGCCGCACGCTCCAGCGCGCCGGGATCGACTACCTGGTGGTGCACCCGCGCCGCCGCGCCGACTTCTACGAGGGCACCGCCGACTGGCGCATCATCAAGGCGCTCAAGGAGACGCTGTCGATCGCGGTCGTGGGCAACGGCGACTGCTGGTACGCCGTGGATGCGCTGCGGATGATGGCGGAGACCGGCTGCGACGGCGTGATGATCGGCCGGCCTGCGATCCGGAACCCGTGGATCTTCGAGCAAATCGCCGATCTGCGCGCGGGACGAGCGCCGCGGCGTCCGAGCGGGGCCGACGTCGTCGCCTGGATCAACACCGTCGCGGAGGCATTTCGCGCTTCATTTCCCGAGCGTCGCGATGAGTCGGTCGGGAAGCTGAAGGAGCTCTTCACCTATCTCGGCCGCGCGGTCCCCGATCAGCGCGCGTTCCAGCACGCCGTCGTGCGCGAGATGAGCGTGGCCGCAATGATGGACCGCGCCGACAAGACGCTCTCGCCGCTCTCGGCCGACCAGATCGATCTCGACGCCGAAGGCCGCTGCCGACTCGAACGCTCGGGCGGCGTGTGATAGACCCCGACGCATGGAGGCCAAGTATCCGGTCCTGCCCACGCGCGTCGACGTCCGCTCGGATGGCTATCGCGACAACCGCTCCGCGAACCTGAAGGAGCTCGACTCGCTGGGGGCGGCGCTCGCGAAGTCGCGCGCCGGCGGTGGCCCGAAGTACGCCGAGCGCCACAAGGCCGCTGGAAAATTGCTCCCGCGCGAGCGGATCGAGCTCCTCCTCGATCCCGGCAGCCACTTTCTCGAGCTCTGCGCGCTGGCCGGCCACGAGGTCCCGCAGGAGTCGACCGGGGCGGGCCTCATCGGCGGCGTCGGCGTGGTGTCCGGCGTGGAGTGCTTGATCTCCGCGAGCGAGGCCACGCTGAAAGGCGGCGCGATCAGCGAGCTGGGCGTGATGAAGTCGCACCGACTGGCGCAGATCGCCGAGCAGAACCGCCTCCCCGGCATCAGCTTGATCGAGTCGGCCGGCGCCGATCTCCCGAACCAGTCGAAGATCTTCGTGTCCGGCGGCCGCGCGTTTCGCGAGATCACCCGCCGATCGGCCGCGCGTGTCCCTTCGGTCTGTCTGGTGTTCGGATCGTCGACCGCGGGCGGCGCGTACATGCCCGGCATGAGCGACTACGTCGTGATGGTGAAGGACCAGGCGCAGGTCTATCTGGCCGGGCCTCCGCTGGTGAAGATGGCGACCGGCGAGGTCACCGATCACGAGTCGCTCGGCGGCGCGCTGATGCACAGCAAGCGCTCCGGCGTCTCCGACTTCCTCGCCGAGGACGAGCGCGATGCGCTGCGCCTGGGCCGCGAGATCGTCGCGCATCTGGACTGGAAAAAAGGCGCATCGAAGACCCCCCGCGCGGTCGAAGCGCCGCTCTACGACGGTGAGGAGCTGCTCGGCATCGCGTCGGCGGACATCCGCCATCCTTTCGAGGCGCGCGAGGTGATCGCGCGGATCGTCGACGGATCGCGCTTCTCCGAGTTCAAGCCGCTCTACGGCTCGACGCTGGTCTGCGGCTGGGCGCACCTCCACGGCTTCCCGGTCGGTATCCTGGCCAACAACGGCATCCTGTTCTCCGAGTCGGCGAACAAGGGCGCGCAGTTCATCCAGCTCTGCAACCAGAGCGATATTCCGCTGCTCTTCCTGCAGAACGTCACCGGCTTCATGGTCGGCCAGAAGTACGAGGAAGAGGGCATCATCAAGAACGGCGCGAAGCTGGTGAACGCCGTCTCGAACAGCACGGTCCCAGCGATCACGGTGATGATCGGCGCCTCCTACGGCGCCGGAAACTACGCGATGAGCGGGCGGGCCTACGATCCGCGGTTCCTGTTCACCTGGCCGAACCACAAGATCGCGGTGATGGGCGGAAAGCAGCTGGCCGGCGTGCTCGACATCATCAAGCGCGACGCCGCCCAGAAGAAGGGCGAGAAGGTCGACGAAGAGAACCTCGGCATGCTGAAGCAGATGATCGAGATGCAGATCGGCATGGAGTCCACCGCGCAGTTCGCCAGCGCGCGCCTGTGGGATGACGGCATCATCGATCCCCGCGACACGCGGACGGCGGTCGCGATCGCCCTTTCTGCTGCCTATTCGGCGCCCTTCGAGGGTTCGACTTCGTGGGGCGTCTTCCGCCATTGAGCCGCCCCCGCGCTCGTGCTGTAAACGACGCGTGAAGCTGCTGGTCGCAAATCGAGGCGAGATCGCCTGTCGCGTGTTCGAGACGGCGCGCCTCATGGGCATCTCCACCGTCGCGGTCTTCTCCGACGCCGACGCGGACGCGCTGCACGTGCAGAAGGCCGACACCGCCGTGCGCATCGGGCCCGCGCCGAGTCGCGAGTCGTATCTGTCGATCGAGAAGATCATCGCTGCGGCCAAGAAGTCCGGCGCGACCGCGGTCCACCCGGGCTACGGCTTTCTCTCGGAAAATGCTGAGCTCGCGGCCGCCTGTCAGGGCGCGGGTCTGATCTTCGTCGGTCCGCCGCCCGAGGCCATCCGCGTGATGGGCAGCAAGCGCGAGGCCAAGCGCATCGCGCGCGAGGCCGACGTGCCGGTGGTGCCGGGCTACGAGGGCGCCGATCAGTCGCCCGCGCAGTTCGCGGAGGCGGCGCAAAAGGCTGGTTATCCAGTCCTGCTGAAGGCCAGCGCCGGTGGCGGCGGCAAGGGCATGCGCATCGTGCGGAGCGCGGCCGAATTGTCCGAGGCGATCCAGGGCGCGACCCGCGAGGCGACCAGCGCGTTCGGCGACGGCACGCTGCTGCTGGAAAAATACATCGAGCAGCCGCGCCACATCGAGATCCAGATCCTCGGCGATGCGCACGGGAACCTGGTGCACCTCTTCGAGCGCGAGTGCTCGATCCAGCGACGCCACCAGAAGATCATCGAGGAGAGCCCTTCGACCGCGATCGATCCTGCGCTGCGCGAGAAGATGGGCGCGGCGGCCGTGCGGATCGCGCGCGCGATCGGCTACACCAACGCGGGCACGGTCGAGTTCATCGTCGGGCCCGACGGTGCGTTCTACTTCCTCGAGGTCAACACCCGGCTGCAGGTCGAGCACCCGGTCACCGAGCGCGTCACCGGGCTCGATCTGGTGCGCGAGCAGATCCGCATCGCACGCGGCGAGCCGCTCGGCTACACGCAGGCATCGCTGTCGCAGCGCGGCCACGCGATCGAGGTGCGCCTCTACGCCGAGAGCCCTGCGCGCGGCTTCTTGCCGTCGAGCGGCACGCTGGTCGACTGGGACGTCACGCCGGTCCCCGGCCTGCGCGTCGACGGCGGCGTGAGCGCAAATCAGGAGATCTCGATCCACTACGACCCGCTCCTCGCCAAGCTGATCACCCACGGGGAGACGCGCGAAGAGGCGATCGATCGCATGTTGCTCGCGCTCGGCGGGCTCTCCGCGCAGGGCGTCGACACCAACCAGCGGTTCCTGGGGCGCGTGCTCGAGCACCCCGAGTTCCGCGCGGGGCGGATCCACACGCACTTCATCGAGCAGCACATGCAGGAGGCGCTGGCCGAGACGCCTTCGCCTTCGCTCACGCTCGAGGCGGCGGTGGCCGCGACGATCCACGACGCGATCACGCAGGCGCGCGGTCGCACCGTGCTGCCCAGCACCGTCCCGGGCTTCCGGAACAGCCCAACGAGCGAGCCGACCACCCGCTACATCGCGGGCGACGCGACGATCGCGGTGAGCTGGCGCTGGCTCGATCATCAGCGACTCTCGATCCAGGGGTCGGAGGTGCGCATCATCCGCTGCGAGGGCCCCGTCGTGCGCTTCGAAGAGGGCGGTCTGGTGCGCGACGCGCGGGTAGTCGCGCGCGGCGATCGACGCTATGTGCGCACGCACCTCGGCGCGCTGGCGATCGACGAGGTGCCGCGTTTCCCGCAGAAAAAGGAGGTCCGCGCGACTGGCGCGGCGATCGCTCCGATGCCGGGCAAGGTGGTCCTCGTCGCGGTGAAGGTCGGTGACACCGTCGCGCGCGGCGCCACGCTGGTGGTGCTCGAGGCGATGAAGATGGAGCACACCGTGCGCGCCACCGAGGACGGATCCGTCACCGCGGTGAGCGTCGCGAGCGGCGATCAGGTGCAGAGCGAGCAGGCGCTGGTCGTGGTGACGCCGGCGTGAATCGTCCTCCGGCGTCGTCGACGGGCGCGAGGATCGGCCTGCACGTCGGACGTGCCGCGGCCGCCTATGGCTTCACGCGCGCGGCGCAGCCGGGGAAGATTCACCTGCTCGCGCCGGATCGCTTCGAAGTATATTGGGACGAGCTCGAAAAGCGTGGGCTGGCCTCGAAGATCCTTCCTTTCGAAGCTCCGACGGCCACCGACGAGGAGCTCGCGCGCTTCCATACCCCCGACTATCTCCGGTGGATGCGCGCCGCCTGCGCCGTCGATCAGCCGTCGCTCGATCAGGGCCCCACACCCGCGCAGCCACACATCCCGGCGGCGGCTGCGGCGGTGGCCGGAGCGTGCCTCGACGCCGCCCGCCGCCTCGCGCGCGGGGACTTCGATGCAGCGTTCCTCCCGATCGCCGGCTTCCATCACGCATGGCCCGAGCGCGCGCGGCAGTACTGCGCGATCAACGACTCCGGCGTCTTGCTGCGTTTTCTCGCCCCGGCGCGGGTGGCGTACGTGGACATCGACGCGCACCTCGGTGACGGCGTCCTCGGCGGTGCGGGCCGCGATGCGGGTCTGTTCATCGTGGATGTGCACCAGCGGGCGCGCACCTTCTGGTACTCGAAGTTCGACGACGACGAGCCGGACGAACCGTTGCCCACCGCCCAGCACCACGTCGTCGCGCTCGAGCCGCGTTCGGGTGACGACGCCTTTTTTGCGACGTGGGATCTCGCCATCCGATCCATCGAGCGACACCGCCCCGAGTGGGTCGTGCTCAACGCCGGGGTGGACGGGCTGAAGGGCGATCTGCTGGGCGGGCTGCGTTACACCAGCGCTGTCCACCGGCGGGTCATCGCCGATCTCCTCGGGCTCGCGCGCGGGCGCCTGATCGTCGTCGGCGGGGGCGGTTATGGTGCGAAGCGGGCCGCCAGCGGCTGGTGCGAGGTCACGGCGGCTCTTCTGGAACACAGTTCGTCCATCCCAGGCGGCTGAAGCGGCTTTTTCGCTCCGCACGTGCTCGTCCCACGACGGACCGACCGCGACCTTCTCCATCGCTCTCGCGCGCACGTCGCACCCCGATCGGATTTTCGCGCAAACGACGCGAAAGCGGACGCGAAAGCGGACGCGAAGGACGCGAACCCCGATTGGATTTTCGCGCAAAGGACGCGAAAGTGGACGCGAAGGAAGAGCTTCCTTTTCGGATCCGGCTCCGAAAAAAATCAGTTGGCGTCCTTGGCGTCTGCTTCGCGTCCTTTGCGCGAAATCTTCTCTCGCGTCCTTTGCGTCTGCTTCGCGTCCTTTGCGCGAAATCTTCCCTCGCTACGAAGCACCGCGCACGCGCCAGTGCACCAGCCCGAGCTCGACCAGCTGGGTCAGGCTATTCATCAATCCCCGGCCCAGATCGGAGGAGACCGGCGTCTGGGTCACCCCGGCATACGACTCGAAGACCGACTCCAGCGGGCGCCCGTCGAGGAGCGGCCACAGCGCGTCGGGGAGGATCGCCGAGGTCGCGGGCGCCGTCGGCAGCACCCGACCTTCGAGCGCGAAGCGGGGCTTCTCGATCACCAGGCCGCGCTCGATCACCGCCGCGCGCGCCAGCTCGAGGCGCGGATCACGCGTGACTTCGAGCGCCTTGCCGCCGGCCGTACCCACCGTGCTCACGAAGGCATTTCGCCGATCGCGCCGATCGTCCTGCGAGATGTCGTCGAGGATGTTGCGCGCGCGCGCCCGCCGGGTCACCGACGTGCGTGCTTTCCAGAAGGGCTCCTCCGCGAAGGGTGACTCGCGATAGAAAGCGAGCGCCACGTCGACATAGTTGGCGTGGAACTCTTCCTGACTCTCTTGATAGTATCGCCGCGCGAGCTCGGTGTCTTCGGGGCGCTGCATGATCGTGCGGATGACTGCCGCCGCGGCCAGCCCGGACTGGATCGCCTTGAAGACGCCCTGCGAGGTCAGTGGGTCGATGAAGGAAGCGGCGTCACCGACCAGGATCCAGCCGTCACCGCAGACCTTCTCGCTGTCGAACCAGGTCGCGTCGTGGGCCGCGACCTCTCCCGCGAGGCTCGCGTTCTTCAGCAGCGGGGCGATGAGCGCCGAATTTCGGGCGCGCTCGAGATAGTACGCGGTGGTGTCGACGCCGCGCAGGCTGGACGTGTCGAAGGCGAGGGTGACGTTGCGCAGCCCGTCAGCGCGCCGCACCGACCACAGCCAGCCGTCGGCGAAGGTCTCGAAGAGAGTATTGCTCGCCGGGATGTCGGCCGGGATCGCGGTGTCCTTCCAGTATCCGCACAGCGCTACGGTGCGGATGGCCTCGCGCCGCTTCGATCCGAGCGCGCGCGAGACGATCGCCGACACGCCGCTCGCGTCCACCACCATCTTCGCCGCGAGCACGCTGTTCTCGCCGGCCGCGCTGCGCAGGCTCACGCCGGTGACCTTCTCGCTGTCGCGCTCGAGGCGGGTGAAGGCGGTCTCCTCGCGGACCTCCACGCCCATCTCGCGCGCGCGATCGAGCAGGAGCGCATCGAACCGCTCGCGCTCCACCTGGTAGCCGAGCGCGCCGCCGGTGGGATCGAACTCATGGGTCTCGATCGACGCCCCCTGCACGATCGTGGTGCCGCGCATGCGCGCGAACTGCGCCTGCTCGACCTGCTTGGTGACGCCGAGCGCGGCGAGGAGCGGCTCGATCTTCGGCGGCAGCGACTCACCGATGCGCGTCCGCGGGAAGCGGGCGCGATCCACCAGCGTCACCTGCGCGCCGGAGGAGGCGAGGGCGATCGCGGTGCTGGTCCCGGCCGGCCCACCGCCGATGATCAAGGCGTCGATTTCGAACCTCGTCGGGCGCGCACGAGCACGACGATCGAGCGCGGCTCGAGATCGAGATACTCCGAGGTCATCGGCTTGGGGTCCTCGACGAAGTCGAGCGGGCTGGTCGCGGCGGTGTCGACCACGCGCTTCCATTCACCGGGCGTACCCACCTGGATCCGGAAGCGCGTCTTCTCGACCCCGTTGCTGATCATCACGTAGACGTCGTCGTCCCCCTGGCTCGCGCCAGCGAGATAGTAAGCGAACGCGTGGCCGTCGTTCCCGAAGTCGATCTCCGGGATCATCGGCCCGAGCCAGCGGATGTCTTCGCGCCAGAACCGGCTCCGCGCCAGCGTGCGGTGCGCGCGCCGAAAGCCGATCATCCGCTGGAAGAAGCGGAAAATGTCCTGGTTCCTTTCCAGATCGGTCCAGTCGATCCAGGTCGTCGCGTTGTCCTGATTGTAGGGGTTGGTGTTGCCGCCCTGCGACTTCATCATCTCGTCGCCCATCCGGAACATCGGCGTCCCGTTGGCGAGGAGCAGCAGCGTCACGAAGTTCTTCACCTGGCGGTGCCGCAGCACCACCACCTCTGCGGGCGCGCCCTCGTGGCCCTCGTGGCCACAGTTCCAGCTGAGGTTGTCGCTCGGGCCATCGCGGTTCTCGCCGCCGTTGGCCCAGTTGCGCTTCTCGTTGAACGCGACCAGGTCGGAGAGCGTGAACCCGTCGTGCGAGGCGACATAGTTCACGGTCTGGAACGCGTGATAGGAGTCCTCGTCGGGAAAGAGATCATCGCTGCCGTACAGGCGCAGCATCATCTTCCCGACCATCCCGCCGTCACCGCGCACGAAGCGGCGGATGTCGTCGCGAAAAGCGCCGTTCCACTGCAGCCAGTTCAGGCCGGGGAACTTGCGCCCGAGCTGATAGGCGCCGCCCGCGTCCCACGGCTCGGCGATCAGCCGGCAATTCATCAGCTCGGGGTCGGAGTTGATCTCCCCGAGGATGGGCGGGTCGTCATAGTTGAGGGACCCGTCCTTGTTGCGCGCGAACACCGAGGCCAGATCGAAACGGAACCCGTCGACGTGCAGATCGCCGACCCAGGTGCGCATGCTGTCCATGATCATCTTGCGCACGGCCTGGCTGTTGAAGTTCAGCACGTTCCCGCAGCCGGAATAGTCGGCCAGCTGGCCCGTGGTCAGATCCGGGATGTGATAGTACGAGGCGTTGTCGACGCCGCGGAAGGAATAGTTGGGCCCGCCGAGATCGCTCTCCACCGTGTGGTTGTAGACGACGTCGATGATCACCTCCATGCCCGCCTGGTGGAAGGATTTGACCATCGCTCGGAACTCGTCGTGCTGCCCGCAGTCCTGCGCCGACTCGGCGTAGCCGTGGTGGGGCGCGAAGAAGTTCAGGGGCATGTATCCCCAATAGTTGCCCTCCGCCGGGTCGAACTGAAAGACCGGCATCAGCTCGACCACCGAGATACCCAGATCGCGCAAATAGGGGATCTTTTCGGCGACCCCGGCATAAGTGCCGCGCCGCTCCGGAGCGACGCCCGATGACGGGTGCGCGGTGAAGCCGCGCACGTGGAGCTCGTAGATGATCGCGTCGTGCTCGTGGTGCGGGTGGCGATCGCCGGCCCACTCGTAGCGCACCGTGCGCTCCAGGATCCCGAGCGGCGCGCGTCCGGCGTTCGATCCGGGCGCGCGGGCGGCCTTGCGATCGAACTCCGGCGGGAAGAACACCGCCGGCGCGTACGGATCGAGCAGGATCTTGTCGCGATCGAACGCGTGCCACGCGACGCCCGGCTGCGAGGGCGGGCCGTCGACGCGATAGGCATAGTATCGGGCGCTCTTCGCCTCGGCGAACGAGACGCGGCAGTGCCACACCCGGCCCGATTTGTTCTTCTTCGGATCGAACTGTATTTCGAGGAGCGGGTGGACGAAGTCGTCCTCGCCGTAGAGCAGGAGCGTCACCACCGTCGCGTGCTTCGAGTAGAGCGCGAAGTTGTAGGCCTGATCGCGCGACAGATAGTGCACGCCGAGCGGGTGCGACGACCCTTCCTCGCGAGCCCAGCGGTTCATCGTGTTCAACGCGGGAACTCTAGCCCGAATCCCGGGCCGCGTGTGATGGTCGACAGATGCGGGTGAACGGGACGGAACTCCATGTCGAGGACAGCGGCGGCGACGGGCCACCCATCCTGTTCATGCACGGGCTCCTGTGGAGCACGCGGATGTTCGCGCCGCAGATCGAGCGCCTGAAGCCGAAATACCGCTGCATCGCCTACGATCACCGAAACCAGGGAAAGAGCGCGCCCGATGCCGCTCCGGTGGTCGGCATCGAGACCTGCACCGACGACGCGCTCGCGCTGCTGGACGTGCTGGGGATCGAGTCCTGCCACCTGGTGGGGTTGTCGATGGGCGGGTTCGTGGCGATGCGCCTGGCCGCGCGCCACCCGGGGCGCACAAAGAAGCTGGTGCTGATCGAGACCTCGGCCGAGCCCGAGCCGCCGGAGAACGTGCCGAAGTACGAGAAGATGATCCTGGTCGCGCGCGTGTTCGGGCTGCGCCCGCTGGTGGGGCGGGTCATGCCGATCATGTTCGGGAGGTCTTTTCTGACGGATCCGGCGCGCGAAGCCGATCGCAAGGTCTGGCGCGCAGAGCTGTCGGGGAACGCGCGCGGCATCGTCCGCTCGGTGCGCGGCGTGATCGAGCGCTCGCCGATCGAGTCGGAGCTGGGCAACGTCCGCGCGCCCACGATGGTGATCGTCGGCGATGAGGACGTCGCGACGGTACCGGCCAAGGCCGAGCGGATCGTGTCGCGCATCGCTGGCGCCACGCTGGTCCGCGTCGCGCGCGCGGGCCACACCTCGACGATCGAGGCGCCCGGGCCGGTCTCCGACGCCATCGAGCAGTTTCTGGCGGCCCCAGGCGGTCTGAGACCTTGACCGGAGCCCTCAGCGGCGGGAGCGTCGCAACGTGCGCATCCGCGAGCGGCTGAAGAGCGGCTTCCCCGTATTCTCTTTCGAGTTTTTCCCGCCCAAGACCCCCGAGGGCGACGAGAAGCTGTGGGCCGCGCTCCAGGATCTGCGCGGCCTCTCACCGGCCTATGTCTCGGTCACCTGGGGCGCCGGTGGCTCTACGCGCGCGCGCACGATCGAGCTGACGCGGCGGATCAAGAGCGAGCTCGGCATCGAGGCGATGGCCCATCTGACCTGCACCGGCGCGAGCAAGGACGACATCTCGAGCGTCCTCGATGGGCTCAGTGAGGCCAAGGTCGACAACGTGCTCGCGCTGCGCGGCGATCCGCCGAAGGGCACCGATCGCTTCCAGCGGCCGCCCGGCGGGTTCGGCTTCGCGAGCGAGCTCGTCGAGCACGTCCGCGCGCGCGATCAGTTCTGCATCGGCGCCGCCTGCAACCCCGAAGGGCACCTCGAGGCCTCGTCGAAGTACGAGGACCTCCACAACCTCAAGCGCAAGGTCGACGCGGGCGCCGAGTTCCTGATCACCCAGATGTTCTTCGACAACCGGGTCTACTTCGACTTCGTGGATCGCGCGCGCGCGGCCGGCATCGACGTGCCGATCATCCCGGGCCTCATGCCGATCACCAACGTCGATCAGATCCGCCGCTTCACCGAGATGTGCGGCGCCTCGATCCCGCCGCAGCTCCTCGCCGAGCTCGAGCGCCGCCGCGAGCAGCCGGAGCGCGTGCACGAGCTGGGCGTCGCGCACGCCACCATCCAGTCCCTCGGCCTCATCCAGGGCGGCGCGCCGGGCGTGCACTTCTTCACGCTCAACAAGTCGACCGCGACGCGCGAAATTCTCACCGCCCTGCGGATGAACGCGAGGCTTTGAATCAAGGCGATCGCCGTCGCCCTCCTGCTGGGCTTGCTCTCCTCGACGGCGCGCGCCGATCCCGCGCCGATCCGCTTCGTGCCCGCCAAGCCGCGCTGCGGTGATCTGGCGATCGTCTACGTCCTGAACAGCGAGCCGACCATCCTCGATGGCTCCATCCGGCTGTTCGAGCACGAGCACGTCCTCCAGCGCGTCGACGCGCGGCGCCTGCGCGGCGTCATCGCAGTGCCGCTCGATCTCGAGCCCGGCATCCACCCGGTCGCGGTCGACGTCGAAGGCGCGCCGGTCGACGGCGAGATCGAGATCCTCGATCGGCCGTGGGCCGAGTCGGTGCTCACCGTGAACAAGAAGTTCACCGATCGCCCGAACGCGGCTCTGCGGCGGCGCATCGCGGCAGAGGAGCGAGCCTGGGCGGCGATGTTTCGCCCCGATCCCGAGCCCCCGGCGTTCGTCGGCGGCTGGATCAAGCCGGTCAAAGGCTCGACCACCTCGGCGTTCGGCGGAAAGCGCATGTTCAACGGGCAGCTCAAGACCCGCCACCTCGGCCTCGACCTCGACGGGGACATCGGCGATCCCATCCTGGCGGGCCAGTCGGGCTTCGTGGTCATGTCCGCCGACCGCTTCTCGACCGGAGGGACCGTCGTCATCGACCACGGCAACGGGCTCTTCACCGCGTACTTCCACATGTCCCTGCGGAAGAAGAAGACCGGCGACCGGGTCCGGGCGGGCGAGCTCATCGGCCTTGTCGGGGCGACCGGACGCGTCACCGGACCCCATTTGCACCTGTCTTTCATGGTCCGGACGCTGCTCCACAGCCCGAGCGGCAAGGTCACCCGAGCCGGCCTCTTCGTGGATCCGGAGCGCGCTTTGCGCCTGATCTTCGAGGGCGACCCGAGGTACCTCGTTCTCGGGGATCGCTGAGGGTTTTCAGTCCTCCGTCAACTGGGTTTGCGCTCCGCCTAATATAGGTGGCAATCTCACCCGCGATGTCCTCGGTTCGCGACCTGAAGCTGTCGCGCCACTATTCTCTGGGCGACCTCCTCGTCGACTCCACCTTCCCCGAGCTCGCCCAGCGACTCGAGCCGCCGCCCCCTATCGTCGACAACCTTCGACGGCTCGCGCAGCTGCTGGACGAGGTGTCGGATCAGTTCCCGCCGGGCGTCGAAGTGCTGTCCGGATTCCGCGACGAGCAGCTCAATGACGCGTGCCGCCAGGTCGGCCTCCCCGCGTCGAAGGACTCGCAGCATTTGTGGGGCTGCGCCGCGGATGTTCGCCTCAAGGATCGCGAGCTCGATCCCGAGATCGTTTACGAGTGGATGAAGGCCCGCGCCGATCAGATCTTGCTGCACGAAGCCGTTTTTTATCCGATCAAGGGCTTCATCCACGTCGGCATCGACAACCCCGCACACCCCACTGCCAAGCGCATCTTGATGAGGACCTGAATCGATGAAGCTTCCTCCGATGCTCGCGCGCGCCTTTGGCGTGGTCGACGCCCCTCGGCCGTCCATCGCCACCAAGGCGACGAAGGCCAAACCGATCGACACGCTCGCCAAGGGTGGCGGCGCTCCGGTCACGCTCAAGCAGAGCGAGTTCGAGCCGCTGCTCGAGCTGCCGCGCCTGTCCCTCGCGCTCCCGCCGGCGGGCGAGGTCCCGCAGGCCGACGGCGTGCTCCAGGGCCTGTGGAAGCACACGGTCGACTTCGTCCGTGGCAGCTCCGCGACCCGCGAGGTCAACCGCGCCAAGAAGATCAGCGCCGAGGTCAACGAGCTCGCCCCGCAGTACGCGGCGATGAGCGAGACCGATCTGAAGGCCGAGACGCCCCGGCTCAAGGAGACGATCGTCTCCGCGACGAAGGATCAGCGCGCCGAGCTCGAGAAGCTCGAGACCAAGCTCGAGAGCGCCACCCCCGAGACCCGCGTCGCCGTGCTCGCGGAGGTCGATGCCTCGCGTATCACGCTCTACAAGGCCGAGCAGAAGATCCTCGACAAGATCCTCCCCGAGGCCTTCGCGGCGTGTCGCGAGGCCAGCTCGCGCGCGACCGGCATGAAGCACTACGACGTCCAGGTGCAGGGCGGTGCGATCATGCACCACGGGCTCATCGCCGAGATGTACACCGGCGAAGGCAAGACACTCGCCGCGACGTTGCCGGCGTATCTCAACTCGCTCGCCGGGCACGGCTATCACGTCGCCACGGTCAACGATTACCTGGCCAAGCGCGACGCCGAAGAGATGTCGCAGATCTACAACTATCTCGGCCTCAGCGTCGGCGTGCTCCAGAGCAACAACCGCCAGATCCTGCTTTCACCGGACAAAGAAGGCGCGCAGGAGGCCACCCGCAAGGCCGCCTATCAGGCCGACATCACGTACGGCACCGCGTCCGAATATGGGTTCGACTATCTGCGCGACAACCAGGCGCAGGACAGCGAAGACAAGGTCCAGCGCCCGCTCTACGGCGCGATCCTCGACGAAGTGGACAGCTTGCTCATCGACGAGGCGCGCATCCCGCTGATCCTCGCAGGCAAGGGGCCGAAGCCGGATCTCGAGAAGCTCGCGATCTTCAACACCATCGGCAAGAAGGTCCACGACGACGTGCGCGACGCGCTCGCGGGCGTGAAGACGAAGGACGCGATCTTCGACGGCGACGACATCGAGTGGGAAGAGAACTGGGTCGCGCTCACCGACAAGGGGCAGGCCAAGATGGGCACGCTCCTCGGCGTCGAGAACATGTACGACGCCAAGGATCTCGGCGACGTCGGCTACCTGCAGGACGCGCTGAAGTCGTGGTTCCTGTTCCAGGAGAGCGGCCAGTACGCGGTGGTCGACGGCAAGATCAGCACCGTCGGTCTCGGCGGGCACCTCGGCATCGGCCGGCGCTTCACCGGCGGCCTGCACCAGGCGCTCGAGGCGAAGCACAACCTGGAGATCCTCCCCGAGAACCAGACCAGCGCCGCGATCACGATGCGCGAGTACCTCGGCCAGTATCGCAAGTGGGCGGGCATGACCGGCACCGCCGCCAGCGCGCGCAGCGTGTTCAGCGAGGTCTACGGCCTCGACGTCGCGCGTGTGCCGACGCGCAAGCCGCTCATCCGCATCGACTACCCGGACAAGCACTTCGACACGATGGAGGCGAAGAACAAGCAGTTCCTCACCGACGTGATCAAGGCGCACGAGACCGGTCGCCCGCTGCTCATCGGCGTGGAGTTCACGCACACCGCCGACTGGCTCGGAAAAGAGCTGAAGGCGAAGGGCGTCGACGTGCAGATCCTCGGCGCGAAGAGCGACTCCGAGGAGGCCAACATCATCGCCAACGCCGGTCGCGTCGGCTCGATCACCGTCGCCACCACGCGCGGCGGGCGCGGCGTCGACATCAAGCTCGGCGGCAACGCCAAGGTCATCGCGCAGCAGCTCATGGCCAAGACCAAGGGCCTGGATCTGCCCACTGCGCTCAAGCAGGCCGGTGATCTCGTCACCAAGGAGCGCGCGAACGTGCTCGGTCTCGGCGGTCTCGCGGTGCTCTCGTATGAGCACCTCGACTCGCGGCGACGCGACGATCAGCTCCGCGGCCGCGCGGCGCGCCAGGGCGAGCCGGGCGCGACCTTGTTCTACACTTCGGCGGAAGATCGCGTCTTCGACGACGTGAAGCACTACCAGGACATCCGCAACGGCAAGGCCGAGTACAACATCGACAAGGCCCCGAAGCAGACCGAGTCGGCGCTCGATCACAGCGAAAACAAGGTCAACGGCGTGCTCTCCGAGTCGCTGCCGTTCGACAACACCGTCGCGACGTACCGCGGGATGCTCTACGCGGCGCGCGATGGCGTGCTCGAGTCGACCAACGTGCGTCCGCTCGTGCAGCAGATGATCGGCCAGGCGCTCGACGATGCCTTCAGCGTCGTGGGCAAGCAGATCAAGACGATCGACGACGCCCGCGAGCTCTACGCGGCGCTCGGCGACGTGCTGGCGCTGCCGGCAGGCGATCCGCCGTCGAGCTGGACCGGCCGCCCGACGGCGGAAGTGCGCAAGGACGTCGATCTGCTGGTCACGAAGCTGATCGAGAAGCGCGATGTCTCGATCGGCGGCGAGCTCGCGCGCGTGCTCGAGAAGGCCCAGCTGCTCGGCGCGGTCGACGCGATGTGGGGCGAGTTCCTCGAGTCGTCGACGCAGATCCGCGAAGGTATCGGCTGGCGCGCGATCGCGCAAAAGGACCCGAAGCTCGAGTTCAAGATCGAGATCGGCGAGCTGTACGGGAAGATGCTCGGCGCCATCTCGACCGAGATCGCCGCGCGGGTCTTGAAGACGACCCCTCACCTCCCCGCGGGCATGGACGCTGACGCCGCCGCTCCGGCCCCTGCTCCCGCCCCGAAATAAATCGACACCCCTCCGCGAAGGCTCTCCTGGGTCCGGGAACGATCGCTCGCACGACTGACCGTCGTGCGAGGAGGTTCCATGCGTCGAGAGCTCAACCTGAGGCCCGGACTGGCGATCGCGATTTTCGCGGTCGCGTTCGCGGGCTGCAATGACAACGGAGAGACGGGGTCCACGGCCTCCGGGACCACCGCTCGGCCGCCCTCCGGTGACCGGCCCGACACGGGTCGGCGCCCCGAGCCGACCCCGCCCACGCCCGGAGATCCGGCCGAGTGCCGCGCGCTCGCCGACCAGCTCGCGGGCTGCGGGCAGTGTCAGGCCGAGATCGACGCGTTCCGCGTCTGCCGCGACGAGGCCTCGGTGG
>Ga0105047_10001967_pt1 | contig 36845 bp, 30 predicted proteins | sample MAT04_FD_78384 | JGI IMG/M metagenome (GOLD analysis project Ga0105047, IMG submission 78384) | Freshwater microbial communities from Lake Fryxell liftoff mats and glacier meltwater in Antarctica - MAT-04 (megahit assembly) | ecosystem: Environmental > Aquatic > Freshwater > Ice > Liftoff... | reverse complement strand
GGCAAAGCTGGAGCGGTCAAACAGATTGGCGTGGGCTCGCAGCTGTTCACGTCCAGCAACTACCTGGGACTGTTCTCCGGCCTCAATGATTTGCAGTCCGAGCAGGATCAAACGTTGACGCAAGCCGCGTTCGCAATCAATCGCGGTCGAAAAATTCGCGACTTCGGTGACGGCACCTCGAATACGATGGTGATCGCCGAATACCTCACCGGTGTAAAAGACGACTTCCGCGGTGTCTTCTGCACCTCGCGCGCCGGCAGTCAGTTTCTGCATGTCACCAATACCCCGAACTCGTCGGCCCCGGACAGCATACTCGACTATCCCGGCTTTTGTCCGACGGGAAATGCGAACAACGCCAACGACCCGGCCCGCAATTTGCCTTGCACGCCCGGCAACGGCGACGGGAACTTCGCCTCACCCCGGAGCCGGCATGTCGGCGGAGTACATGTTTTGCTGGGGGATGGTGCCGTTCGCCTCATCAGCAACAGCATCAATCTGGCGACTTGGCGAAATCTGGCCTGGGTTGAAGACGGCAACACACTCGGCGAGTTTTAGTCGGCATCGACGGACGAATGTGTCGCCATCTTTGTCAACCGCTGGTTATGCCCTGTCAGGATTCCCATGCCTTCGCTTCGAGTCATTGCCTGCGTGGTCTCAGTTTGCCTGGTGTCGCTCGGTTGCGGGAGTGGCGGTAGCGGCCCGACACTGCATAAAGTGTCGGGAACCGTGAGTCTGGACGGTGCCGCGATAGAGACGGGGTCGATCACGTTTATTCCTTCCGGGGGAACCAGCGGCCCGACGGGAGGCTCGAATCTGGATGCCGGTGGTTATGCGGTACCGGCCGCGAAGGGTCTTGCAGCGGGGACCTATCGCGTGGAGATCCGTTCCCAGCGTGCGACCGGGAAAAAGGTGAAGGCGCAATCCCCCGCTCCGCCCGGAACCATGATCGATGAAATGGTAGAAGCGATTCCTGAGACGTATAATACGGCCAGTGTCCTGGAAGCCGAAATCCCGGCTCCGAGTAATCAACTCGACTTCGAGTTGAAGTCGCCGTAATCGCGGGATGCGGGGGGGATGCGAAACCGCAAGCGCGCGTTATCGCGTCCAGCTCAATTGTAGAGTTCCGGCTAATCCACTTTCGATCATGAGTTCATCGCGACGGGTGCCGGAGAATTTCTCCGCCTGGAAGAACTGCCGATCAAAAACATGGGCGACGGAGAGATCCAGGTTCCAGCCGCGCGGGAGTTCCTGCTGCAGGCCCAGCAGAATGCGCTGATCGAACAAATACGTCCGCTCGCGGTCGTTTTCCCGGTCTGCCAGCAGAAAGGTTTCGTTCACCGTCCGGTAACCGCCATAGAGGCACAGAGACTCGCTCAATGTCTGACGGGCCAGAAGCTGAACCTGATTGATGGGCAAATAGTTGGCGGTGATTTCCAGGCTGTCGGTCGGGTGATATTCGAGAGAGAACGGAATGCCGAGATTGACCTTGAACTGGTCGTTAGGTCTCCAGCTATAAGCCACGCCGGGAATCGGAAATATGATTTGTCCCGTGGGGGAATAAAACAAACTGAAGTTCCAGGCGTCGCGGTCCCCGTGCGGGATGTTGTAAAAGCCGAGGAAAGAGACCGTGAGATCGCGCACGGCACCGAAGGGTTGATCGCTGGGCGAACCGATGCGCAGCATGCCGCCCGCTTGTCGTCCGCCGCTTAGTTCGCGAGTGTGCATCACGCCGGCTTGAATATCCCAGAGTTGCGACGGCACAGGCAAACCGGAATCCGGCAGCACGGCCGCAGTCGTAATGTCGAGCCGCCGGATACCGCTCAGGCCCAGCCAGATGCCATTCGAGTCGTGATAAATCGGGACACCGAATTGCAACTCGGCGGTGCGCAATTCCCAATCCGCGGGCTGGTCATCAATCGGCCGGGCCGGCATCCACCCGGCCCGTGCCTGGAAGGGATCTTTTTTCTCCCCCGGGGATCGCTGTTTGCGGGCGAGTGTCGGCAGCGGCTCCGTCGGCGTGGGCAACTCGTCGAGGAATAGCGCATCCGGGACGGGCAGCCGTTCCAGCAGGGGCGATTCCGCCGAGATCAGCGTGGCGAACTCCGGCTCAAAGTCTGCCGAATCGCGTGGTTCCTGGAAGATCTCGTCGAGTTGAAATTCTTCGTGGAAGTCCGCTGCCAATGGAGTGGCAGGCGTGCCCTCAGCGGCCGCAGGGATTAACCCGGAGAGGATCGAAACGAGAATCAGAAACACCCGTCACCCCTCTTGTGAGTTCTCCCCGATGAGTTGGCGGTGGCTTTTATCGTCAGCGGGAAGTGTCAACAAGGCCAGTGGGGGGGGTGCGCGGCGGGGTTTGGCCGATTGGGGGCGTTTGTTGACCGGGCAAAGTGAGGAGAAGTCGCAAAAATTGCCGGTTGAAGCTATCGCGAGTGGGTGAAATCTGGCCACAATAGGGTTCGCGGAGTGGGCCGAGCGGTCGCTGGAGGATGGCAACATTCTCTGGAGGAAAGTCCGGGCTCCCCAGGGCACGGTGGTGGATAACGTCCACCGTCCGTGAGGACCGGGAAAGTGCCACAGAAAAGAAACCGCCGATCGCCGTCGCAAGAGGGCGAGGTAAGGGTGAAATGGTGCGGTAAGAGCGCACCGCAGTCTGGGTGACCAGACTGGCAGGGTAAACCCCACCGGGAGCAAGACCAAGCAGGAGGAAGAGGCCGGATCGCTGGAGGGCTAAGGGTCGAGTGCTAAGAGCTAAGAGCCGGAATAACACCCCCCATTCCGGCCCTTAGCCCTAAACTCTTAGCCCTAAGCCCTCCAGCGATCCGGCCTCACGGGGCGGCCCGTTCCGTCATACCTCCGGGTCGGTTGCTAGAGCCGGCGAGCAATCGCCGGTCGAGAGAAATGACCGCTCTCGACAAAACCCGGCTTACAGGCCCACTCCGCGACCTTTTTCTTCCTCACAAAACCGCTCAATGCAGGATTCTCATTCTCATCATTCAGAGCTAGGATATTAGCAGGCTGTTGAAAAATGTGGGTCACGTTTCCAACGTGACAGAAACTGCTCGAAAACAGCGAGAAAATCGAGTAACTCACACGTTAAAAACGTGTGCCACGAGAAATTCAACGGTCTGTTAGTTGCGATACTTGATTGTCGGCGGTTTGCATGAAGGGATCAGTGATGGGAGAGCGCACGAGTTGCCATGATTTTGCTTCGCGAAACTGCTTGAAACTGTGTTTGTTATGTTCGGCACTTTGGAGTGGTCAGCTTCCAAGAGTTCTCGGAGGTGAGCCTCCGGCATTGCTCAAGGCGCCATTCAGTGAGAAGGAAGCCCTCGACAAGCGCGCAGAGTGGGCGCGCCACATGCAAAGCGAAGGTCTCATGACCAATTCGCTCGGACAGAAACTGGTGCTGATTCCCCCCGGCGAATACACGATGGGCAGCACGTTCCCACGAACTGAAAATGCAGAAGTCAACCGCCCCAATCGTCGGGTGACTCTGACACAACCGTTCCTGATGGGAACCACTGAAGTGACCCAAGGGCAATGGAAAGCGTTGATGAACACCGAGCCATGGGCTGGTCACGAGTACGTCCAAGCAGGCCCCGACTACCCGGCCTGTTACATCAGCTATGACGACTGCGCGGCCTTTATCAAAAAACTCAATGCGAAAGAGAAGACCAAGGCCTATCGCTTGCCGACGGAAGCCGAATGGGAGTATGCGGCTCGTGCCGGAACAACGACTCTGTGGTATTGGGGCGACGACGAATTGATGACTGGCGATTATGCGTGGTGGGGTGGAGGAAATGAGTTCTCCGGGAACGCGCGCTCGGATCAGTATGCGCATGAAGTCGCCAAGAAACGCCCGAATCCATTGGGGTTGTACGACATCTACGGAAACGTGCATGAACGCTGTTCTGACTGGTTTGAACCCTATGATGTCGCTGGAAAACCTCTGACTGATCCCATGGGGCCAAAAAACGGAGATCAGAAAGTCAGCCGTGGAGGAGACTGGATCGGTTCTGCCAAACACTCGAGCGCATCCGTTCGACACTGGATCGAGCCCGATTTTCGCGACTTGACAGGTGGCTTTCGCATCGTGAAAGATTTCACGAAATGAATCCGGCGCGCAATCGCCGGTCGAGAGAAATGACCGCTCTCGACAAAATCGGGCTTACAGACCCGCTCCGCGACTTTTCGGCCTGGATTTCGAGAGTGGCTCCGTTGACTCGTGCCACTTCCACGCGCGTAGCGCGTGGAAGTGGCACCGCGTGCAATCCCCTCAATTGACCCACGACCAAAATTTCCGACATGTCCGGTCCATTTTGAAATCGCCCGAAATTCGCTATCCTGATACCGTTGATTTTCCCCGCAAAACGAAGCCGGAGCCGGTCGGTCTTTATGCCACAGATCACGAAATTACTGGTCGCCAATCGCAGCGAAATCGCCATTCGTATCTTCCGCAGCACCAGCGAGCTGAAGATTCGGACCGTGGCGATTTACACCTATGAAGATCGTTACGCGCTCCACCGCTTCAAAGCGGACGAGGCCTACCTGATCGGTAAGCCGGGCGAACCGATCCGCGCGTATCTCGACATCCCCGCAATCATCCGCATTGCCAAAGACTGCGGAGCCGACGGCATTCATCCCGGTTACGGGTTTCTCTCCGAAAACCCCGAACTGGCCCGCGCTTGCGAAGCAGCCGGCATCACGTTTGTCGGCCCGACGGTGAAAATCCTCGAACAGCTCGGCGACAAGATCACGGCCCGCGAACTCGCCAAGTCGGCGAACGTTCCCGTCCTCGGCGGCAGCACCGCGCCCATCAGCAGCGTTGATGACGGCATGAAGCTCGCCAGTTCCCTGAAATATCCGATCATTTTGAAAGCCGCCAAAGGGGGCGGCGGCCGCGGCATGCGCGTCGTCAATACCCCCGCGGAATTCGCGCCGCTGTTCGAGCAGGCTCAGCGCGAATCGCTCAACGCCTTCGGCAGCCCCGATATCTTTGTCGAGAAGTTCATCCCGCAACCCAGGCATATCGAAGTGCAACTGCTGGGCGATATGCACGGCAACCTCGTCCATCTCTGGGAACGCGATTGCTCGGTCCAACGCCGGCATCAGAAAGTGGTCGAGATCGCCCCGGCTCCGTTTCTCGATCCCAAAATTCGGCAGGACATTTGCGATGCGGCGATCAAGATCGGCAAGGAAGTCGGTTATCGCAACGCCGGCACTGTCGAGTTCCTCTACGATACCGATGGCAAGTCGTTCTACTTTATCGAGGTCAATCCCCGCATTCAGGTCGAACACACCGTCACCGAAGAAGTGACGGGGATCGACATCGTCAAATCGCAGATCCTGATCGCCCAGGGGGTGCCGCTGTCCGATCCTGATATCGGGCTCAGCCGCCAGGAAGATATTGTCACCAACGGCTTCGCGATTCAGAGCCGCGTAACGACCGAAGACCCCGCCAACAATTTTATGCCCGATTACGGCCGGGTGTCGCACTACCGCTCTTCCGGCGGGGCAGGCATCCGGCTCGATAGCGGCAGCGCGTTTTCTGGTGCCGTCGTGAACCCGTTTTACGATTCGCTGCTGGTGAAGGTCACCGTCCGCGGCCGGCGGTTTTCCGATGCCTGCAACCGGATGGAACGCTGCCTGCAGGAGTTCCGTATTCGCGGCGTGAAGACCAACATCCCGTTCCTTATCAAAGTGATGACCCATCCCAAGTTCATCTCGGGCAACTTCACCACTCGCTTTATCGATGAGACCCCGGAACTCTTCCAGTTCGCGCCGCGTAAAGATCGGGCGTCCAAAGTCCTGACGTTCCTCGCCGAGACAATCGTCAATGGCTGCCCCGCGATTGATAAAACGCAAATTGTCGCCGTGCCGCGCGAGGCCGCTCCTGTCCCCGCATACAACCCGCTGCAACCGATTCCGCGCGGGACCAAGCAACTGCTGACGGAACTGGGTCCGAAGAAATTCGCCGACTGGGTGCTCGCGCAGAAGCAGTTATTGATCACCGACACGACTTTCCGCGATGCGCACCAATCGCTGCTGGCGACCCGGTTCCGCACTTACGATTTATTGCAGATCGCGGAGGCCTACGCCCACAATTGTCCACAGCTTTTCTCACTGGAAATGTGGGGCGGCGCAACGTTCGATACCTCGATGCGATTCCTCAAGGAATCGCCGTGGGATCGGCTGTCGGAACTCCGCGTGAAGATTCCCAACATCTTGTTTCAGATGTTGCTGCGGGCCTCGAACGCCGTCGGCTACACGAACTATGCCGACAATGTTGTGCAGGAATTCGTCAAACAGGCGGCTTCCGCCGGCATCGATGTGTTCCGCGTGTTCGACTCGCTGAACTGGGTGCCCAACATGCAGGTGGCGATGGACGCCGTGCTGGAAACGGGGGCCATCTGCGAGGCGGCCATCTGTTACTCGGGCGACATCCTCAACCCCGGTCGGCCGAAGTACAATCTGAAATATTACGTCGAACTGGCCCAGCAGCTCGAAAAGATGGGCGCGCACATTCTTTGCATCAAGGATATGGCCGGCTTGTGCAAGCCGCAGGCGGCGAAGCTGCTGGTGCAGGAACTTAAGCAGGCCGTCGGCATTCCGATCCACTTCCACACGCACGACACCGCCGGCATTCAGGCTGGTTCCATTCTCGCCGCCAGCGAAGTCGGCCTCGACATCGCCGACGGGGCGATCGCTTCCATGTCGGGCGGAACCTCGCAGCCGAACCTGAACGGCCTGGTGGAAGCGCTGCGATTCTCGGACCGGCCGACGGAGTTGAACTCGGACCGTCTCGACGAATTCTCGCGGTATTGGGAAGTCGTCCGCGGTTACTACAAGCCGTTCGAGACCGTGATGTTGCCCGCGACGTCCGACTTGTACCGCCACGAGATGCCCGGCGGTCAGTACACGAATCTGTATCAGCAGGCGAAATCGCTGGGACTGTCCGCGCGCTGGCCGGAAATTTGCCAGGTTTATGCCGATGTGAATCAGCTCTTCGGCGACATCGTCAAGGTGACGCCGAGTTCCAAATCGGTCGGCGACATGGCGTTGTTCATGGTGGCCAACAATCTGACTTCCGCAGACATCCTCGATGAGAATCGCGAACTGTCGTTCCCGGAATCGGTCCTGGATCTGATTGGCGGCAAAATGGGGCAGCCGCCGGGCGGTTTTCCGGAGGCGGTCGTCCGCCGTGTGATGCGCGATAAACCAGTGCTGACGACTCGTCCCGGGGCCGATCTGCCAGCTGTCGATTTCACACAGGCCGCCGACAAAGTGCGCGAGTTTTTGAAGCGGGAGCCGACGGAACAGGATGTGATCACCTGGGTTTTGTATCCGAAAGTCTTCGAGGAATTCTGCGGCCACCAGTTGCGGTATTCGGACACCAGCGGCCTGCCGACGCCGGTCTTCTTCTACGGCCAGCAGCCGGGTGAGGAAATCGCAATCGACATCGAGCCGGGCAAGCGGCTGATCATCAAGTATCTGACGGTCGGCGATCCGCACCCGGACGGCAAACGGACGGTTTTCTTTGAATTGAACGGCCAGCCGCGCGATGTCACCGTGGTCGATAAATCGCGCGAGCCGGACAATCCGACGAATGCGAAAGCCGATCCCGCGAATCCGAAACATGTCGGGGCGAGCATGCCGGGCATGGTCGTCACGGTCGCCGTGCTGCCGGGCAATCCCGTGAAAAAGGGCCAGAAGCTGCTCAGCATGGAAGCGATGAAAATGGAGACGAACCTGTACGCCGAGCGCGACGGTAAAGTCGCTCAAGTGCTGGTTCGACCGGGAATCCAAGTCTCGACCGGCGACCTCTTGGTGACATTCGAGTGATGTCTCCCGCCGATCCAAAGCCCGGCGATGGCATCGCCGGGACCAGCTTTCACATCGAATGGCACGAGGAACTCGATTCCACCAACACGCGTGCCATGTCGCTGGCCGGGCAGGAGGGAATCGTATTGCCATTGTTGATTGGCGCGACTCGGCAGACGGCGGGGCGGGGGCGGGGGCAGAATGTCTGGTGGTCGGCGGATGGCGCGCTCCTGTTTTCGCTGCTGTTCAATCCGCTCGACTCTGGCGTCCCATTTCCGCACTGGCCGCAATTGGCGCTGACGACGGGCCTGGCGGTGGCCGATACGCTGGAACAGTTCGTGCCGCCGGCGCTGGTCCAACTCAAATGGCCGAACGATGTCTACGTCGGCGGGCGGAAAATCTGCGGGATTCTCGCGGAAGTCCCTCCAGGGCGTGCCAACCGGCTGGTGATCGGCATCGGCCTGAATGTCGCCAATTCGTTCGCCGCAGCCCCGGCCGACGTGCAGGCCTCGGCCACATCGCTGAAAGATCAGCTCGGGGATCGCTGCCCGAATCTTTGCGCGGTGCTGACCGTCCTGATTTCCCGCTGGGAATTCTGGCTGAAACAATTGGCAGCGGGCGAGATCGACTTTCCGACGATCTGGCGGCCCAAGTGCTATTTGACGGGCCATCGCGTCACAATCACCGTCGGCGATGCGTCGCAAACTGGCACATGCCTCGGCCTCGACCCCGACGGCGTGCTGCTGCTCGAAACCCCCCACGGCGTCCAACGCATCCTCGCCGGAACCGTGCGCAGAGTCTGAGAGTTTTGCCACGGATGATAATGGAGAAAAGATTTGACCACGAAGTACACGAAGGTGAGTAAGCGGAGTGTTTGTGTACTTAGCAGGCTGTTGAAGAACGTGGGTCACGTTTCCAACGTGACAGAAACTGATCGAATACGGCGAGAAAATCGAGTGGCTCACACGCTATTACGTGTGCCACGAAAAATTCAACGGTCTGTTAGACGTGGAGTTTTCAGACTTTTGATCCCACGCACGTCGGCAAATTTTTTCTGACTTGCGCGAGATTAATCTTCGTGCCCTTCGTGTTCTTCGTGGTTGAATCCTGCTTTTTTCCGTGTCATCCGTGGCAAAGAAGTCTTCACGCCAACGCTCGGTAGCATCCGCGCAGATTACTTCCTACAGCTTTAGGTGATGTCCTCATAGAACTCGAGAATGTTTCCTTCCGGGTCGCGGAAGAAGACGGTGCGATGTCCCCAGAACTGGTCGGTCGGCGGATCGATGATGGGGATGTTTTTCGCGACCAGTTCCGCATGGCACTGGTCGACTTCGCCACGCTCCACGAGAAACGCCAGTTGGATTCCGGGCGAACCGATTCCGGCCGATTTGCCGTCGTAGGCTCGCGACCGTTTGCGCACGGCGAGCGTCACCGACCCGGCGTTCATCGCCAAGACATCCTCCCGCTCGGCGACAATCGGAAACGAGAAGAGCGTCTGATAAAACGCCTTCATGGTGGGAAAATCGTCGCACAGGACGATGACGTAATCGACTTGTTTAATGGTGGGAAGCATGAGCAACACGTTAGCGAGTGCGTGAGATTGCGCCAACATAGCGACGCTTCGTAGAAGCGTTGTCGCCGGCGTCAATTGTTTTTCTGCGGTGCCACGCCCACGCGCTTCGCGCGGGCGTGTTTTCCCACGGCAATCCGCACGCCCGCGCGAAGCGCTTGGGCGTGGGCGTGGCACGAATGAAACGGCTCCATGATCTGAGCGCTCTCTGCTCCCAGTGCGAGCTACTGCCGCAACTGTCTTTCCGCGACATCAATCGCTTTGAGCAGACCGCGGGCTTTGGTGAGGGTTTCTTCGTACTCGCTGGAGGGAAGACTGTCGGCGACGATGCCGGCACCCGCCTGGACGTACGCGGTCTGGCCCGTCATCACCAGTGTCCGCAGCGCGATGCAGGTATCCATGTTGCCGGTGAAATCGAGATAGCCTACGGCACCGGCGTACGGCCCGCGACGGTGCGGCTCGATTTCATCGATAATCTGCATCGCCCGGACTTTCGGCGCGCCGGATACCGTCCCCGCCGGTAAACCCGCGCGCAGCGCGTCCAGTGCCGTCTTGCCGGGAGAGAGCTGGCCCGTGACGTTCGAGGTGATGTGCATCACATGGCTGTAGCGTTCGACCTTCATCACATCGGACAGTTGGATGCTGCCATACTCCGAGACGCGGCCGACATCGTTGCGGGCCAGGTCCACCAGCATGATGTGTTCGGCCCGCTCCTTCTCATCGGCGAGCAGTTCCTGTTCGAGGGCATTGTCTTCCTCGTCGGTCTTTCCTCGGCGGCGGGTGCCCGCCAGCGGACGGATCGTCGTTTCGCCTTCTTCCACACGCACCATGATCTCGGGGGAACTCCCCACAAGCTGCACCGCTGGCGTTTGCAGCAAAAACATGAACGGACTGGGATTCACCACGCGCAAGGCGCGATAAATATCCAGCGGTTTGGCGGTGGTGGGAACCGTGAGCCGCTGACTGATCACGACCTGGAAGATATCGCCGGCGTGGATGTACTCCTGACACTTGCGGACGGCGTTCTCAAACTCGTCACGTGTGAAGTTCGACTGATAAGTCTGAGTAGGATCGCCATCCAACTGAATGTCGGCGAGTTGCAGCGTGTCGGTGCCACGCTGAAGCTGGTCGCAGAGTTCATCGACCCGCTGACAGGCGTGTTGATACGCGGCCTCAGCCCCGAGTTCAGCGACCGGGGCATAGGCGACGACCAGAATTGTCTTGCGAATCTGATCGAAGATGATCATCCGGTCGTACAGGGCGAAAATCATGTCGGGGACATGGCGGTCGTCGGTCGGGGGCTGCGGCAGATGTTCGGTGTAGCGGACGGTGTCGTAGCCGGCATACCCGACGGCTCCGCCGCAAAACCGAGGCAGGCCGGGCAAATGCGGAGCCGTCTGCGATTTCAACTTCTGTTCGAGAAAGGCGAGCGGATCGTCGACCGTGTGAGTCTCGACGCGATTTCCTTCACGAACGGTGACCGTGTGGTCATAGGCTTCGAGAATCCAGCGGGGATCGGCTCCGAGAAAGCTGTACCGGCTCACCCGTTCGCCGCCGATGACACTCTCAAAGAGAAAAGAGCATTCAGCCGGTTGGAGGCAACAATAGGCACTGACGGGTGTGAGGGAATCGCTGACCAGTTGCCGGTAAACCGGGACGAGCGTATGTCCCGCGGCCACTCGGGCGAACTCGGCAAAGTCGGGTTGATGATGCGGCATGAACAACAAACCTGAGGCGGTTGCGGGAAAAGTGCGAACTGGATGGCGGCGTGGTCTCTGTGGCGTAGTCCCTAATGTAGAGCACTTGCTCCGCAAGTGCATGAAACACTTGCGGAGCAAGTGTCCTACATTCTCAAACCGGTCCACCACAGGATGGATGGCGGCGTGCGGACATCCTACCGGGCTGACCAGACGCGGACCAGCGGACGCAGGGGAGTCCCCGCTTGATCCCACATGAGACGATTCGCATCGGGTGGCCGGGGCTGGAGCCGCTCTGGGCGAAGCCCCGGTGCTTGAGCTGTCTTCACCGGGGCTTCGCGAAGCGCTCCAGCCCCGGCCACCCAACTTCTTACAGACACTGGCACGGGAGCAGCCACCGGGAGACACATTCTCCCCACCGGGCGTTCGGTTCAAAGTCATTTTGGAGTCGAAATCCGAGGTCTATCTGTTGAAAATCAGTAGGGTTACGTCAATTGATCGCAAAACATCCCGCCTTGACAGTGGGGCGACCACAGCTAGAATTGCAAACGAGATCAAGAATTTTTCCTCACAGTCCGCATCCATCAGCAAAGATCGTCCGAGGACGGAACCGGCGAAAGACGAGTTGGTCCGATGAAAAAGTGTGATCGTTGCGCAAAGCCCGCGGTTTACCACATCACCGAGATTCACGACGGTGAGGCCCAGGCCCTGCATTTTTGTGAACAATGTGCCAAACAGCATCTGAGCCATCCCGAAACAGCGGATGGCCCGGAACCGACCGGCGCGGAAAAAGCGGCGGAGGCCGATGCCGATTCGGAAAAGTTCGACGAGGTTGATCAGCAGGTTTGCCCGAACTGCGGCATCTCGTTCAAGGAGTTCCGCAGTCAGGGGCGGCTCGGCTGTCCACACGACTACATCGCCTTTCAGGAAGAACTGCTGCCGCTGCTGGAAAATATCCACGGCGAAACGCAGCACATTGGCAAAACGCCGAAGCGGGCACCGCACGCCAGTCAGAAGCAATATCGCTTGATCAAGCTGCGGAACCAGTTGCGGACGGCAATCGACGAGGAAATGTACGAAGACGCGGCACGGCTGCGCGATGAGATTCAAACAACGGAGTCCGACAAGGTCTCGGAACCCTCGCCACCATTCGGGGCGATTGACGAATAAGACCGACACGACCGCGACAGTCAGCGGGTGATGTTCTCAGAAGGGGTGTTGCGTGGACCTGGATCAACTGACGCGGACCAGCGGCGAATGGCTCCGTGCCACCGGTCCCGAATCCGATATTGTGATGTCGAGCCGGATTCGTCTGGCGCGCAATCTGGCCCAGTTTCCGTTTCCCAGCCGTGCGGATGACGGCATTCGGGCGGAAATCGAAGACATGCTCCGCAGTCGGATCGAAAAACTGCCGGTCGGCTTCAAACTCAGCTACATCCCCGTCAGTACGCTCGACACACTGGATCGACAGTTCCTGGTCGAGCGGCAGCTCATCAGCCGCGAACATGCGGAAAACCACGGCCAGCGAGGCGTGGGGGTCTCGAACGAGGAAAATGTCAGCCTGATGATCAACGAGGAAGATCACCTGCGGATGCAAGTCATCCACAGCGGTTTCGACCTCGATGAATGCTGGCGCGAAATCGACGAAATCGACGATGCCATCGAAGGGGGCGTGACGTATGCCTTCAGCGAACAATTGGGATACCTCACGGCCTGCCCCACCAATGTCGGCACCGGCATCCGTGTCAGCGTGATGCTTCACTTGCCCGCGCTGGTGTTGACCAAGGAAATCCAAAAGGTCTTCCAGGCCCTGCAAAAAATCGGCCTGGCGGTGCGCGGACTGTACGGCGAAGGCAGCCAGGCGATGGGCGACTTCTACCAGATTTCCAATCAGGTCACGCTCGGCAAAAGTGAAGAGCAGTTGATCAAGACGATTAAAGATGTCGTCCCCAACATCATCTCGTATGAACGCCGGGTCCGCACGGCCCTCGTGAAGGAAAACCGCCAGAGCCTGCACGATCAGGTGTCGCGGGCCTATGGGATTCTGCGGAACGCCCAGACCATCACCTCGGAAGAGACGATGCATCTGTTGTCCAGCGTGCGGATGGGCATCAATCTGGGGCTGATCGACGATCTGGAAATCCCGGTCGTCAACGAACTGTTCATCCTCACGCAACCGGCCCATCTCCAGAAAATCCGGCATCAACGCCTGGAATCAGCCGAACGCAACGTGCTCCGCGCTTCGTATCTCCGCCAACGCCTCGCACCAGGGTCGATGAGCGAGAATTAACTCAAGCGATGAAATGAATCGCCTCGACGGGTGGATATCGTCCTATTCGTTGCAGAGCTTCCCGCTCAAATAATCGCTCGTCCGCGTTGAATTCCAGAATTGTGGCGGTGACCTGACCGATGTCAGTTCTTGGCCTGATGTGAATGCCATCCAACTGAAAATGTTCGCGCCATAAATCTGAGCGAGGATGATAAAAACGAGTCAATTGACCTGTACTTGTCGCAATCGAACCCAGATCCGATCCTTTCGCCCGATTACAGAATGCGCAAGCGAGGCTCAAATTTTCAGCGTGTGTCAAGCCGCCATGCTTTTCCGCGATGATGTGATCGACATGGCAGCCAAGATAGGTATCTTCCGCATGAATCAGACAGTATTCACACAGAAAATAGGCCCGCAGTTCAACGAGGCGACGTAATTCCGCGCTGACATAGCTGGTCATGGCGTACAAAGCGTTCGTGCGCGAGCTTTGGCCAGTCTCATCAAATGTTCAAGCTTCAGAAAATGATCCAATTCGGACAATTCCGCGGCACTCAGCCCGGCGGTCTTCTCCTTCTGAATCAAGTCCGCCACGTAGTTCTTTGTTTGCTCAGACGGCTCGAAACGCATGACCGAATCCGGCGTCGTCCCGGCTGCGATGAACTCCACAATTTCGTCGTAGGCTCGTATCATAGTTTCATAATAGCAACTCGTCTGAGAGACACGCAATCAGAAATCCAACCAGCCCGCAGCGCGAGCAAGGGGTTTCTGCCCCGTCGTCACGGAAATCCCTTGCTCGCGCGGCGGGCTGGTTCACGCGCATCGGCGGCTGAAGTTCGCTATCATTTTCTCAATAGCGACCATCGTGTTGGCATCGAAATCGGCAGTCTCAAGCAGGATCGGACATCGTGGGGATTGTGGTTCAAAAGTTCGGCGGCTCCAGTGTGGCCGATGCGGAACGGATCAGAAATTGCGCGCAGCGGATTGTGGCGACCAGGCGTGCCGGGCATCAAGTCGTCGTCGTGGTCAGCGCGCGCGGGGACAAAACCGACGAACTGATCGAACTCGCCCGGCAAATGACCGATAGCCCGCCGCCGCGCGAAATGGACATGCTGCTCGCCACCGGCGAACAGGAATCGGTCGCTTTGATGGCGATGGCCGTGCAGGAACTGGGCGAGCAGGCCATCAGTCTGACCGGCTACCAGATCGGCATTCTCACCGACTCGACGTTCACGAAAGCCCGCATTCGGCAGATCAGTACCGAACGGATGCGGCAGGCGCTCGCCGACGGCAAGATCGTCATTGCTGCAGGTTTTCAGGGAATCGACGACGACTTCAACATCACCACTCTGGGCCGTGGCGGCAGCGATACCACGGCGACCGCGCTGGCGGCCGTTTTGCAGGCTGATGTCTGTGAAATCTACACCGATGTCGAAGGCATTTTCACCACCGATCCCCGGATCGTGAAATCGGCCCGTAAAATCAACCGCATCGCTTACGACGAAATGCTCGAACTGACGAGCCTGGGCGGCGGGAAAATGCACTCGCGATCCATCGAGTTCGCCAAGAAGTATCGCGTGCCGCTGCTCGTGCGGCCGGCTCATTCCGATGGTGCCGGGACGTTGATCGCCGATCATCAGCACGATGACGGCCCGATGGTGACGGGTGTGGCATTGGTGAAGAGCGAGGCGATTGTCACGCTGCGGAAATTGCCTGATCGTCCGGGCGTGTTGAGCGCGGTCTTCGCGGAAATGTCGCAGCGCAAGATCCCGATTGACATGGTGATTCAAGACATCGCCGCGCAAGGGGTCGCCGAGGTCTCGTTCACCGTGCCTCAGGACGATCTCGCCGAGGCATTGACCGCTGCTCAAGCCGCCGTGGACAAACTCGGTGCGGGTGTGGTTCGGCACGGCACCAACGTCTCGAAGGTCTCGGTTGTCGGCGCGGGGATGCGGACACATACCGGGGTCGCCGCGCAGATGTTCAAATCGCTATCCGAGGCGAACGTCAACATCACCATGATCACGACGAGCGAAATCAAAATCTCCGTCCTCGTGAATCGGGATGAAAGTCTGGCGGCTCTCAATGCCGTGCATCAGGGCTTCGGGTTGGAGAAACCCAGCGGCGTGGCCCCGTCCATTGGTTTTCGTCAATCCGGAGACCAGTTGCAGGGGACCATCAATCGGGACGAGTTGGAACGCGATGTAGTCTCGAAACTGGCGGGGATGGAAGACATCGTCGTCAGCGAGATCGACCTCGACATGCACCAGTCGCGCGTGACGGTGCGCGGGATCTCCGATCAGCCGGGCGTCGCCGCGGAAGTCTTCACAGCCGTCGCGGAAGGGGGCGTGATGGTCGATATGATCGTGCAGAATCTGAGTCACGACCGAATCGCCGACCTGTCGTTCACCGTCCCGCGGCCCGATCTGGAACGCTGCCTGCTTTTGATGCGCGAGTTGCAAGAGCGCTGGCCGCAGGCGGAACTCAGCTTCGAGAAGGAAATCGCGCTCCTGTCCGTGATGGGCATTGGGCTGCGCAGTCATACCGGCGTCGGGGAGAAGATGTTCCGCGCTCTCAGCGAAGTCGGCGTCAACGTGCAGATGGTCAACACTAGCGAAACACGCATCGGTGTCGTCGTGTCGCCAGAAAACGCGGGGAATGCGCATCTGGCACTGCTCAAAGAGTTCGGCATCGACCGCAGCGTGGCCCAGGGGTGATCTGAAGCCTGTGCAAAGGCATAAGAAATGTCTCACGCAGAGACGCGGAGATCGCAGAGGGGAATAATCGAACAGAAATAACAGAAAGAATTTGAGAAAGGCCGTGTAGGTACAAAAAAAGCAGGGGTCGCTATTTTGCTCATTCGTACTCCCCATCCTTCTTCTTTTCTCCGCGATCTCTGCGCCTCTGCGTGAGATCCATTGAACACCGATAGAGGCGAATGGATTGCCATTGCCAAGTTTGTGCGACGAGCGAATTGTTATGACCGAAGCCGAATTTCGTGAGTTGCTGGCACGCTGTCAGGCGGGTGAACTGCCGACGGCCGAGGCGTGGAATCAGATTCAAGCCGCGCTGTCGCCGACCTTCGTCACCGACTCCGCACTGGTCGATTTGAATCGCTTGCAGCGCTGCGGCTATCCGGAAGTGGTGTACGGTCCGGGAAAAACGCCCGAGGCGGTTGCCGGCGTCTTTCAGGCTCAACATGCCGCCGGGCAGTGTTCGCTGGCGACGCGCGTCACCCCGGAACAAGCCGACATCGTACGGCAGGTTTTTCCGCTGGCGGTGTATAATCCGCTGGCCCGCACCATCACACTTTCGAGTCCGGCGTCAACGACGCGAGAAGCCGTCGGCAAAGTCGTCGTCGTCACCGCGGGGACCAGCGACCGGCCGGTGGCGGAAGAAGCGTTGGAGACAGCGCGCTGGATGGGTTGTGATGTGGAATTGATGATTGATGTGGGAGTCGCCGGTCCGCATCGGCTGTTGCAACATCGGCATCGGTTTGATGATGCCCATGCGATTGTCGTCGTGGCCGGGATGGAAGGGGCGCTGCCGTCCGTGGTGGCTGGTTGGGTCGCCGTGCCGATTATCGCCGTGCCGACGAGTGTCGGGTATGGTGCAAGTTTTCAGGGCGTGGCGGCGCTATTGAGTATGCTTAACAGTTGCGCGGCGAACGTCGCGGTCGTGAATATCGACGCCGGTTTCAAGGCCGGGTTTCTCGCCGGTTTGATCGCGAACAACGCTTCTACGAAGCGTCGCTAACGGAAACGCAAAATGACGATCGCCTCACCCCCGCCCGACGATTTGCCTCTGCCGCCGCGGCGGCCGGAGAATAGCCACAAGGGGACATTCGGCAAGGTCTGGATCATTGCCGGCAGTCGCGGGATGAGTGGCGCGGCGGTCTTGTCGGGATTAGGCGCGCTGCGCGGCGGCGCGGGCTTGGTGACCATCGCCGTACCAAATTCGATTCTCTCGATTGTCGCCGCGTCCGAACCGTCATATCTGACGCGCGGGTTGCCCGAGGACGACGCGGGGCGATTGAGTTATGCCGCTATCGAAGAATTGAAAGCCGACTTACCCTCGCAGTCCGCGGCAGCATTCGGGCCGGGCGTCGGGCAGTCCGCCGAACTGACAGCACTCGCGGCGGAACTCTACCAGCATGCTCCGATCCCGATGCTGTTCGATGCCGACGGATTGAACGCCCTCGCCCAGCGGCCTGACATACTGACTCGCCGACCCGATCAACCGGCGCGCATCTTCACGCCGCATCCGGGGGAATTCGCCCGCTTGACGGGTCTCTCGATGGATGACATTCAAGCGAATCGTGAAGCGCGAGCCGCTGAATTCGCCCGCCAGCATCATGTCGTCGTTTTGCTGAAAGGCCATGGCACCGTCATCAGCGATGGAGGGCAGACCTTCGTCAACACGACGGGAAACAGCGGCATGGCGACCGGCGGCACGGGCGATATCTTGACCGGATTAATCACCGCCCTGGTCGCCGAGCATAAAACCGCACTCGATGCCGCCCGTTTGGGAGCCTGGCTGCATGGCCGGGCCGGCGACATCGCCGCCGAGGAACTTTCACAACCCGGCCTCATCGCCAGCGATTTGCCGCGCTTTCTGGGCCGCGCTTGGTTGTCGTTGACGTAGTTGTCGTGGAAACTCGGATGTCGTTCGGTTGGGGTCGCATGTTGTTGAGGTTTTGGGAAGGGGATGGACTTCGCGAATCCGGTACGCCGTACGAGCACTTGGAGACGTGCCAATCGCTCCACTTTCACCGAGATGAGGCCCCACGATCAGGGCGACGTCCACCACCATTGGTGAGGCAACCAGAGCTTGGATCGGCCACCGACTTGGGGAGGCTTCTCGGCATGTTGCTTGAGAACGAGCGGACAGTTTAACCTGGTTCAAAATCTCGGGCAGCATGTGCGCATGGTGTAAAACCCGCTAGAGTAAAGATCAGTTCCGGTTCTTCGTGAATCGACTGCCGAGGTTGCCCAAGGCGATCCGCAGCCTCCTCGCAACACACGGATGTCATTTTGCCCATTCACTTCACGGCGATCATTGATGGACGAGCGAGTATCGACCCCGCGGTCGACATCGGCCCGTACTCGGTGATCGAAGGTCCGGTGAAGATCGCGGCCGAGGTCGTCATCGGGCCGCACGTGCATGTGCTCGGCCACACGACGATTGGTGCCGGTTGCCGCATTCATACCGGGGCCGTCATTGGCGATTGGCCGCAAGATCGCACGTATACCGGGGCGGAATCGTTCTGCAAACTTGGTAAGCAAACCGTCGTCCGCGAGCATGTCACGATTCATCGCGGCACGACTGCCGGCTCGGAAACGGTCATCGGCGACCGGTGCATGCTGTTGGCCCATTCGCATGTCGCCCATAACTGCCGGTTGGGGGATGACGTTCTGCTCGTCAACGGCGCGTTGCTCGCCGGGCATGTGACGGTCGGCAACCGAGCCGTGATTTCCGGCAACGCGGCGATCCATCAATTCGCCCGCGTCGGCGAGCTGGCAATGATCGGCGGGTTGGCGAAAATCACCCGCGATATCCCGCCGTATCTGATGTTCGATGGATCGGGTATTTGCGTCGGCATCAATCTCGTTGGTTTACGCCGGGCGGGGTTCACGCGCGAAGAACGTCAGGATGTGAAGGCCGTCTATCGGGCGCTGTACCGCACGGCGGGAAGTTTTTCGCGGGGGCTGGCGGAAGTGGAATTGCTGGTGACCACGCGTGCCGGCCTTCATCTACTGGAGTTCCTAAAAGCCCCCTCGAAGCGCGGCATTCAATCCAGCCGGCGGGATGATGCGGAAGCGGGTGCAGAGGAGTAAAGACTTCCGGGTGGCCGGGGCTGGACTGAGGCTTTGCGAAGGAAGCCCCGGAAAGCGAGATCACCGGGGCATCGCCGCAGCGGCTCCTGCCCCGGCCACCCGACGTGGCGTCTTACCAATAAATCGCACGTTAAAAAACGTGCGGCCACGTTCAGAACTCGCTTCGCTCGGAAGCCTTCGCGGCAGCTAACTGGGTTATTGATAGATCACCACCAAAAACAGCATCGCATCGGACTTGCCGAGGTTTTCGAGCGTGTGGGGCACATCCGCGCGGTAGCTTGCCGAGTCCCCCTTTTGCAGATCCAGCGTTTCCTCCGCCGAGGTGACACGAATGCGGCCTTGCTCGACGGTGAGGAATTCGCGGGTCCGCTCGAAGTGGGGCGCACTGCGCAGCGCGCCACCAGCTTTCAAACGGACTTGATAGAACTCGACATCTTTTTCGAGATGCAGCGGCGACAGGGTGCGAATTTCACAATCGCGATCCGACCGGAACAGATGCGCCCGGTCATCCGCGCGGATCACCTGAATCGATGACGACGCTCCGGGCATTTCCACGAATTCCGCCAGCGACATGCCGAAGGCCTGGGCGATTTTGCAGGTGACGGCGAGGGTCGGGTTGGCTTCGTTCCGCTCGATCTGGCTGAGCATCGACCGGCTGACACCGCTCGCAGTGGCCAGTTCCTCCAACGACCAGTTGTGTTGCTGGCGGAGGGTTTTGACCCGCTCGCTGACCTGGCTGCTGACCGGATCGACGGACCCCGCTGGAGAAGTTGCCGCTTTACGTGCCACGCGTGATTCCATTATTTTGGATAAATGTCTTGCAGAATGGAATTGATGATTCTAGGATATCGTCCGGGATGTCCAATATCCAGGATGACGGTTGCGAAACCGCAAACGTTTCGGAAGACGAAGACTTTGTAGGGTTTGCCGAGGGCTTTGACGAAGGCGAACCTTTTTCCCCCGATGAGATCTGGACGGTTCGCCTCTCAAAGCCTCGGCAAACCCTACTTGAAGCAGGAAACCTATGAAAGCGCTGGTCAAGAAGTTCGCCGAACGGGGTCTCTGGATGGATGATATTCCGGAGCCGACCTATGGCATCAACGACGTGTTGATCAAAGTTCACAAGACCGGCATCTGCGGGACCGATCTGCATATTTATAAATGGGACGCCTGGGCGCAGAAGACGATTCCCGTGCCGATGGCTGTCGGTCACGAATTTGTCGGCGAGATTGTCGCGGTCGGATCGAATGTCGTCGATTTTCATCCGGGCGAAATCGTTTCCGGGGAAGGGCATGTCGTCTGCGGACGGTGCCGCAATTGTCTCGCGGGACGCCGGCATCTGTGTGCGCACACCAAAGGGATCGGCGTCAATCGGCCGGGGGCGTTCGCCGAACTCATCAGCCTGCCGATGTCGAACGTCTGGCATCACGCGTCGGATATTGATCAGGAAGTCGCCTCGATCTTTGATCCGTTCGGCAACGCGGTTCATACGGCGTTGTCGTTTGATCTCCTCGGTGAAGACGTGCTGATCACCGGGGCCGGGCCGATTGGCGTGATGGCCACGGCGGTGGCGCGCCACGCCGGGGCGCGGTTCGTGGTCGTCACCGATTTGAATCCCTATCGGCTGGAACTGGCGAAGACGATGGGGGCGACCGTCGCCGTCAATCCGAATGAAACGTCGCTCGCTGAGGTGCAGAAACAACTTGATATGCGGGAGGGATTCGATGTCGGCCTGGAAATGTCCGGCAGCCCGCAGGCATTCAACGACCTGATCGCCAACATGGCCCACGGCGGCAAGATCGCGATGCTGGGCATTCCCGACAAGGAAATGGCAATTGACTGGAATACCGTGATCTTCAACATGCTCACGATCAAAGGGATCTACGGCCGCGAGATGTACGAGACGTGGTACAAGATGACCGTGATGCTGCAATCAGGCCTGAATCTGAAGCCGGTAATCACCCACCGGTTCCATTACACGGACTTCCAGCAGGGCTTCGATGCGATGCTGGCAGGCAACTGTGGGAAGGTGGTGCTCGATTGGACGTAAAATCTCTTTCAAACGGAGCCGACGGCTGGCCAGCGAACACATGATCAAAGATGACTACTTCAAGCACCATGTCGGCCTCTGCGACAAAGTGCGGAAAGCGTACTACGCCATCTGAATTGAGTCCGATCGCAGCAGCAGATGATGGACCGGTCGCCGCTCGGAAGAATGACCTATTCCTTCGAGCCAAACAGCGCTCGGGCGTATTCGCGATTGAGCAACGCGATGTTGCCGAGGTTGATCTTCGCGGGGCAGGCGGCTTCGCATTCACCCGTATTCGTGCAGGCTCCGAAACCTTCCTTGTCCATCGTGGCGATCATGTTCAGCACGCGCTTGGAACGCTCGGCTTTACCTTGCGGCAGATTGGCGAGATGCGACACCTTCGCCGAGACGAACAGCATGGCCGACGCGTTCTTGCACGACGCGACGCACGCCCCGCAGCCAATACAGGCCGCGGCGTCCATCGCCTGTTCCTGATCGACCCGCGGGACCAGCACGGCGTTCCCATCGGGGGCGTTGCCGGTGTTCACCGAGACGTAACCGCCGGCCTGAATGATGCGGTCGAACGCCGAGCGGTCGACGACCAGATCGCGGATGATCGGGAAGGCATTTGCCCGCCACGGTTCGATGACGATAGTATCGCCATCCCGAAATCGCCGCATGTGCAACTGGCAGGTGGTGGTGGCCCCATCGGGACCGTGCGGTTGGCCGTTGATCATCACGCCGCAGGTGCCGCAGATTCCTTCCCGGCAATCGTGATCGAAGGCGACGGGTTCTTCACCCTTGACGATCAGTTGCTCGTTCAGGAGGTCGAGCATTTCGAGGAATGAAATGTCGGGCGAGATGTTGTCAAGCCGATAGTCGCGGAGTGATCCCGTTTTGCCGGGACCGGCCTGCCGCCAGATCTGCAGAGTCAACGTCATGCCGTGTTTGGCCGGCGCAATCATTATTTGTAACTCCTGGTGCCGAGCTTGCAGTCGTTGAACGTCAGGTTTTCTTTATGCAGCGAGGGAAGGTCGTTCACACCGTGATACTCCCACGCGGCGGCGTAACAGTAATCATCATCGTTGCGGACACATTCCCCGTCGGGCGTCGAATGTTCGGTGCGGAAATGACCGCCACACGATTCATCGCGTTGCAGGGCGTCGTATGCGAGCAGTTCGCCAAATTCGAGGAAGTCGGCGACGCGGCCGGCGTGTTCCAGGTTCTGGTTGAACGTCTCACCAGAGCCAACGACTTTCACATCCTTCCAGAATTCCTCGCGCAACTGACGGATTTTCTGGATGGCCGTTTCGAGGCCCTTCTCGTCGCGGGCCATGCCCACGTAATCCCACATGATCTTGCCCAGCGCGCGATGGAACTGGTCGACGCTGCGCCGTCCGTTGACTTTGAGCAGGCGTTCAATGTGATTACGGCTGTTGACCAGCGATTCCTTGAACTCGGGCTGGTCGGTCGTCACTTTGCCGAGCTTGGAAGTCGCGAAGTGATTGGCGATGGTATAAGGGATAATGAAGTACCCGTCGGCAAGCCCCTGCATCAGCGCACTGGCCCCGAGGCGGTTCGCTCCGTGATCCGAGAAATTCGCCTCGCCCAGCACGAACAGGCCCGGCAGGCTGCTTTGCAGATTGTAGTCGACCCACAGGCCGCCCATTGTGTAGTGGACGGCGGGGTAGATGCGCATCGGAACATTGAGCGGGTCTTCCGCCGTGATCCGTTCGTACATCTCGAACAGATTCTCGTACTTCGCCACGACGGTTTTGGGGCCGTCACGCTTGATGGCGTCGGCGAAGTCGAGATAGACCGACTGTCGCGATGGGCCGACACCGAACCCGGCGTCGCATAGCTCTTTCGCCGCGCGTGAGGAGACATCGCGGGGCGCGAGGTTGCCGTAAGACGGGTACTTTTCTTCGAGGTAATACTTCCGATCGGCATCGGGAATCTGATCGGGCGAGCGCGTGTCCTCTTTGGAGCGAGGCACCCAGACGCGGCCATCGTTTCGCAGACTTTCGCTCATCAGCGTCAATTTCGACTGATGATCGCCCACGACGGGAATGCACGTCGGATGAATCTGGGTGTAGCAGGGATTGGCGAAGTAGGCCCCTTTTTTGTAGGCCCGCCACGACGCCGTCACATTGCAGCTTTTCGCATTGGTCGAGAGATAAAACACATTGCCATAGCCCCCCGTGCACAGGACCACGGCATCGGCGGCAAAGGTCTCGAACTGGCCCGTGACGAGATCGCGGGTGGTGATGCCACGCGCCACGCCGTCGACTGTCACAACATCCAGCATTTCCTTACGGGGGAAGAGCTTGATCTTGCCCGCGGCGACTTGCCGCATCATCGCCTGATAGCAGCCGATGAGCAGTTGCTGGCCCGTCTGGCCTTTACAGTAAAACGTGCGGGAAACTTGTGCGCCGCCGAACGACCGGTTGGCCAGGGTGCCGCCGTATTCCCGGGCGAACGGAACGCCCTGCGCGACGCATTGGTCGATGATGTTGCGGCTCAGGTCGGCGAGGCGGTAAACGTTCGACTCACGCGCCCGCCATTCGCCCCCTTTCACGGTGTCGTAAAACAACCGCCAGACACTGTCGCCGTCGTTCTGATAATTCTTCGCCGCATTGATCCCGCCCTGGGCCGCGATGCTGTGCGCACGGCGGGGCGTATCTTGCAGACAGAACGAAAGGACGTTGTAGCCGAGTTCCGCCAGCGACGCTGCCGCCGAACCACCGGCCAGCCCCGTGCCGACAACAATCACCGTGTATTTACGGCGATTATTGGGGGCGACAAGCTTGAGGTCCTGCTTGTACTTCGTCCAGCGTTCGGCAATGGGACCGGTCGGGCATTTGCCGTCCAGCTCCGCAGCTTCTTTCACAGCCAACGACATCGGGAGCTGTCCTTCCTACTGAGTCGGCAGGTTATTGGTAAACGCCATGATGGGCAAACTGCAAAAGCCCGCGGCGATCACAATCGCGAAGATGATGCCGAGAATCTTGATCAACGGGGTGTACTTGGGATGATTCAACCCCAGCGACTGGAACGCGCTGGAAAATCCGTGCGACAGATGAAAGCCGAGGAAAATCGTCCCGATGACATACACAATCGCGGTCAGCGGTGTCTTGAGCACGGCTGTCGTGTTGGCGAACGGGGCCGCGAGATCGTGTTCATCGAGATATTTGACATCCGGCCGCAGTGCGAACTTCATGTCGATAAGATGAACAATCAAAAAGCCCAGCACGACGGCACCGGAGATGAACATCCAACTGCTCGGGGGATTGGAGAAAATGTTCCCGCGGATCTTCGTCTCTTTTTTCGCATACGCCGTGGTGCGTGCCGCTTTGTTCTCGAAGGTCGTCACAAAGGCGAGATAGATGTGCAGTAGAAACAGGACGAACAGCCCGGCTTCCGCGAGGGGCAGCCATTCCTGTTCGTGCAGGCCGTGCGCGTAGCCGTTGAATTTCTCCGCCCCGACGTACAGAAACAGATTTCCCGCCAGGTGGGCGACGAGAAACCCGCACAGCCCCAGGCCGGTGAGGCCCATCACAAATTTGCGGCCAATCGACGAGGAAATCAGCCGCAACATCCACCGCAGGCCGAGTTTATCGAACACGGATGATTTGGGTTCCACACCGGCGGCTTCCATCGGGACACCTTGATCTCGGTCGACTTGAATCCTGTATGCATCTTCCAACCGGGCTGATTTCGCCCACATTGATCGACACCACGTTCCTCTGTGGATTCAACGGATTATAGAGTCGCCGCCCGCGACTGCAATTCACCGGCCCGTCGAGTTCGCGGTCTTCTCATTTCAGGGAATTTCGGAAGCCTGCGAGAAGCGAAACGAAAGCTCAGACAGGTCCAGGACGGTCGCAGGCGCGCTATGATCCCATAGATACACGATATTTATTCACAGAGTGATGGCCGTCATGGTTCCAGCCCGTCAGGGCGTCAGACCATAGCCCAGGACGTCAGTCCTGGGAAAGCAGTTGGAACGATCTCAGCCCGGAGGGCGACAGAAATTTCTGCCGCCCTCCGGGCTGCATTCCTCGAACGGCCGACCCAGGACTCACGTCCTGGGCTATGATCTGCCGCCCTCCGGGCTAAATCCTGAATCTCCGTGTCCAACCCAAGAGCGACCGCATCCATGCCGCAGTCTTGGCTTTTCTCATCCCGGCGATTACGTTAACCCTCTGAACGACAACACCTTTCAGAGACTTCCGCGGAGCGATCATGACTGCAAAACGTTGGTTTTCTTTGTTTGGTATGTTCGCCATGCTGCTCGGCTCCGCACGAGCCGCTGATCCGGTTGATCTCGGCGGCGTCCGCATGGAACATGTCATGATTCCGATGCGCGATGGCGTTAAACTCTCCGCCTTCCTCTTTTTTCCTGAAGGCGACGGGCCCTGGCCGGTTTTGCTCGAACAGCGGTATGCGAATGGCGCTCGCGACCCCGGCACGCAGAAAAGTTTCGCCAAACTCGCGAAAGGGGGCTATGTCACCGTCCTCGCCAACTTTCGCGGTTCGCAGGAATCCGAGGGCCTCTGGGAAGGGTATCGAAATCTGGCCTGGGGGGAACGCAAGGACGGGTACGATCTCGTTGAATGGCTCGGCACGCAAACATGGTCGACGGGCAAAGTCGGCACGTTCGGCAGTTCGCAGGCCGGTTTCGCACAGAACTTTCTCGCCGTCACCCAGCCGCCGCACTTGGCGGCCCAATACATGATCGATACGGGCCTCAGCCTGTTTCATGAGGGCTACCGCATCGGCGGGACGCAACGGCCGCTGCGATTCAAAACCATGCGCGGCGTCTGCCGCGAGCCGGAGCACAACGACGCCCTGCTGGTCGAATGGTACAAGCATCAGAATTACGACAGTTATTGGGCCGATGAAGACTGCTCGCTGCACTTCGACAAGATGAATGTCCCCTGTTTCACTGTCGGCAGCTGGTACGACTTCATGTGCGTCGGCTCGATCGACAGTTACATCGGCCGGCAACACAAAGGGGGTTTGAAGTCCCGTCGGCAGCAGCAGCTTTTGATCGGACCGTGGCTGCACGGCCGATTCAAAGAAACCAACGTCGCCAACGAAATGACCTACCCGGAAAATGCCAAGTTCGCGATGGAAGACCATATGCTTAAGTGGTTCGACCATTATCTGAAAGGCAAAGCCAACGGCGTCGAGAAAGAACCGACCGTGCGTTATTACGTGATGGGCGCGCTCGGCGAGAAAGACGCACCGGGCAATGTTTGGCGGACGGCAAGTGATTGGCCCATCGCCGCCGACGAGACCCCGTTCTATCTCCACTCCGACGGCGGCCTGCGCACATCGTCACCCACGGAAGACAACGGTCAGGTCGAGTTCATCGCTGATCCGATCAACCCCGCCCCCATCCCCGGCACCGCGTTTCCTGGCGCGAAAGACGCGCAGGCTTATGAAAAGCATTCGCAGGTAAAAACCTTCACCACCGATGAACTTGTTGAGGCCATCGAATGGACCGGGAAGGTGCAGGCGGAACTGTATGTCACGTCCGATGCGAAGGACACCGATTTCATCGTCCGTGTCAGCGATGTCTATCCCGATGGCCGGTCGATTTTGATTATCGACTACGTCCGCCGGGCCAGATACCGCGACGGTTTCGACAAGGAAGCGTTCCTCGAACCGGGGCAAGTCGCGAAAGTCGCCTTCGATGTCGGCTGGCTCAGCCAGGTCTTCAACAAGGGCCACCGCATCCGCGTAACGGTCGCCAGCACCGGCGCCCCGTTCTTCGAGCCGAACCCCAACACGGGCGAACCGCTGACCATCGACCCGCCGGAAAAGCAGGTCGTGGCGAACAACACGGTGCAGACGAACAAGAAGTACGCGTCGCGCGTTCTCGCGCCGATTGTTGTCGAGAAATAATAGCGAATCGCAGTCGCTTGCGCTTAGCGGTCCTTCAACCCGACCGCTTTGCCATCGAGCTTCCACGCCGGATTCAATTCCACGCCCAGATGGGTCAGCGCGGTCGCGACGACATCCACCTGAGATGTCGGCTCCTCGTGCCGTCCCTGTTTCGCCGCCGGGCCGCTGATGATCAGGTACACATCGCGAATCTCCGGCGTCTTGCGACCGCCGCCGTGGTTCAAACCGACGCCCCCATGATCTGTGCAGACGATGATCAGCCAGCTTTCCTTGGCGAGACTCGGCCGCTGCTCGATGGCCGTCATCACGTCACCAATGTGAGCGTCCACCGTTTCAATCGCGGAAACGTACTGCGGCACTTTCGGATGAAACCCGAACTTGTGGCCCGTCTCGTCGACTTGCCCCAGGTACAGCATCACGGCGGTGGGGTCCTGCTTCGTGATGTATTCCACACATGCAGTCGTCGCGTCTCGATCTCCGCTCACGTATTCCACGAGATTCTTCGGAGCCGGGTCGGGAAAATTCCGCCCCACGTCGGCGTGCGACAGAATTTTTTCCTGGATCGGCATCCAGGTGGTGAACGAGGCGGTGACCGCTTCCGGCCAGCCTGCTTTCAGCCGCGCGAAGAAATGCGGGTACGCTGCGTAGTTCGATCCCTTGAAACTGTTGTCGATCACGCCGTGCTTATCGGGCCACACACCGGTCAGAATGTTCGACCACCCCGGCCCGCTGACGGTGTCCCCCGGCGTTTCACGGTCCGCGAGAATCTGCGTGTCGACACAATATGTTCCCCGCTCGATCAGTTTGTCGAGCTGCGGCGTCTTCGCCGCGGCGAGCGCATCCGGCCGGCAGCCATCGATCCCGATGATCAGCACTTTTCTCGCCGGGCCATCGGCCAGCAGGCCGGCGGACATCGCCGTCAGCATCATGCATGACAAGATCAGAGGTCGCATGCGAACCACCTTTCGCCGGTCGGAGTGGGAGTTTACTCACCGAGGAAATATGATAAGCAACCGGCGACCCATTTACCCTCTGGACGCTGAACACCCAGACGAAGGCACCCACTGATCTTCCCCGGATTTCAGCGGCACTTAAATCCCTGTTCATCATTTCGGAATGTTTCGTGGACCAAATCGTAACGCCCAACTTTGAATCGTCACTCACCGAACTACAGCAGATCGTCACGAATCTGGAGAACGGTACGACCGGCCTGGAACAATCGCTCGCCGATTTCGAGCGCGGCGTGAAACTCCTGCGGTCGTGTTATCGCATCCTCGAAGACGCCGAGCAGAAAATTGAACTGCTCATCGGTATGAATGAAGCGGGAACCGCCGTCACCGAACCGTTCGATGCCACGGCGACTTACGATCAGCAGGAACAGAAAGTCGGCCGGCGGCGGACAACGAAAAAGTCACCCCCCAAAGCCGCGCCGGCGGTCGCACCGCCAGAAGACTCGTCCGATGAGGGGGCTTTGTTCTGAGTCGTCAGTAACCTTGAGACACCGGCGGCATCTCAGTTTGAAACATTGTGATGACATGTCAGCCCATCTTCGCCAAGTAATTTTTATGCACAGAACTCTGCGATTGGCCGTCACCTGTCTCGTGTTGGCAGCTGGTATTGCCGCAGCCGAGGATTTTCGCGCGGTCGATGCCTACTGGGTGCTGCTGCACGAACCGGCCGCCGTCGCGGAGTTGAAACTCACCAGCGCGCAGCGGCCCCGCTATCAGGAATTGCTGGATAGCTTTGATCTCCGCTTCTTTCCGTATCGCAACAAACCGCGCGAGGAAGCCGAGGCCGGCGTGACGAAACTCGTGGATGAGGTCCGCGCTGAGATGCGGGATTTGCTGACCGCCCGGCAGCAGGAACGGTTGAGCCAATTGACGCTCCGCCGATTGGGAATGTCGTCGATGTTGCAGGCCGATGTCGTCGCCGCGCTGAAATACACGACTGCGCAGCGGACGAAAATCGAAACGCTGCTGGGCGATCTGCAAACCTCGCTGGCCGATTTGGAGAAACGCGTGCAGGCCGGGGAGACGCGGGAACCGCTCGACAAGAAATACAAGGACGTGCAGGCCACGGCTCAGAAAAAACTTCTGCAAACCTTAAAACCGGCTCAGCAAACCACGTGGCAGGCATTGCTGGGACCAGATGTCGACCCGGGTAAATATGGCCAACCGGTTTACAAGGTCCCTGAATTGATCACGACCGATGGCTGGATCAACTCCAATGGCTTGAAGCTGGCCGACCTGCGCGGGAAGGTCGTCGTCGTTCACTTCTACGCGTGCGGCTGCATCAACTGCATTCGCAATTATCCGTGGTATCGCGCCTGGCACGAAAAGTTTCCCCCCGAGGATTTTGTCCTGATCGGCATTCATTCGCCGGAAACCTCCGCGGAACACAACCTCGATCATGTCCGCCAAAAAGCGACCGAGGAGCAGCTCAACTTTCCGATTCTGCTCGATGACAAGAGCGCGAACTGGAAGGCGTGGGGCAATTCGATGTGGCCGTCGGTATATGTGATCGACCGCGACGGGTACCTGCGGCATTTCTGGCCCGGCGAATTGAACTGGCAGGGGAACAACGGCGAAAAAGTGATGCGCGAGCGGATCGAAACGCTGCTGAAAAAGAAAGCCCGTTGACCGCCCTGCATCATCGGCCCAGCCAGCGCGTTACTCCGACCGACCTCCGCAAACTTCGCCGAGAGCCTCAGTCCCCTGACTTCGGCTGCCAGTGGGGCCACATCGCGCCGTGGCCGGTGGTCAGTTGCGTGATCTGGCGTTCGGTGCCGTCGGACATGCGCCGCACAAAGATCTGCCGGACCCCGCCGCGTTTCGATCCGTACACCAGAAACTTTCCATCCGGGGAGAACTGCGGATGATAATGCAGTGAACCCGCCGGCGAGTTGGTCAGCCGCTGGGGAACGCCGTCGAGTGGAACCAGGAACAGCTCGACAGTGTCGCCCTCTTTCGCCGTGTAAATCACCCCCTGGCCATCCTTAGTCCAGATGGGAACATCGCTGCTGCCGCCGTGATAATCGGGCACATCGAGAAATTCCACCACGCCGCGGTGCCCCTGTCGGTCAGCCAGTTTACGCAGCTCCGTTCCATCGGCCCGCACAATCGTGGGATGACAGTCGTAATGTTCGCCGCTGACGAACAGCACATGCGCCCCGTCGGGTGACCATGTCGGAGCGAAGTTGAATGGCTTGCCGGTTTGGATGTTCACGGCGTTCGAGCCGTCGGCATCGGCGAGGACGATCTGATAATTCTGGTGATAGGCGATTCGTGTGCCGTCGGGCGAACTTTGAAATCCGTACGCGAACAGTTTCGATTCCCTGGTGAGATCGACTTTATTCTTCCCATCGCGATCCATTTTGAACGGATGCGAGTTGTTGTCGATCAGCGCGCTGAAGCCGAGTTTGGTCGGATCGTTCGGCCAGAAGAACAAGCCGCCGTTGTAAGCGGAAACGCGTTCGACGGCCGTCACGTTCTCGGCGGCGCCCGTCGCAAGATCGAAGAGGTAGTTGTCGAGCCGCCACAGTCCCTCGCCAAAGCGAAAGTTCTGATGTTCCTCTTCCCACGCGGCGTTCTCCGGGCTTTCCCAAGCATGGCCCAGGATCGCGAGTTTGCCGTCGGGTGACCAACCGGCGAACTGCGTCCAGGTGTGATCATCGGTGACGAGGTCTTCCCCAATCACTCTGCGGCCCGACCCGTCGGCATGGCGGATTGTGGCCCGCATCGTCGCGACGTTGGGATGCCGCCCGCCGGGCAAGTTCGTCCGCAGTTCGGTGCAGCCGATGAGCTGTGTTGGCCAGTCGGGTTCGGCGGCGTGAGTGGCGGAAGTCAATACGACAATCGCAGCGTAGAACGCCGATGGTCGGCTAAACGCAAGCATGGGTTCGTTACCTCGCGTCATGGATGCGGACCACGGAATAGACCAGGAACTCCGGCACCGTGCATTGCAAGCGGCCGTCTTTGGTCGTGAAGGGGATCGCCACCGCATCGGCGACCTCAGGGGTGATGAACTCGACACGATCCACAGTTTGATCTTTCGGTAGCACCACATCCACCGTAATTCCCGCCACGGCAATCGGCTTTTCATCGACGGTCCCGGTCCCCGACGTTTTCGGATCGGCCGGCTCCTCGCGGTTGTAATTCACAAAGTGCAGGTCGAGTTCGCCGCCGGCCACGGGACGATTCGCGGAGACGCGAACGAAATAGGGAGCGGTGATACGCGATAACTCACCGTGATCAGCGGCTGCGAAAACGCCAGCGTCTGCGACGCGGATGACGTGGCGATATCGAGACGCCAGATCGGCCTGTGGACGGTCGTCGGGGTGAATGTCGAACAGCACATGATCGTCCAGCAGATTGCGCCCGATCTCTTTAAACTTATCGAGCGCCGACAAGTCACCCTCGTGAATCGCTCTCCGTGGGAACATCAGCACGACCTCCGCGTGCGGCTGGTTGTCGCGATAAAGGTCATCATACTTTTTCAGAAACCCGTAATACTGTTTGAACACGCCGCGCGCGATGGGGTCGGTGAAGCGGGCGTAGAAGCCCATTGGCGCGCCGCCGTTGGCGGCAAGTTCCGCAATCGCGTTGCGCGTGCGGCAGTGTTCATACTTGCCGAGTGTGTAGGGTTTGTCGTTGAAGAAGCCCCGAATATAGCGGCATTGCAGCGTCGCATCGCCGAGGAATTGGTTCTTCAGATCAGTATAGAACGCCGCGCCGCCCGTGCTGTACCACAGATAATCTTCGCCCTTGCCCCACTGCTCAGCGGGGAGAAAGCAGCGTTCATCGCCACTGATTTGATGCAGGTCGCCGATGTGGTTCCACTGTCCGACCAGCAAATCGGGTTTCAGCGATTTGCCATACTCGACGAAGACTTCATCAAACGAATTCTTATTGCAGACCTGCGAGAACCTTAGCATCTCACGCCGCAGAGGTGACGATTCTTCCGGATCATGCCACGAGACGATTTCCTCAAACGTATGCCGTGGCACATCCTTCAAAGCGAACTTCTGCTCGAGTTCTTCGGCCGTGAAGCGTTCGGTCAAATAGCTGCGAAATGCCGACTGGCAATGCTCACAAGTGCAATTGCCGCGATAAAAATAGTTGATCATGTAGCCATCGACGCCCCGCTCGATGCCCCGTTTGGTCCACGCTTTCAGAATCTGCCGCCAGTGGGGGTTGTTGAGGCAGGCCCAATATTCGGGCATCCCGCCGATCTGATAGGTCATGTCCTTGCGATATTTTCCGGGAGCCGTCCGTTCGAGGAAATCGGTCGGATCAGCGACCGGCTTCGGCCCGAGTTCGTTCTCATCCCACAGATCGCGATAGAACTTGAAGAACCCGCGCGGACCATCGGGGTGATCGAAATCGCCGATGAGGAATTTGACGTTGAAGTGCCCGACGGCTTTAACATTGCGCTGATGGAGTTCGCCGTTGAGCTTCTCGAACCAGTCGCCGCATTCGTGCAGGCCTTGCACCGGAAAGTGTGCCGGGTATCCGGCGTATTGATCGGTATGCGCCAGGCTCCAGAAGTGTGCCCCGTAAAAACCGACCTGCGCCACTTCCGGCTGCGCCTCATCGACGAAGGCCAGATAATCCTTATCGTCGCCGTAGGCATCCCAATGGGCAATCATCCGCGTGAAATGAAACTGGGGCGGCTCGGCGGCGATGGCCTTCGAGGCGGACCAACCAATCACGCACACCCAGCCGACAAGGAACAGACGACAAGACATCGCGGCGTCCTCAAGAGTGTTCACGGCCAACGCCGTCATTCTGATCAACCACGCCCCGATTGCAAACCGTCACGGCATATCGCGAGCATGCTTTCTTCCTGTAGGGTGCGGTCGAGTCTTCGAGGCCCACCAATTGTGATCGCCATCACCATGCCGGTGGGCCTCGCCAAAGCACTCGACCCACCCTACGGATTCGGCAACCGGCTTGCGGAGAACATCGGCTCCATGAAGAATAACGAAGTCGTGTGATAAGGTTGCGATGAGCACCATGCGTTCCGTAACGCACCAGCCTGTTGGATTGAACTTCCTGCGAAAGACGCCCCGGTGAGTCGGCAACCTCGGACCCCATCGCCGGCCGCAACGATTGCTCCCCTCAAATCGACATCCAGCCGATATGTTTGGTTGCTAGCAATCATCCTCGGAATCGTGCTGTCGATTTTCTTCTGGGGACCGCTCTGGACCGGCGGGACACTCATTGGGGGGGACCTGTTTTCCTACTTCTTTCCGCAGAAGGCGTTTCTCGCCGATGAACTCCAGGCCGGCCGCTGGCCGCTGTGGAATTCGCTCACCGGGCATGGTTACCCGACCATCGCCGAAAGCCAGACCGGCGTGTGCTATCCGCCCGATCTGCTCGCGTATCGCTGGCTGTCGCTGACGACCGCGTACAACACGATACAAATCTCACATTATCTCTTCGCGTTTGTAGGAGCATGGTTTCTGGCTCGGCGTCTGGGAGCCGGCAGCGGCGGTGCTTTGCTGGCCGCGACCAGTTTTGCCTACGGCTGGTTTCCGCCCCGCATCTGCCTGGAATGGGCGATTGTCACCGGCGCGTATCTCCCGTGGGCCATGTGGTGCGCGGAGTCTTATCTCCAACAGCCCCGCCGGCGATTTCTGTTGGGACTTTGCGTGCTATTAACGCTGCAAATGCTCGCGGGCCATTTCCAATTGGCGTTCATCACGCAATTGCTGCTAGTTGTGTATGTACCGCTGCGATCACGGTTGCGTTCTCGATTCAGAGATCTCGCAGCGCTAGCGAGGAATGATGGAGATAACTTCCTCGCTGGCGCTGCGGGCTCGCTATCTTGGCTCTCGATCTACACCGCGATCCTGCTCGCATTTCCACTCGCCGCCGTGCAACTCTTGCCGACCTGGGAACTGAAGCAGCGGAGTCAGCGGGAGGCCGTCTCGCCGGAACATCAACCGGCCTACGGTCACATTCCGCCCGCCTATTGGACGCAGGCCATCACGCCCTGGATCTGGTACATGCCTCAGGTCGATGAAACCGTGAATCGCCTGCCGCGATTTTCGGGCGGGCCGGGAACCAATCAAGTCGAAGCCCATCTCTATTTCGGCATCATCCCTTTGGGGTTGGCCTTCGCGGGAATCCTCTACGGTTGGCGAAATCGGTCGGACCAGAACCGCACTCTGCGACTGTGGTTCGTGCTCGGCGTTTTGTTTCTCCTCTACACGCCGGGATGGTTCCTGCCCCTCACGCAGTACTGGCCGGGGTTCAATTTCTTTCGTGGGCCGGGGCGTTTCGGGATTGTGACTTCCCTCGCGGTGGCTTTGATCGCCGGGGTGAGCTGGTCGCAGCTCGTCGCCCGCTATTCCACGTCAATTCGCACCGTCGGCACATTGCTGATACTGACACTCACCGCCGTCGATCTGCATGCGGTCGCACAACGGATTGGTTACAGCCGCATGTTGCCGGTGCCGATTGCGGAGTTGCGCAATGCCAGTCCACTCAAAGCCCTGCTCGCGCAAGAGACGCAACCGGTCCGCCTGTTCGCCCCGATGGCCAATGTGGCGAACTTGCTGAATGTCAGCGCGACGCCCGTCTATCTCGGCATCGGCCCGCGTGAGTATTTCGATCCCCAGTTCACAATGCCCGTCGGCCCCGAGGGCGGCTTGAATCCCGCCGGCGATCCCGCACAGTTCGCCTGGCTGAATCAAGCGGGCGTCACTCATCTGCTTTCGTTACAACGCCTATCAACCAGCAAACTACCGCTCGAACTGATCTGGACGGGTGCCGACCCCCTTTTGACCACAGCATTCGGCCGTTCCGCACAGGAACCCTTCTTTTTCTACCGCTTGAAAGACGCCACCGGCCGAATCGCATGGGAGAATCCCAGCGATGTTGCCAGTGCCGAGATCACTTCCTATTTCCCGCGCGAAATCCGCCTGCGCGTTGAATCCCCCGCCGGAGGCCGCGTCATGCTGCGTGACTTGGCCTATCCCGGCTGGCAGGTCACAGTCGATGGTCAGCCACAGCCACCCGAAACCGCCGGCATGTTCCGAGCCGTCACGGTCACCCCCGGCCAGCACGACATTGTTTGGTCCTATCGTCCCGCGAGCGTATTCTGGGGTGCGGTGATCAGCGTTGTGACGCTCGTTGGTCTGCTAAGCGCAAGCGTCCTGCGACGCCGAACACGGAACATCTGATCTACAACCCTCAACCCTCAACCCTCAACCCTCAACCCTCAACCCTCAACCCTCAACCCTCAACCCTCGAGCAATCTCCCATGCAAGCCGCCTACATCGACCAGACCGGCGATCCCTCCGTCATCCAGTTCGGCGAACTGCCGACACCCGAACCAGGGCCGACGGAAGTGCTGGTGAAGGTGAACGCGGTCTCCGTGAATCCCATCGACACCTACATCCGTGCCGGCATCGTCGGCATGGCGACGAAATTCCCCTACATCCTCGGCTGCGATCTGGCGGGTGTTGTCGAGAAATGCGGTGCGGGTCTCTCGCGACTCAAGACCGGCGACCGCGTGTGGGGCAGCAATCAAAGTCTGTTCGGCCGAGCGGGAACCTTCGCCGAGTACGCCGCCGTGGATGAAAAATGGCTCTATCCCACTCCCAAAGATCAGACGGATGCCTCCGCCGCGGCCGGTGCGCTGGTCGGCCTCACGGCTCATTTGGGATTATTCCTCAAAGCCGGGCTGAGGTCGGGCGAAGTCGTGTTCGTGAACGGCGGCGCGGGCGGAGTCGGTTCGGCCGTCATCCAACTGGCGAAAGCCGTCGGGGCGAAAGTCATCACCACCGCGGGCCGCGCGGAGACGCTGGCGACGTGCCGGCAACTGGGCGCCGACCTGGCGGTCGATTATCACGATCCGAACATGGACGACGAGATCCGCGAGTTCGCGAAACCGCACGGTGGAATCAACGTCTGGTTTGAAACGCAGCGCGAGCCAACGCTGGAGCGGACTGTCGGCTTAATGGCGAAGCGCGGCCGAATCGTGCTGATGGCCGGCCGAACTGCGCGCCCGGAATTCCCCGTCGGTCCGTTTTATGTCAACGACCTGCGGATGTTCGGCTTCGCCATGTTCAACGCCAGCCCGGAAGAACAGGCAACCAGTGCCGCCGCACTGAACGAATTCTTCCAGCAAGGAAAATGGAAGCCCCAAATCGGCCTGCAACTCCCCCTGTCGGAGGCGAGAAAAGCCCACGAAATTCAGGAGGCGAACACACTGGGAAAAGCGGGGACACTCAGCGGAAAGATTGTCTTGCTGACCTGAATGTGACTGAATCCCGTCCACCATTCCCACATGCTTGAGAACACAACATGTCCACCCAGCCACAAACTCCTGATCGGCTCGCAACCGTTCCCCTGGTGGAAGAATCCACTGCGACCGGCAAAGTCGCGGAGGTCTTCGCAGACATCAAACGGACGAAGAACCTCGATCAAGTGCCGAACTTCTGGCGCGTGCTGGCCACCAATCCCGACCAACTGGAACAGGTGTGGCTGCGGCTCAAATCGCTGATGCATCCGGAAGCGGTCGGCCGAACGCCTCTGCTCGATCCCCTCACGCGCGAAATCATCGCCTTGGCCGTCTCGGCGACCAATGGCTGCCGATATTGCGTCAATTCCCATACCGCAGCGGCCCGCAGACACGGGTTGTCTGTGGAGGCATTGGGCGAAGTCCTGGCGATTGTCGGCCTGTTCAACACCACCAACGCCCT
>Ga0105047_10001966_pt1 | contig 36859 bp, 35 predicted proteins | sample MAT04_FD_78384 | JGI IMG/M metagenome (GOLD analysis project Ga0105047, IMG submission 78384) | Freshwater microbial communities from Lake Fryxell liftoff mats and glacier meltwater in Antarctica - MAT-04 (megahit assembly) | ecosystem: Environmental > Aquatic > Freshwater > Ice > Liftoff... | reverse complement strand
TGCACCAGCAGTGCCACCCAACGGTCAGTCTGACTTGTGCTTGCTGGCGCGAATCAGGGCGCCGTGCATGCGGTCCGCGGCCTCGTGAATGAAGGCCCTCGGCGTCAACGAAACCGGAGTCTTGAGGCCGTCGAGGTACTCCTGGAGGGACGGGGCACCAGCGACACACCCGACGAATGATCCGCGCTCGGCGCGCTCTGCCGGGGTCAGGCCGTCGTCGGCGACGACGACACAGCCCGCTGACCCGGTTCAGGGCAGGTCTCCGCCTTGCTTCCCGGACGGACCCGCACGGGCTGGTAACGCGCGAGCAGGCCCTCCACCGTGCCACCTCGCCGCGAGTGCGGATCCTGAGCGGGAGTGAGTCAGGGGGCGACGTCGCGATGGGCTGCTGGCCGCGGGCGCGCCGTCCGGCCGGATGTACATGAGACCGGTCCTGTCCAGCCTGTTCCTGTACTCGACCAGGCTGGCTCCTCGCGGCGACTGCGGACGTGGTTGCCAGGGCGGCCACGTCCGCACTCGCCGCTGGTGGGGATCAGGGAGTGACGTGCAGGATGCCGCGGGCGCCGCGCTCGGCATCGGCCATGACGTGGGTGACGAAGGGGTAGTGCCCGGGCTCGCGCGGGGTCAGCTCGACGAAACCGCCCTGGGCGGCCGCGACGTCGAGCACCTGGCTGCCACCGCCGGTGTCGCCCGTCGGGCCGGCGCCGTCACGCAACAGGTAGGCGCCCTCCGACCACACCGTGTCGAACTGGGCGCCGACGACGTGGAAGCCCGACCCGCGGTTCGGCCCGGCGGCGAGCACCCAGAACCGCACGCGCTCACCGACCCGGGCCGCCAACGGGCGCGCGACGTACTGGTTGGCGACGCCGTTGAAGGTCACGGCATCCGGGGTGTCGGCGGCCGCGGACGCAGCGTCCACCTCCCGCACCGAGGTGCGGCCGTCGCCGTCGAGGTGCGCCTCTGACTGCACGAGCACGTAGCTGCGGTCGACCTGCGGCAGGCCGTCGGGCTCGATGACGACGGCCCCGTGCATACCGGCCGCGATGTGCGCGCTCATCGGCATCGTCGAGCAGTGGTACATCCACACCCCCGCGCGGTCCGCGGTGAACCGGTAGGTCAGCGAGCCCCCCGGCGGGATCGTGCGCATCACGTCGTCCGGCGCGCGCTCGCCCGCGTGGAAGTCGACCGAGTGGCCCAACGAGCCGCGGTTGACGAGCGTGACGACGAAGGTGTCGCCGACCCGCCCGTGCAGCGTGGGGCCGGGCACCGTGCCGTTGAAGGTCCAGCGCTTCTGCCGCACCCCGGGCGCCACCTCCAGCTCGACCTCCTCGACGGTCAGCGTCACCGCGTGGGTGCGGCCGGCGTCGAGCGGCGGCAGCGCCGCAGGCACCGCCGCGAAGCCGGCATCCGGGGTGTCCGACAGGTCGACCGGGGGCTCGCTGCCGGCGGCCGCCGCCGGGCCGGATGCCATCGGGTCCCCGCCTGCGGTGGTCGTCGGCGCGCCCGACACGACGACGTCGAGGACCATGCCCATCTGCCGGTGCCCGATGATGCGGCACCACCCCTGGGTGCTCGCGCCGACGACGCCGACGTCGAGCGTCTCCGAGCGCCCGGGCATCACCCGCCCGGTCTGGATGAGGTCGCCGAAGGTCAGGTCGTGCGGCGAGCCGTCGTCGCGGTTGACCAGGTCGATGACGAGCCGGTCGCCGTACGGCACGGTGAGCGTGCTGGGGGAGTAGGACATGTCGTTCGCCTCGACCCGCACCTTGGTCGTGTGGCCGGTGGGCTCGATGTCGGCGGGGGAGGCGGCGAGAGCGGCAGAGGCGCCGCCCGCGGGTGAGGCCACCGTCAGCCCTGCCGCGGCCGGGTCGACGGCCACGCCCAGCGTGACGACGAAGGCGAGGCTCGCGACCGCTGTGAGCAGCTGGGCGCCCGGCCGGTGTCGCGGGAACTCCACCGGCACGGGGGCGGGCCGCACGCCGGCCTGGTCGGCCTCGGCGACCGCGAGCAGCAGCGCCCGGCGCGCACTGACGGCCGCGCGGACCGCGCGCAGCAGCAGGGGCAGGAACGCGACGAGGGCGCCGAGCACCAGCACCGACACCGTCACGCGCACGGCGCTCGGGGAGGGCAGCAGGCAGATGACGAGCCCCCCGTTGACGACGGTGACCCGCCACAGTGCTCCGCGGTCGAGCCATTTCGAGGCCGCTCGCACCACCGACGGCCCGCCGCCGAGCACCGTCGGGATGAGGTGGGACAGGGCACCGAAGAGCAGCTGGGCCGCGAAGCCGACGACGACGACCGCGGCCACCACCCCGTAGCCGTCGGCGAGGGTCGCCCACGACGAGCTGGTCACCAGACGCCACCCGACGAGGGCGACCGCGACCAGCCACCAGCCCAGGGCTGCGGTCGCCGACCACGTGGCGAACGCCCTCGGCGGCGCCTTCCGGGCAGGTGCCATGAGGGCGCGGCCCCACCAGCCCAGCCCCACGGCATACCCGGCCAGGCCGGTGAGGGCAGCTGGTCGTGAGCCCAGTGCGGCGCCCGTGGTCAGCACCGCGAGCCCGGTCACGAGCACCGGCAGCGCCTGTCGGGCGAGGCGCTCGGCGCGGTCGTCCATCCGGGTTCGCAGCATGGTCGGCCAGAGCGTGATGAGCGTGCCGGTGACGGTCAGGCCGATCCAGCCGAGGACCATGACCATCGAGTGGGCCACGAGCACCGCCCCGTGCCGTTCGTCGTCGAGGCCGCGGGCCAGCCATGCGCCGAGCGTGGCGCCGACCGGCAGGCAGGCCGCCGCGGCGAGGTAGTAGCGCACGGTGACCCGGAACCGGCCGGGCAGCGCACGCCGCAGTCGCCGCCACAGCTGGATGCCGTGCCACAGCACCGCGCCCGACACGGCCGTCGCGCCCGCGACGGTCAGCGGCCACCAGCTGGTCGGCACCCCCACGAGCACGGCTGCGGTTCCGCTCAGCAGCAGCCCGATCCGGCGGTTCTGCTGGGAGCGGTCGTCGATGTCGGCGGGGGTCTTCAGCAGTGCCTGGGTGAAGTGGGTGCTCCACACCATCGCCGAGTGGGTGAGGGCGCCGAGCAGCACGAGGTGCACCATCAGCCAGCCGGAGGCCGACACGAAGGGGTGTACCAGCGCCACCGCGGCGGCCAACGCGAGCCACACCAGGCCCGGGCGGTCGCGCAAAGCCCAGGAGCCCCGGGGTGGTGACGGGGGTCGTCCCATCAGGGAGCGGCGACCGGAGGTGCGACGGGAGGTCCGGGCGTGAGCTCGGTGACGCGCCCCCACTCCGGCCCGGCGAACGCGATCGCGGCGGCGGGGAACAGGCCGTTCTCCTCGCGGTCGATGTGCAGGCGCAGCATCTTCTCGAAGGCCGGGAGGATGGTGTGCGAACCGGTCTCGATGCGGTCGAGCAGCTGGCCGAGGGCGACGTGCTCACGGCACAGGTCGTGCACGTGGTCGGTGAACTCGTCGTCCTCGGCCAGCACCGTGAACAGGCCGGACTCCTCGGCCACGGTGTGCGGGTCGAGGAGCCCCCTCAGGGCCGTCGCGGCGGTGTGCACGGATTGCGGGTCTCCGGCATCCGTGGCTCGCCGCAGGTCGCCTGCGGCGTTGATGATGTCGACGTGTTCCTGCATGAACCGCCCGATCACGTCGATGCTCTCGCACCCGCAGTAGCTGCACACGGTGGTGCCCTCCTGCCGGCGCGGGCTCAGCCGCGGGTGAGCTGCAGACGCCAGGCGTCCGGGCCCTCGTCGAGGTAGGTCACGGTGACCGGGCCGCGGTCGGCGAGCTGGGCGAGCAGCGGCTTGGGGTCGTGCGGGGCCACCAGCACGAGCGAGCCGCCGTCGGGGATCGCCGACCAGGCGCCGAGCACCGTCGCGTGCCGGATGGCGTGCGGGATGACCCGCACGTCGAGCTCGGGGGCGTCGTCGACGGTCTCGCCACACCCGCAGGCTCCGGTGTGCCCGGCGGCGCGGGGAGTCTCGGTGAGGGGGAACGACGTGGGTGCGTCCATGGCTGGCCTCCGGGAGTATTGTTTAATACAATGACATTGTGAAAAATACCCCGCCGCTGGGCCCGACGGCAAATCCGACGCCGGAAGAGCACCACGTGGAGTCGCTCGATCCCGCACGCCGCCGGCTGCTGCGCCTCGTCGCCGAACGGCCCGCTGGCCCCCCACGCACCGTGGCCGAGCTGACGACGACGGTCGGTGGCCACCCCAACACCGCGCGCCACCACCTGCGCGCCCTGGTCGCGGCCGGGCTCGTGTCCGAGGAGCGCGGGCCGGCGGCCGGCGGACGGGGCCGCCCCGCGACGCGGTATGCCGTGACCCGCGCCGGGCGGGATGCCGTGGCGGCGCCGGGGGGAGGCGCGGCCGCGCAGGAGTACGTGGCGCTCGCCGCCGCCTTCGCTGACCGGCTCGCCGAGCGTGACGGTGACCCCGGCGCCGACTCCCGGGCGATCGGGAAGGCCTGGGGCACAACCCTGGCCGAGCGGCACGCCTGCGACGAGGGTGGCGTCGAACGACCACCGGTGGAGCAGGTCGTCGGGCTGCTCGCCCGACTCGGCTTCTCGCCGCAGGTCGAGCTCACCAGGGTGCCGGACTCCGGCCCGATCGTCCTGCTGCAGACCTGCCCCCTGCTCGACGCGGCCCGACGGCATCCCGAGGTCGTCTGCCAGGTGCACCTGGGACTGGTGGCTGGGGCCCTGGAGGCCCACCATCAGCCCTCGGACGGGCTGGGTCTGCTGCCCTTCGCGCGCCCCGGGGCGTGCGAGCTCTCGCTGCCCTCCACCCTGTGAGCATGATGCGGGCAGCCCAGAGGTCTGGATCCTGCGGGCTGCGGAGGGCGTCCCTCGTGGCGTGATGGCTCGAGCGCGCACCCCTGCCGGTGCACCCTTCGAGCGTTGGGAGTCCCAAGCGGCGGTCGAGACCTTTCGAGGTAGCGGCCCGAGCGACGACCAGGGCGCGGCGATGTTGTCGGCGTCGGTGGCTGAGTACGACATCGCCGAGATCCGGGTCCTCTCCGGCGAGGGCACCAGCTGAAGCGGGAGCTGCTTCAAGGGAGCGCGCAGAACGGTCGCGTCGCGGACACTGGTCCGCTGGCGAACGTCCGACCATCGGCGTTGTCGACCGCCCTACCCGCGGCAGTTCCGATCGTTGCTCAACGCTCAGCGGCGGGGCGTTCTGAGCAGTTCGATAGTGCAGGTGGGGCCGGTCGCATGGGCAAGTCGTCGGTCGCCGGTGAGCAGGGTCGCGTCCAAGGCCTCGGCCAGCGCGACATAGGTGGCGTCGTAGGTGGTCACGTTGTCCCGCAGCTCCCAACAGCGGGGCAGCAGCGCCAGATGCGAGGCGCGGTGCATCGGCAGCGCTGCAAGGTCGGTGAGGGCCAGGTCGGCCCGGCGGTCGTCGAGCATCCCCACCCGGTTCTGACGACGCAGCACCGAGGCGACCTCCAGGTCGACCAGCTCGGGCGCGGCCAGGGTCTCACCGCGCAGCCGCGCGCGAGCGGCATCCCCGTCGGGGCCGTCATCGGCCAACGCGACCGCAAGGACGCTGGCGTCAACGACGAGCACGATCCCCCCGCACAGCCTTGGCCGCGTCTGCGAGCTGGACCGATCCGCCGGAGCGCCCGCCGGCCCGGTCAAGGACTTCCTCCAGCGTCGGCTGGCTGGCCTCAGCGATCAGCCGGGAGCGCAGGTACTCCTGCAGCGACTGGTGTGCGGCAGCGGCCCGCTGGCGCAATACCGCATGGGTGCTCTCCGGCACATCCTTGATCTGAACACTTGGCATGGAGCCATTATGGCGCTACAAGCGCCGATTCACAACCGCCCGACCATCGGCATGTGCGTGAAACGTGGCGGCGAATGCCGGCCCCATGGACTCCCCAAAGCCCAGCAAACAGGCTCGGGCACAACCCGATCTGGAGGGCGGTTAATGACCATCAAGGCAGCGACGGCATGAGCGGGACCACGGCAACCGATCTCGAGAACGGGCTCCGCCAGTAGGCCTCAGGAAGCTACCCCGACGAGGCCGCCATCGAGCTCAACCCGCAGCAGATGGACTCACCGGGCCGACTTCATCACCGACTGCACCCACCCGCTCGAGGGCGCCCTGGGATTCTGGGTGGACGAGGAGGCGTTGACCAGATCTGCGCCGGGGAACGCACAGTCCCCACCTGGACGGCTCCGGCGGCGAACTGCGGATCCTGCCGATCGCGCACTCCCTCGCTCAGGACTGCTCGCCGATGCGGTCCCGGACTCGACCGGCAACACCTCGACCTCATCCTCGCCGCCATCGCCCCCGTGCGCGGATCCCACCAGCACAACGGCCACTTGGCTCCGGACCCGAACGGTCGCTGGAGCGACCCGGAGACCGCCCAGCGGATGTCCTTCCTTCCGCTCGGGTCGCTCCACCCAGGGCCGGTCAGCGAGACAGGCACGACGTGACCGCCCCATCCCACCAAGTACCCGCGCCCCACCTCGGCGGCGGGCAGCCACCATCTTGAGGCTCGTCACCGTGCCCAGAAGGCTGTACCGTCACCCGTCCTCAGAAAGCTGCACCGTCACCCGCCCCCACCAAGTCCACGGGGCGCTTCTTGTCGGGCGGGCCGGCGATGGCACGAAAGGACGTGGCCGAGGTATGCGGATACTGTGGACGTGGATGCGATCAGACAAGTCTCGTCGCTTCAAGGCCCGTTGAGGAGTGCAAATGACCGCGGGAGACGGTGGTCAGATGACCGTAGTTCTGGATGCCGACGGTATTGCCCGGCTGTGGTGGGCTCCTGGCGTCAAGATCACCGGGGACCTGGCGCGAGAGGCCGTTGCCGCGCTGGTGGGGGTCTGCAACGGCGAGCGTAAGCCGATGCTGGTCGACATGCAGGGGACGGGCACCTTGACGCGTGACGCGAGAGTGGTCTTTGCGCAACCGTCTTCGGCGTCGCGGATCGCGTTGCTGGGCAAGTCAGCGGTCGACCGGGTCATCGCGAACTTCGCCCTGGGAGTCAGTCCGGTGCCCGTCCCGACTCGCTTCTTCACATCCGAGGTCGCCGCAGTGGCGTGGCTTCGAGAAGGCGACCATGCCCGAGGCGGGTGACGATCCGCGCCTGGAAGCACTGGTCGACTTCGTGGTGAGGCTCGCTGCTGGTGACCTCGGTGCGAGGCTGGAACCGAGAGGCGACGCAGACTCCATAGAAGCGGTGGTCGTGGGCCTGAACATGCTCGCCGAGGAGCTGGAGGTGCTGTATGCGGGGCTCGAGCAGCATGTGGCTGAGCGCACCGTCCAGCTCGAGCACGCGCAAGCGGAGCTGCAACGCCAGGCACTGCAGGACCCGCTGACCGGTCTGCCGAACAGAACCTTGTTCGGCGACCGGATAACCCATGCGCTCGCCTGTGCTGAGCGCGGCGCCCGACCCCCGGTGGTGCTGATGCTCGACCTCGACGGGTTCAAGCTGATCAACGACCGGCTGGGCCATGCTGGTGGGGACATGGTCCTGGTCGAGGTCGGCCGGCGGCTGTTGGCTGTCGCTCGAAAGACCGACACTGTGGCCCGGTTCGGCGGGGACGAGTTCGCTGTCTTGATCACCGACGCCACACCCGCAGACGGCCTGCGCATCGCCGAGCGCGCCTTGGCGGAGCTGCGCCTGCCGCAGTCGGTCGGTCACCACGTGATCTCGCCGGGCGCGAGCATCGGGGTGTGCATCGGATCGCCGGGCCAGACGGCGGATTCGCTGCTGCAGGACGCAGATACCGCGATGTATCTGGGCAAGGCTGCCGGGCGCAACAGGATTCAGGTGTTCCAACCGGCCATGCGCGCGGCTGCACTGGCCCGGGTCCGGATCGCCGACGAGCTGGAGACCGCCCTCGTCACCGATCAGCTGACGGTGTTCTACCAGCCGTTCGTCGAGCTTTCCACCGGCCGGGTCGTGGGCGCTGAGGCCCTCGTGCGTTGGCAGCACCCGGAGCGCGGGCTGGTGCTACCGGGCGAGTTCATCCGCATCGCCGAAGAGACCGGGGTCATCGTCCAGGTCGGGCGGGTGGTCGCTGCGGAGGCGATCCGCCAGCTCGCCGACTGGCAGGCGGAGCGGGTGCTGCCAGAGGCCTTTCGGCTGCACGTCAACGCCTCGCCCGTGGAGTTTCGAGGGTCCGGCTTCGTCTCCTACATTCAAGACACCTTGCGTCGGTGTCGTGTGCCTGCCTCCCGCTTGGCAATGGAGATCACCGAGACAGGGCTGATGGGCGACGAGGCCGAGATCCGGGAGACTCTGCAGGAGCTGCGCTCCTTGGGCATCGGGCTGGCACTTGACGACTTCGGCACGGGGTACTCCTCGATCAGCTACCTGCGCCAGCTACCCGTCGACGCCATCAAGATCGACCAGTCGCTGGTCCGAGGCATCGACACCGACGTCCAGCAGCGCAACCTGGTGGCGGCGATCGTGCAGCTGGTCGATGCCGTTGGGCTGCAACCTATTGCCGAAGGCGTCGAGACGGCCGCTCAGGCAGCCCAGCTGCGCAGCCTAGCCTGCGCGCAAGGGCAGGGATATCACTTCAGCCCACCTCTTCCGGCTGATGAGATGGGGACGTTCCTGCGTGCCCAACTGGCGCAAAGCGATCGGCAGCGGGCGGATACGATCTTCAAGTAGTGTCACCGGGGTCCAGGCCCTCCCGCCCGGACGTAGGGTCTCGCCCGATCGCGCGGAGGTACTCGTGTCGTGGAAGAGGTACTTCATCGTCCCGAACGTGCTGCGTCTACAGCGGCATGCACCCAAGGACGTGAGCAGCCGCTGGGATGCGTACTGGGAAAGCATCAGCCGTACGGGCGAGCACGGCGACGTCCTCTGGGACACCGAGAGTGCAACAGAGGCCGAGCGCTACCTCGAGGAGCTTCGTCGGCACTGTGACCTCAGCCTGCCGATCGTCGACGCGGGCTGCGGCAACGGCCGGTTCACCCGGATGCTGGCGGACGTCTTTCCGTTCACCCTCGGCGTGGATCTGGCGCCGCACGCCATCACCCGGGCCAACGAGGAGTCCCGCGGCATCCCCGACCTCGCGTTCCGTGCGATGGACCTGGCGGCACCGATGGCCGGAACGGAGCTGGCCGCCGAGCTGGGTGAGGCCAATGTGCTCGTCCGTGGCGTCTTCCACACGCTCGACCTGCCTGACCGCCAGGCCATGGCCCACAACCTCCGGGATGTCCTCGGCGCGCGTGGCACGCTGCTCCTGGCCGAGACGGACTTCCCCGGCAGCATCCTCGAATACCTCCAGCATCTGGGGGCAACGCCGACCTCGCTGCCGAAGCCGCTGGAGCGGGCGATCACCACCGGCATACCGCGGCCAGCGCACTTCGGGAGCGCGGAAATGGCCGAGTGCTTCCCCGCCGACGAGTGGACGGTCCTGCTCAGCGAGAGGACGTTCATCGAGACGGTGCCCATGCGGACCCCGGACCTGCCCGAAACCCTGCCCGGCTGGCTCGCCATCCTGCGCACCCGGCAGCAAGCAGCCAGCACGCCGTAGAAGGCATCTGCTGTGGTGCAACTGAACTCGGTCACTACTGCACTCCATGGCTCAGTGTCCTGCGCGTGAGATCCGTGTGAGAGTCCGTCCGATCGAGGCCGGGATCTCGTGCGCGGTCTTGGTCCAGATGAAGGGTTGGGGGCCTGGTTCCAGGCCTTGGCCCAGACGCGGATGTCTGCTTCGAGCGCTTGTACGGACCGGCGGCTGCCGCGGCGGTTGAGCTGACGTCCTCCATGTGCAGGTGCTGATCGTGTCGGCACCGCCACCTCGCAGCAGTAGCGAGGCACAACTGGCTCGTAGCCCTCACGGGCGGAGCCACCCAACAGTCAGTCTTCCTGGGGCTTGCTGGCGCGGATCAGGGCGCCGTGCATGCCATCCGCGGCCTCATGGGTGAAGGTCACCTCGGCGTCGACGAATCCGGAGTCGTTGAGGCCGTCGAGGTACTCCCGGCGGGACAAGGCACCGGCGAGACACTCGACGAAGGATCCGCGCTCGGCACGCTCTGCCGGAGTCAAGTCGTCGTCGGCGACGACGTCGGAGATGCCGAGGCGGCCCCCTGGGCGCAGCACGCGGTACATCTCGGCCAGTACTGCCGCCTTGTCGGTGGACAGGTTGATGACGCAGTTGGAGATGATCACGTCGACGGCGGCGTCGGGCAGCGGCAGGTCCTCGATGATCCCTTTGAGGAACTCCACGTTCTGCACGCCAGCGGTGCCGGCGTTCGCCGTTGCCAGCTCGAGCATCTCGTCGGTCATGTCGACCCCGTACACGAAGCCACGGTGCCCGACACGTCGCGCGGCGAGCAGCGCGTCGATCCCGCCGCCGGAGCCCAGGTCAAGCACACTTTCGCCCTCGCGAAGCTCGGCCACCAGCATCGGGTTGCCACAGCCGAGGCTGGCGGCCACGGCCGCGACCGGCAGCTCGTGATGCTCCGCGGCTGAGTAGAGGCTGGCACCGAATGCAGGGCCCACCTCCACCTCGGCGGTACAGCACGAGGATTCGTCGGCTCCCTCGGATACGGGGGTGCAGCACTGCCCGGTGTCGACGACGACAAGAGTCTTCCGGCCCGTGGGTTCAGCCGCTGCCTTCGCGGTACGCGCGTAGTGGGCTCGCACCTGTTCGCGGAGTTGAGAGTCTGTCAGTGCTGCTCCTTGGCGACACGGCTGCCGTGAGGCCGCCCGGGTGGACCGGCTTCTTCAACGGTAGGACGGCTCATGCCGTGGATGCGGGGGTTGTCGGCGACGCCACAGCGGGGCACGGCCCGGGCACCTCGTGTGACGGGTGGGTGCGCGTTGGTGTGCTTCGTGTTCCGGTCGGATCCCGGGACTGTCGCGGCCATGAACACCCGCGAGTGCTTGACCACCCAGGTGAGGGACCGCCAGCGGTCTTGGTCCGGTTCCTGGCTGCGTTCAGCCAGCCGTTGCACTCGTGCGTGGAGACCCGCCCTCGCGCTCCCAGGCCCACATCGTCGGTGGGCGGGTCCGCAACCGTCATCGTCTTTCCTTCTCAACGGAACTAGCCCCGTGCAGCGGGAAGGACGCTACCGGCCTGTCTCACCCATGATCCTCCCGGGTGTGCTGGGCAATGACCGTGGTGGTCTACCTGTTTCTGGTCGCCGTACCGAGCAGATCCATGGTGCACGGCCTTGGCGCCGGCAGCCCACGAGCGTGGCTGACCATCGCCTGGCTCGTGGGCCTGGGGATGGTCGCAACCCAGCTGCTCGGCGCCATCCTCGGATCGATGGCGGCCAGCCCCAGAGTTGCCAGCCACATCGCCCTGGTGGTGATGGCCCTGGTCGCGGTCTCCGGGATCTTCTACCCCCTGACCGCGCTGCTCCCCCAGACCGCGGCGATGGTCGAGGTCGAGGGCTCGTGGAGAACCCGGGAGACCGCCGGCACCTTGCTCGGGTGGGCCCTCCTTGGGCTGCTCGCCGCACCACTCGTTCTCCGCCGAATGGCCCGCCGTGAGTGCGGATCACGGGTGGCCGAACGGCAGAACAAGACGGCCCTCCACCGCGCAGTCTGATCCCGCGAGCCCTGCCGCAACCGCCGCGGATGCATCGCCGATGCCAGCTGGTGGGGAGTTGTCCGGCGGCGCTGCGACGCCGGTGCAGGCTCGGCTTCTTCCAGTGCCCGGTTGGCGCGTTCCTGACATCGGCGTCGGTGGAGCGCTTCTACAGTGATCACGTCGTGTTCGCGCGATGCTCGGACGTGCCGGCGAGTGGGGGGACGTGCAGAGCGATCATGGCGATGTCGTCCTTCGGCTGTCCCTCCTGGAAGCGCAGGACGTCTTCGAGCACTCCGGCGACGAGTGACGCGGCGTCCTTGGTGCCGCGGCGCAGCACAGTGGACAACCGGTCGTCGTCGTAGAACCCGTCGGAACTGCGGGCCTCGGTGACTCCATCGGTGTAGAGGAGCACGGTCGCTCCCGGGACCAGGTCGAAGCCCACGTCGTCGTAGCCTGCGTCGTCGAAGGCCCCGACGAGGCAGGTGGGTTCACCCAGCGTGCGGGGCGGTTCGGGGTGCTGCAGGAGCACGGCGGGGGGGTGTCCGCCGTTGGCCATGGTGACCTGCCAGTGCTCACGCACGTGTCGCATCCGAATCACGATGGCGGTGCAGAACCGTTCGGTCGGATGGTTCAACAGCACCTGGTTGAGCTGGCTCAGGATCTCGGCCGGGCTGGTCTGCGCGACAGCGACGGCCCGGTGGTGTGACGGGCCAAGGTGGCCACGACGGCCGCCGCGACGCCCTTGCCGGAGACGTCGCCGAGGGTCACGACCCAGTCGTCCCCGGCCAGCTGGAAGACGTCGTAGAAGTCCCCGCCGATCTCGTGGCCGTCTCCGGCGGGGCGGTACACGGTCGCGACGTCCATCCCGTCGATGTGCGGGCTGCGTGGAGGCATCAACGTCTCCTGCAGGGTGCGGGCCAGCTGCGCCGAGTGCTGCTCGGACTCTTCCGCCCGCCGTTTCGCGGCCAACAGTTCCTCTTCGTAGTGCCGGCGCTCGGTGGCGTCGAACACTGCGATGCGGGTGGTGCCCGGGGCACCCGAGCGGGTCCGTTCGAGAACGGAGTTGACCAGCACGGGCAGCACCGAGCCGTCGGCCCGAACCAAGTCCAGCGCGATCTCCTTGACGTGGCCCTGCACGTGCAACAGAGGCTGGTAGTGGGTCTCGTGGAAGATCCGCGAGCCGGGGGTCATCAGGTCGGTGAACGGGTGACCGGTGATGGTCCAGTCAGGCGCCCGGCCGAGCCAGGTCAACAAGGTGCGATGCAGCGATCCGGCATGCGAAGGCCGGCGATGACCTGGCCCGGGTCGGGCTGTTGGTGTGGTCGGGGACGATCGGGTGCGTGGGCTCGGGCGAGACCGACCGGTTGGCGACCTGGCTGCGCGACCTCACCGAGGCGCAGATCGCCTGCGACCCGTGGCTGTCCCTGTCCGCCGCCTGGTTGGCGCTGCAGTGCGGCGAGAGCGACCGGATGGACCGCTGGGTCCTGCACTGTGAGCGGCATGCCGGTGCCGACTGGCGGGGGAGGGCGGGCGGCAGCCCTACCCGGCCGGCGTCGCACTGATCGTCGCTCTCGTCGGCCGCACCGGCCTCGCCGACTCGCTGTCGCTCTGCGAGGCCGCTGCTCGGGGAATGCCACCCGACGAGGGCTTCCGCTCCGCGGCCGTGTTCATCCACGGAGTCGCCCTGACCCTCAACTACAGGACCGAGGAGGGGCTGGAGCGCCTCGTGGAGGCCGAACGGCTTGCCCGGGCCCTGGATGTGCCCATTGTCCAGGCGGACTCCTTGGCCTGGCGCGGCGTGCTGGCCATGGCAGTTGGTGACCACCCCGCTGGACAGCAACTCATCATCCGCGCCCGTCAGGTCATCCTCGACCACCGGCTCGAACGCTTGACCAGCGCCGCCCACAGCGTCACCGCGACGGCACTGGTCCAAGCCCTGCGCCACGACGCCGAGGCGCGAACCACGCTCGCCACCGCTCGTCGGCTCACCGCGCAGGCGGATGACATCGCGCCCTGGTTCGAGGTGTGCGGTCGCCTCATCCAGGCCCGCGCGGCCACGGCTCTGGACGAGGCCAGCCTGGCGAAGCAGCTGATCATCGAGGCCCAGGCCCGGATGACCCCGGACCTGATCGGCACGCTGGCCCAGGAGCTTCTCGACGAGGCCGAGGCCGCACTGGCGCGCCTGCGGGCCGACGGGGTCTACACGCCGACGCTCACCGCCGCCGAGATGCGGGTGCTGCAGTTCCTACCCAGCCACCTGCAGCTGCCCCAGATCGGGGAGCATCTCTTCGTGACCCAGAACACGGTCAAGACCCACGTGTCGTCCATCCACCGGAAGCTGGGCGTGACCTCGCGAGCCCAGGCGGTGGAGCGTGCCCGTGAGCTCGGGCTGCTCGAGGCCCCCGCCTACGACTGACCACCGCTCTTGGTCTCCCCCACGCAGGGTGATGCGCCCATCCGTGTGCGCTGGTGAATTGGATCGGTCAGGCCAACCACTGATGTCGTGAGGTCGCGCCATGGGGTCACGCACCCGGTCCGGGAGCTCGGAGATGCAGCTCCTCGTCGACGCCGCCCCCACCCACCTCGCTCTCATCCAGGTCGCGGGTTCAGCTGCGGCGGATGTGCATCGGCTGACCCTTCGAGACCTCTCACCGACGACGATCTGGTTGTTGCAGGGAGCACCACGCAGGATCGGCCACATGTCCACCGGAACCTTCCTGGACCTCTGGTCGGACCCTGGGAGCCGGCTGGGCGGCTCGGCCCTGCCGGCGCACATTGGGCTGGCCGACCCCGAGGTGCAGCGCCTTCCTGACCCGAGCCTTCTGCTGCGCTCACCGCGGATCAGCGGCTCCGGCATCCAGTACGACATCGAGCTGCTCAGCGGCAGCCTGCCCGGACACACGGGAGCGTGCGTCCTCTTCCTCGGACCCGGACTTCGGGCCGAGTGAAACCCGCTGCGGCCAGCGCGGAAGCCACCTCATCAGGGGTGGTCCGGCAAGAATCGCCCTCGGTAGAACGGACACTCGGGCGACCGACGCGCCCGGTGGCCGGCGCACGCACCTCGCGAGCTGAGGAGGTCATGCCGTGCGCTGCTGCCGGGGCTGACAAGGGGCACAAGCCATCATCAGCGGCCTGGGTTGGCGCCGGCCAGCCCCGGTGCGCGGGAGTCCTGACCATCCGGATAGGGAGTCGCCCAGATCCGTTCACGGTGCGTTCACCCCAGACCGGCCAAGCGGACACCCGACGTCCCTAACGTCCTCCTCGTCGGGCGAAGCCGCCCGCGTCCCTGACCCTTGTCCTCCGAGAGGTACACCCAGTGAAGATTCAGCGTTTCGGCGCCTCCGCCGCCTTCGTCATGGTCGGCGCCCTTGCCCTGTCCGCTTGTGGCGGCCAGGAGGCGAGCAGCGGCTCCGACGGTTCCGCCAGCAGCGGCGCGGCCCTGAGCGGCACCATCTCCTCCGACGGCTCCAGCACCGTCGGCCCCCTCACCGAGGCCGCGGCCGAGCTGTTCATGACCGAGAACACCGGGGTGCAGGTCACCGTCGGTACCTCCGGCACCGGCGGTGGCTTCAAGAAGTTCTGCGAGGGCCAGACCCAGCTGTCCAACGCCTCGCGGCCGATCAAGGACGAGGAGAAGGCGGCCTGCGCCGCCAAGGGCATCGAGTACCAGGAGATCATCGTCGCCAACGACGCCCTGACCGTCGTGGCCAACAAGGAGAACGCCTTCCTGAAGTGCCTCACGGTCGAGGAGCTCAAGACCCTCTGGGCGCCCGCCGGTACCGGCAAGGTGACCAAGTGGAACCAGGTGAACCCCGCCTTCCCGGCCGAGAACATCAAGCTCTACGGCCCCGGCACCGACTCGGGCACCTTCGACTTCTTCACCGCCGAGATCAACGGCGAGGAGGGTGCGTCGCGCACCGACTACGAGCCCTCCGAGGACGACAACGTCATCGTCCAGGGTGTCTCCGGCGACAAGAACGCTTCCGGCTACTTCGGCTTCACCTACTACGAGGAGAACTCCGACACCCTCACGGCCGTGCAGGTGGACAACGGCAAGGGGTGCGTCTCCCCGAGCGCCGAGACGGCCCGCGACGGGTCCTACGCCCCGCTCTCGCGCCCGCTGTACATCTACATCGACAAGAAGGCCTTCGCGTCCAACGCGGCCCTGAAGGGCTTCGTGAACTTCTTCGTCGAGAACGACGCGAAGATCGCCGAGGCCGCGAAGTACATCGCGCTGAACGACGAGCAGAAGAAGAAGGCCCAGGACGAGCTCGCCGCCCTCGGCTGAGGCCGGACCCACCCAACAGGAGTTCTTCCTCGTGTCAACCATCAGTGCCGGAGCGGGCCCCTCGACGACCTCGAGGGGCCCGCGCCCGTCCTCGGAGCCGCCCACATCGCTGCGCTCCACCCGCCCTCGCTATGGGGAGAAGGCCGCCTACGCCTTCCTCGTCGTCGCAGCGGGCGTGTCCATCCTCACCACCGTCGGGATCGTGCTCTCGCTGCTCCTGCCGGCCTTGCAGTTCTTCCGCGAGGTCAGCGTCCTCGAGTTCCTCACCGGCACCTCATGGACCCCGCGGTTCCAGCAGAAGAGCTACGGCGTGCTCCCGCTCATCACCGGGACGTTGTGGACCACGGCCATCGCGCTGTCGGTGTCGATCCCCATCGGGCTCGGCGCCGCCATCTACCTGTCGGAGTACGCCTCGACGCGCACCCGCAAGATCTTCAAGCCCACGCTCGAGCTGCTGGCCGGTGTGCCGTCGGTGGTCTACGGCCTCTTCGCCGTGGTGTTCGTCGGCCCGGTCGTGCTCAACCAGTGGCTGGGCATCGAGGTCGGCACGTTCTCCGTGCTCGCCGCGGGGCTCGTCCTCGGCGTGATGATCATTCCCACGGTGGCGTCGCTGTCGGAGGACGCGATGTCGGCAGTGCCGAGGTCGCTGCGCGAGGCGTCCTACGGCCTGGGCGCGAACCGGATGCGCACGGTGCTGCGGGTCGTCTTCCCGGCTGCCATCTCGGGCATCGCCGCCGCGATCGTGCTCGGCCTGAGCCGTGCGGTCGGCGAGACGATGATCGTGGCCATGGCCGCCGGGAGCCAGGCCAAGATGGTCACGAACCCCCTGGAGGGCGGTCAGACGATGACCGGCTTCATCGCCTCCGCCGCCCTCGGCGACAGCGTGCAGGGCTCCTTGGACTACTACACGCTCTTCGCGGTGGGCCTGGCCCTGTTCGTCATCACGCTGATCATCAACCTGATCAGCATCCGTCTCGTCAACCGATTCCGTGAGGAGTACTGATGGCCACCATCACCGCCGAGCCGATGTCCGACGCCCGGCCGCTGACCGCCGCCTCCCACGGTGAGCGGAACCCGCAGTCGCTGGTGTTCCTCATCCTGCTGTGGCTGAGCCTGGCCTTCGGCCTGCTCGTCCTGGCCGTGCTCCTCGTGACCACGTTCCTCGACGGACTTCCCCGGATGGACTCCGCGCTGTTCACCAACTACGCCTCCCAGCTGAACCCGGAGACGGCAGGTGCCCGTGCGGCGATCCTCGGCTCAGCCCTGGTCATCGGGGTGACTGCCCTCATGGCGATCCCCATCGGTATCGCGGCGGCGTCCTACCTCGAGGAGTTCGCCTCCCGCAAGAGCCGGTTCGCCAAGTACGTCGAGCTGAACGTGCAGAACCTCGCGGCCGTTCCGGCCATCATCTACGGCATGCTCGCCGCGGCCGCCGCGGTCGCGATCGGCCTGCAGCGCAACACGGTCCTCGCCGGAGGCATCGCGCTGGCGCTGCTGATCCTCCCCGTCGTCATCGTCTCCACCCGCGAAGCACTGCGCGCCGTCCCGCAGGAGATCCGTCAGGGCTCCCTGGCCCTCGGGGCCAGCCCGATGCAGACGCTGCAGCGCCAGACCCTGCCGGCAGCCATCCCCGGCATCGCGACCGGCACGATCCTCGCGCTCTCCCGGGCCATGGGCGAGGCGGCCCCCCTGCTGCTTCTCGGTGGGCTCGTGTTCGTCCAGTTCGACCCGAACGGGTTGCTCAGCGGCTTCACAACGATGCCCATCCAGATCTTCAACTGGGCGGGACGTTCGCAGGAGGAGTTCCAGCAGCTCGCTGCCGCGGCCAGCATCGTGCTGCTCGTGCTCGTCATCGCCATGAACGGTGTCGCCATCGTCATCCGCAACAAGTTCTCGAACCCGCGATGACCGACCCGACCACCACGCCCCCCGTGGATTCCCCCGTCCCGACGTTCTCGGACCTCGCGGCAGAGCAGCACCCGACCCTCGACCCCACAGGAGAGCCCACCGTGGACCCCACGTCGACCATCACCACCCGACGCCCGGAGCCGATCGACGCCGGCCGCATCGAGCTGTCCGAGGCGCCCCGGGCGGTTCTCAGCTGCACCGACGTCAGCTGCTACTACGGCGCCTTCCGCGCGGTCAACGAAGTGACGATGGATATCGGCGTCCACGAGATCACCGCGCTCATCGGTCCGTCGGGCTGTGGCAAGTCCACGATCCTGCGCGCGCTGAACCGGATGAACGACCTCATCCCGGGAACCCGCGTCGAGGGCACGATCGCCTACCACGGCATGGACATCTACGCCAAGGACGTCGACCCGATCGAGGTCCGCCGCCGGATCGGGATGGTCTTCCAGAAGCCGAACCCGTTCCCCAAGTCGATCTACGACAACGTCGCCTACGGCCCCAAGGTCACCGGCATGAAGGTCTCGAACATGGACGACGTCGTCGAACAGAGCCTGCGCGACGCGGCGCTCTGGGACGAGGTCAAGGACAAGCTCAAGCAGTCCGCGTACGGCCTGTCCGGTGGCCAGCAGCAGCGCCTATGCATTGCGCGGACCATCGCGGTCAAGCCCGAGGTGATCCTCATGGACGAGCCCTGCTCCGCCCTCGACCCGATCGCCACCGCCCGCATCGAGGACCTCATGCTCGAGCTGCGTGACGACTACACGATCGTCATCGTCACCCACAACATGCAGCAGGCAGCGCGGGTGGCGGACCGCACCGCCTTCTTCACCGCCGAGGCCGCCGAGGGCAACGGAGACCGCACCGGCCACCTCGTGGAGTTCGCCGAGACCACGAAGATCTTCAGCACGCCCTCGGACCCGCGCACCGAGGACTATATCTCCGGCCGCTTCGGCTGACCGGCACGAACGTCCACGGGGGCGAAGTGTCGCCGGCTGCGTCCACAACTCAGTCGCCCTTCGCCCCCGTGGGCCCTGCTCCTCACTGTGTGCCACGGAACGAACACCAGGCGGCTCAGCGTTGCTCGTCTCCGTCTGTGGGTGAGGGGCCACTGTCCATGATCCGAGGGGCCTTCTGTGACTCAGCTGCAGCCCACCATCCACACGCGTCGAGACGCGGTGGAGAACCGTGAGCGCATCCTGCAGGCAGCGCGCGAGCTCTACGCCCAGGCGGGGGTGGGCGTCACCCTCCACGATGTCGTGCGTCACGCCGGCTTCGGAGTCGGGACCGCCTACCGGAACTTCCTGAACAAGGAGGAGGTCATCGACATCGTCTTCGAGGCAAAGCTGCAGTCGCTGGTCGACATCGGCGGTGAGTGCCTGCAGGGGCACGACCCTTGGGCGGGGGTGACGCGTTTCCTGGAGGAGTCATTGCAGATGCAGGCGGCGGACCGTGGGTTCAGCCAAGTGCTGAACGAGGCCGGCTACGGCTCCGAGAAGCTGGCATCGGCACGTGGACAGGTCGGCGAGCTCATCGTGTCCATGGTGGATCGGCTCAACCAGAGCGCTCTGCTCAGGCCGGGAATCGTCGGCACCGATGTGCAGCTCCTCCACACGGCGCTTGCCGGTCTGATCGACCGATCCCGGCCGCTGTCCCAGACCACCTACCGGAAGTACCTCACGATCGTCCTCGACGGCCTGTACTCGCGGCCTCCGGCGCCGTCCTGATCGCCGCGGGTGAGCAGCTGCTCACCCGCAAGACCCGGACTCTTGGCGGGACCGACGTTTGATCCAAGAGCCGCCCCGCCCCGGGCATGCGTGGCGTCCCGGTGGCCCGGTTGGTGCGTGGTCGTCGATAGGGCTGTCGGGCCACGTACCCCGTGCGAGGGAGACTGGCTGGGGCAAGGACAGCAGCAGGCGTCCCAGAAGCCCGAACTCGACTTGGGCGAGGTGAAGTCGGACATCGGGGATCGAGACTGCGCGGCTCTGCGTGAAGGCGGCGCCACGTCCCACGGTCAGCTTCGTCGACCCTGCGTTCTCGCGACCATCGTTGCTGCGTAGTGCTGTTCGCAGGTCGGACTGCGTGGCTGGCATGCCCACGAGCCCACTGGCCCCGGCGAGCCCACTGGCCCCGGCGAGCCCACTGGCCCCGGCCTGTAGTGCTTCGACTGAGACGTGCTTGCTCTGCTCCTGCGCTCGTCGTGCTGACCGGTCTGAACCCGGCACCCAGCTTCGTCCTTGTGTGCCGTGGTCCCCGTAGGGAGGTAGGTCAGTCCCAGCAGCCGGAAGTGGATGACGACGCAGTCCCCGGCAGCCCACACATGGGAGCCCGGTGGCCATGGTGCGGTCGACGACGGCGGCACCCGAGGGCCAGGTCCCGGCGCCGGCCTTCGTGAGCACGTCGGTGCCGGGGCGCACGCCCACCAGGACGAGGTCGACGGTCCTCGACGAGGACGAACGTGTCGCCCATCGTGTGCAGGACGCGGACGCGGTCGCCGGCGCCAAGGTGTTCCAGCCCAAGGATGGCCGACCGAGTAGGTCTCGCCCCGGTCCCCACCAATTCGTCATGGGTCAGGACCCGCTCGACGCCGCCCCGGCCGCGCACCATGACCTGTTGTCCGGACGTCTAGATCGACGTGGCCAGCGTGTCCAGCTCGTTGTCGACGCGGGCAGTGGCCGCTCCGTGCACGGGTCCGGCGCTGCGCTCGTCGGTCGGGTCACGTCGAGGCGGCACCGGCTGGTCTCGAGGTGCGTCAGGACCGCTCGCCGCTGTCGCGAGGCCGTCCTCGAAGCCGGTGACGCGCTCTTCACCGGCGCCGACCTCCTCCTCGAGGACCTGCGGGAGGCCACCAAAGCCATCAGCGTGCCGGGGGCTGTGCGCTGAAGTGCATGTCGGGTCTAATGGAGGCATGCCCTCGCAGCGGCGGGTTCGGACTCAGGTGGTCGAGTCGTGGTTCCGCTCTGCGGCTGCGGGAGTACGGGCCGAGACGGTCGACGCACCGATCACGTTGCCGAGCGATGCCCTGCGTGACCACCGGGAGGCCCATCCGCTGGCGCGGGTGTTTCCCCTCTTGGATGACGTGCTCGGCCAGGCCGCGCGGGACTGCGACGCAGTCATGGCTGTCTTCGATGCGGCCGGCCAGCTGCTGTGGGTGTGCGGGACGCCCCGTGTCCTGCGACGCGCCGAGGCGATCGGCTTCGTCGAGGGCAGCAACTGGGACGAGAGGCTCGCCGGCACCAACGCCCCCGGCATGGCGCTGACCCTGGATGACTCGGTCCAGGTGGTCAGGGCCGAGCACTTCCGCCGATCGGTGCATGGGTGGAGCTGCGCCGCGACGCCCATCCACGATCCGACCACGCACTCGCTGCTCGGCGCGTTGGACATCACCGGGGGCGACAACATCGTGGTCCCGCAGACGACCGCGCTCGTGCGTGCCGCCGCCCGGCTGGCGGAGGTCGAGCTCGCCCGTGAGAGTCTCGCCCAGCGCGGTCAGGAGCAAACGCGCTCGACTGGTCATCTCAGGGTGGTCATCGAGTCGTTGGGTCGGTCCTGCTCTCTGCTCGGCATCGACGACGGACGCAGCAGCCGGCACACGATCCGCCTCAGCCCGCGGCACAGTGAGATCCTTGTCCTCCTGTCATCGACGGCTCAGGGTCTGTCCGGCGACGAGCTCGCGGTCCTGCTCTACCAGGAGGACGGCGGCACCTCGACCCTGCGAGCCGAGCTGAACCGCCTCCGGCACCTGTTGGGCGAGGAGCTGTTGGCCTCCCGCCCGTACCGGATGATGGCTGAGGTCAGCGCCGACTGGCTCGCCGTCGAGACCCACCTTGCCACTGGCGACGTGGTCGCAGCCTTGCGCGGGTACCGGGGGCCCCTGTTGTCGGCGTCGGTCGCTCCTGGGGTCGTGCGGCTGCGGGAGAACCTCGAGGCCTCGCTGCGCCGGGCCGTGATCGACAGTGGGGAGCCGGACCTCATGTCCATCTGGACCCGCTCGACCTGGGGGGCGGACGACTACGGAATGTGGCAGGCCCAGTTCGACGCGCTGGGTCCCACCTCACCGCTGAGGCCGCTTGCAGCGGGCCAGCTCGCCCGGCTCGACCGGGAGTTCGGCCTGCCGGGCACCGAAACCGGACGGCGCCACCGGCCCTGAACTGGTGCGCAACGTTGACGCAACGTGTACCGACGTACCGTCGGTCTCGCTCGTGACAACGTCGTCGGAGGGACCACCCATGGCTCACATGAAAGCTGCAGTCGTCGAGGAGTTCGGCGCCAATCTCGTCATCGAGGACCTACCCGTGCCGGTGCCTGGTCCCGGCCAGGCCCTGGTCAGGCTCGTCACCAGTGGCGTCTGCCACACCGACCTGCACGCGGCTCACGGCGACTGGCCGGTCAGGCCCACCCCACCTTTCATCCCCGGACATGAGGGGGTCGGCGAGGTCGTGGCGCTCGGAGACGACGTCACCCGACTGAAGGTCGGTCAGATCGTCGGAAACGCGTGGCTCTTCTCGGCCTGCGGTGAGTGCGAGCACTGCACCACCGGCTGGGAGACCCTGTGCGAGAGGCAGCAGAACGCGGGGTACAGCGTGAACGGCTCCTTCGGCCAGTACATGCTCGTCGACGCCGCCTATGCCGCGCTCATCCCTGACGGCGTCGACCCTGTCGAGGCCGCTCCGATCCTGTGTGCAGGGGTGACCGTCTACAAGGGGCTGAAGATGACCGAGGCCCGCCCGGGCCAGTGGGTCGTCATCTCCGGCATCGGCGGCCTCGGCCACATCGCGGTGCAGTACGCCAAGGCCATGGGCCTGCGAGTTGCCGCCGTCGACATCGACGACACCAAGCTCGCGCTGGCCACGAGCCACGGAGCCGAACTGGTGATCAACGGTCTCAGCGAGGACCCGATCGAGGTCGTCCAGCGGGTGACCGGTGGCGCCCACGGGGTCCTCGTCACCGCCGTACACGCGGATGCCTTCGGACAGGCCATCCACATGTCCCGCCGGGGCGGCACGATCGTCTTCAACGGGCTGCCGCCGGGCGACTTCCCGGCGTCGATCTTCGAGATCGTCCTCAAGGGGCTCACCGTGCGTGGCTCCATCGTCGGGACGCGCCAGGACATGGTCGAGGCGCTCGACTTCTACGCCCGCGGCGAGATCCATCCGACGGTGACCACCCGCAGGCTGGAGGAGATCAACGAGATCCTCGACGAGATGGAGCACGGCGCGATCGACGGCCGCGTCGTCATCGCGTACTGAGCAGGCGGCGCCGAACCGCCGTAGTCGCGTACCCACGCCGACCCGACCCGCGTGCCGTACGTCCCCGATGAACACGACCGCGGAGCAGGTGGAGGCACCCGTCCACGATCGCCGTTCCACCCAGGCCGTCAGGGCTCTTCTCCCTGCACAGCACGACCGCTGTCGGCCGCACTCACCTCACCACCGTTCACAGCGCAAGGAGCACCTGACATGAAGTACATCCCCCCCGGCCAGCCCGGAAGCATCGTCGACGTCCTGCCCAGGTACGAGAACTTCATCGGCGGCAAGTGGCTGGCACCGACCCACGGCAAGTACCGAGTCGACATCACCCCCGCCACGGGTGGCCCGATCACGGAGGTGGCGGACTCCACACCCGAAGACGTCGAGCTGGCGCTGGATGCCGCCCACGCGGCCAAGGACGCCTGGGGTGAGGCCTCGGCGACCGAGCGCGCCGCGGTCCTCAACGCCATCGCCGACCTCGTCGAGGCCAACAAGGAGATGCTGGCCGTTGCCGAGAGCTGGGAGAACGGCAAGCCGGTGCGGGAGACCCTCAACGCAGACATCCCGCTCGTGGTCGACCACTTCCGCTACTTCGCGGCCGCGGCCCGCGCCGAGGAAGGCACCTCGACCGAGATCGACAAGGACCTCGTGGCCTACCACTTCCGTGAGCCGCTGGGTGTCGTCGGCCAGATCGTGCCCTTCAACTTTCCGTTGCTGATGGCGGCGTGGAAGCTGGCGCCGGCGCTGGCTGCGGGCAACTGCTCGGTGCTCAAGCCGGCCTCGCCGACCCCGTGGTCGGTCCTCAAGCTCATGGAGGTCATCCAGGACGTCCTTCCGCCGGGCGTCATCAACGTCGTCACCGGCCCCGGCGCCGAGATCGGAAAGGCCCTGGCGACGAACACGCGGATCGCGAAGATCGCGTTCACGGGCGAAACCGTCACCGGCCGGCTCATCATGCAGTACGCCGCCCAGAACCTCATTCCGTCCACCACCGAGCTGGGCGGCAAGTCCCCGAACATCTTCTTCGCCGACGTGATGGACCACGACGACGCATTCTTGGACAAGGCGATCGAGGGTCTCGTGCTCTACGCGTTCAACAAGGGTGAGGTGTGCACGGCCCCATCCCGAGCCCTGATCCACGAGAGCATCTACGAAGAGTTCATGGAGCGCTGTCTTGCGCGCATTGCCGCGATCAAGGTGGGCGACCCGCTGGACACCGACACGATGATGGGTCCGCAGGTCTCCAAGCAGCAGATCGACAAGATCGCCTCGTATGTGCAGATCGGTCGCGGCGAGGGGGCTGAGGTCCTCATCGGCGGCAACCGCGCGAGCGTTGACGAGGAGTTCGCCGACGGCTTCTTCTACGAGCCGACCGTGCTCAAGGGCGAGAACAGGATGCGGGTCTTCCAGGAGGAGATCTTCGGCCCGGTGCTGGCCGTCACCACCTTCACCACCGACGAGGAGGCACTGGAGATCGCCAACGACACCCTGTACGGCCTCGGCGCCGGCGTGTGGACCCGCGACGGGAACCGGGCCTACACAATGGGGCGCAAGATCAAGGCCGGCCGGGTCTGGACGAACTGCTACCACGCCTACCCGGCGGGCGCGGCGTTCGGCGGCTACAAGATCTCGGGCCTCGGCCGCGAGAACCACCGGATGATGCTCGACCACTACAGCCAGACGAAGAACCTCCTGGTCAGCTATAGCGACCAGCCCCTCGGCTTCTTCTGAGCCGGCGATGTCCGACTCGGCCGGTCCGGCACGCATCACGGCCACCCCGGCGGCGCGCGAGGCGATCAGTCGCCTCCGCGCCGCCCGCGGGGAGCCCGTGATGTTCGTGCAGTCAGGAGGGTGCTGCGCCGGCAGCACCCCCATGTGCTTCCCCCTGGGGGAGTTCCTCATCGGCGACGTCGACGTCCTGCTGGGCGACATCGACGGCTGTCCGTTCTACATTGACAGGCGCCTGGATGAGGCCTGGCACCAGGAGGTCTTCGTCCTCGACGTGGCCGACGGTGAGCCGGAGGGCTTCTCCCTGGCGGCCGGGGAGAACCTTCACTTCGTCACGAACTCCGACGCGTGCCCGGTGCCGGGTCCCTGAGCCCGGCAGGTCATGGTTGTCAGCCGCGGTCATGCGTTGGCAGTCTCGAGCAGTGCGCGGATCTCGGCGACCTTGGGAACGCGTCCGTAGACGACGACCTTCTCGTCGACGACGAGCGCAGGCGTCGACATGATCCCGTAGGCGGCGATGGTGGGGTAGTCCTCGACCTTCTCGATGGTCGCCTGGATGCCCAGCGAGGTGATGGCCTCGTTGGTGACGCGTTCGAGGTTCTTGCAGTTGGTGCAGCCGGGGCCGAGGACCTTGATGATCATGGGATTCTCCTGGGTGGGGTGGTCAGGTGGCGAGCAGGGCGTTGAACAGGTAGCCCACGGCGACGATGCCGCTGCCGACGACGGCCACGAAGACGGCCAGCAGCTGGGGCTTGAGGACGCGCCGCAGCAGGATCAGCTCGGGCAGGGAGAGTGCGACGACGGCCATCATGAAGGCGAGCAGGGTGCCCATCGGCAGGCCCTTCTCGTACAGGGCTTGGATCATCGGCATGATGCCGGCGGCGTTGCTGTAGAGCGGGATGCCGAGGCCGACGGCGATGAGGACGCCGAAGGTGGAGCCGGGCCCGGCGTAGGTGGTGAAGAACTCGGTGGGCACCCAGCCGTGGATGACGGCGCCGAGGCCGATTCCGACGAGCAGGTAGGGCCAGATCTTGCGTAGGACGGTGGCGACCTCTTCGATGCTCATGCTGACGCGGTCGTCGAAGGTGAGCCCGGCGGCGGGGTCGAGCACCTGCCCGTGCAGGGTGGTGTTGAAGACGAACGGCTCGACCCAGCGTTCGAGGTGGAGGCGGCCGATGGTCCACCCGGCGGTGATCGCGATGAGCAGGCCGCTGCCGATGTAGATGGCGGTGATCTTCACGCCGAACAGGGTCAGCAGCATCCCGATGGCGATCTCGTTGACCATCGGGGAGGCGATCAGGAAGCTGAAGGTGACTCCGAGCGGGACGCCGGCGGCGACGAAGCCGATGAACGCCGGGACGGCGGAGCAGGAGCAGAAGGGGGTGACCACGCCCAGGCTCGCTGCCATGAAGTTGCCAACCCCTTCGCGTTTTCCGCCCAGCATCGCCCGGGTGCGCTCGACGCTCATGTACGAGCGCAGGAACGTGACCGCGAAGATGATGATGACCAGCAGCAGGGCGATCTTGATGGTGTCGTAGAGGAAGAAGTGGATCGTCTCGGTGACCCGGGCGGCAGGGTCCATGCCGAACGCGTCGTAGAGGACCCAGTCCCACAGGTGCTCGTTGAGCTGGTACATCGCGAACCAGACAGCTGCCGCGGCAACAAGACCCAGCGCTTGGCCGCGTCTCGTCACGGGCAGCCGCTCGGTGATGGTCATGGTCACGTCTCGGCGTCGGCACCGGGCAGGGCGGCCTGAAGGCGCTGCATAGCGCCGTCGGCCAGCGCGTAGTCGACCCACCGCCCGCGCTTGCTCGATGTGACGAGACCGGCCTCGCGCAGGGTCTTGAGGTGGTAGCTCAGCAGGTTGGAGGCGATCGGGACGTGTTCCTGGATGTCGCAGACGCACGACGGCTTGATCGCCAGGAGCTGCAGGACGGTCCACCTGATCGGGTCGGCGACGACCTGGAGCACGGAGACGGCGTCTTCCATCCCGAGGATGGGATTCGAGCGTCTGGCTTCACGGCTCAACTCGATCAGCTTTGTACCAGTCATGCTTGAAGTATACGCCCAGCGCTCATGCGGCAGACCGGGTCGGGCGCCTTTCCCTCATCGAGGGGGGCGACCGACCCGGTCTCGCGGGGTGAGTCAGGTGCCGATCACGCCCCGGCTGTCCTTGGTGACGATGACGGTGGCCGAGCGAGGGGTGCTTGTGCCGTCGGCGGGCCAGGTGCTGCCGCCGCCGTCCCCTGGGTGCTGGATGTTGACGAACATCGTCCTCTGGTCAGGTGTGGTGACGACGCCGGTGACCTCGCAGTTCGGGACGCCGGTGAGGAAGCGGCGGATCTCGGGGACGCCGGACCCGTCGGTGCGGTAGGGGTCCGCGGCGAGCATCTGGTCGTTGGCTCCGGCCGGCTGCGTGCCGTCGGTCTGGATCCACACGCGCCCGTCCGGGTCGGCCCACAAGCCGTCCGGCGAGCCGAAGGCGTCCTCGTCGGCGATCGTGGAGCCGTCGCCGCTGCTGCGGCCCTGACCGGCGATAGCGAACAGGTCCCACTCGAAGGTCGTGGCGGCGTGGTCGCCGCGGGCCTCCTGCCAGCGGATGATGTGGCCCCACGAGTTGGGGGTGCGGGGGTTCGCCGCGCTCGGCTGCTTGGCACTGCTCGTGTTGTTGGTCAGGGTCAGGTAGACCATCCCGGTGTTGGGGTCCACCGTCGCCCACTCGGGGCGGTCCATGGGAGTTGCGCCCAGCGCCGAGGCAGCCAACCGGGCCTTGACGAGCACGTCGCCCTGGTCGGCGAAGCCGTTGGCCGCGGTGAGCGGGCCCTTCCCGTAGACCAGGGGCAGCCAGCGGCCCGAGCCGTCGTCGTCGAACTGGGCCACGTACAGCGTTCCCTCGTCCAGCGGGCTGCGGCCGCGAGCGCGCAGGGACTTCCAGCTGCCGGAACTGACGAACTTGTACATGTACTCGTTCACCTGGTCGTCGCCGGTGTAGACCACCACCTGGCCGCGCTTGGACACGTGCGCGTAGGCGCCCTCGTGCTTGAGCCTGCCGAGCGCGGTGCGCTTGACCGGGGTCGAGTCGGGGTCGAACGGGTCGATCTCGACGACCCACCCGAAGCGGTTGGGCTCGTTGGGCTCCTCCGGGGTGACGACGAAGCGCTCGTCCTTCGTGGCCCACCGGTTGCGGTCCCCGCCGACGCCGTAACGGCTGGTCAGCGATGCCTGCTCCGGAGTGTAGGCACCCGGGTCGACCCCGAAGTACCCGTTGAAGTTCTCCTCACAGGTCAGGTAGGTCCCCCACGGCGTGACGCCGTGGGAGCAGTTGTTGATCGTCCCCAGCGGCCGCTTCCCCTTCGGGTCGGCCGTGGTGCGCAGCAGGCGGTGCCGCGCCGCGGGACCGGAGAAGGACATCGGGGTGGTCGCGGTGATGCGCCGGTTCAGCTTCGACCGAGCGACCGCCCACTGGCCGTACTTGCTCCTGCGGATCTCCACGACGGACACGCCGTGTGCGGCCTGGGACTTGCGGACCATCTCCAGGGTCCAGCTCTCCAATGGCGGCACGACCGTGGTCCCCGTGTGCAGGTATCCCTCGTCGGTGTACTCGTGGTTCACCACGAGCAGGCCCCGCTGGTTCCCCTCCCGCCCCCGGCCGATGGGGAAGTAGTGCATGCCGTCGTGGTGCATGCCGATCTGCTGCTCCTGCTCGGCGGCGGTGTTGCCGCCCGGGACGAACTTCGGGAAGCGGCCCAGGATCGGCGTCCCCCAGGGGATGAACGCCGTCGCGGTGTACCCAGCCGGGACGATGACCTCGTCAACGGTGCTCAGCGGGACCGGCGTGAAACCCAGCAGTCGCTTCGAGTGGGACCCGGTGGCCGCCGGTGCCGCCGGTGACGCCGGTGCCGCCGAGGCCGCCGAGGCGGCCGGCGCGGTCGCGATGCTCGTGGTCAGGAACCCCGCCGCCACGCCCATCCCGCCGGTCAGGGCGGACCTGCGCGAGAACCGGCTCTGCACCACCTCGGCGAAGGAGGTCGCGGTGGACGGGTTGCTGCTGATGTCGTCTGGGTCGAAATCCATCGGGAAGGCTCCAATGATCGTGTCGGGGCGGGATGGTCAGCCGACAAGCACGCTAGGTCCCACATCCGGCTCCAAGCCGAAGCGCACGTGAACAACGGTCGACGACATCGCCATCCGTCGGTGTCCAGTCGGCTGGCCCGTCCTGTGGTTCGCGTCGAATGGTGATGATCGAGCCGGGCGTGACGGCGCCGTGAATGGTCGGGGCGAGCTTGTCGTTGCGGGTGGACCGGGAGCCCTCGGCCACGCGCACGCGTCGTCTGTGGTCTCGAAGGTGGCCGGGCGGCTGAGGGCACCCTCGCCGGGCCGTCGTGCCCGGGTCCATCATCGAGGGACTCGTCCACACCCCACGGTGTGTGGTCCCGTGGTCCGCCTGGTCACCCAGCGACTGAGGTTCTCGCGGCGAGGTCCCCCGATGCCACTGCTGCAGGCCCGGTCGAGCCGCAGTCGATTCTGACCGAAGGCGTCCCACGATGCTCACTGGGAAGACCCGCCGCGCTGCGCATTCGCGCTGCGCATTCGCGCTGCGCGCCGAGCGGACGACGCGCAGGCCGGTTGGGCGGGTTCCAGGCGCGCCACCCCTTGACGCCACGATGGTGGTTGGTTTGCTTCAGTCCAACAACGGTGAGCGAATCCCGGCGCAGGCTTGGCGGGTCACGCTGCACGCAGCTCGTGCTGCCATCAGCCGGCTCCGGATCGCTGACGTGCTCGCGAGCAGCGACGCCGCACCGTGCGAGCTCTGCGCCACGCTGGGGGTGCCATCCAACCTCCTCGCCCACCACCTCCAGGCCCTCGCGGACGCCGGGCTGGTGACGCGCCGCCGGTCCGAGGGGGACGGGCGCCGCACCCATCTGTCCCTGAACTGGCACGAGGCGTGGCCGGTGCATGAACTGGCCGAGAATGGCGAACCGACCCCGGTGCCTCGCGACCGCGCGGTGTCATCACCTCGACCTGTACGGCCTTGCCCCCGCCCTCTCGCACACCTCTTCGTGGGCAGGTAGCGGTCCCGGCTCTAGCGGTTGTCCCAAGAACGGATGTGACGCATGAGGGCACGGCTCTTGGTTTGCGCCTGGTCCATCCGGTCGAGAATGTCGTCGAGGGCGTGGATGGCCTCGATGATGTGCGGACCCTTGTTGAGCATGACGCACTCGGCCCGCTGACTGATGGCAGCATCGGTGATCTCGGCTCGCGAGGGCTGACCGGTCTTGGCGAGGTTCTCCAGAACCTGGGTGGCCCAGATGGCCGGAACGTGAGCGGCCTCGCACAGGGCGAGGATCTGTCGGGGTACCTCGGCGAGTCGCTGGAATCCGATCTCGACCGCCAGGTCCCCGCGGGCGATCATCACCGCGACCCGTGGGTGGCGCATCGCGGTGAGCAGGATGTCGGGCAGGTTCTCGAAGCCCTCCTTGGTCTCGATCTTGAGGATCACGGCGAGGTCGAGCCCACCGGCCGCTTCGAGGCGGTCGAGCAGGTGGGTGACGTCGGCCGGGGAGCGGATGAAGGAGGCCGCCACGATGTCGGCATGGGCGGCGATGAACGGCAGGAGAAGTTCGTCGGCGCGGGTCAGCGCGGTCACCGGGAGGAGGGTGTCCGGCATGTTGATGCCCTTCTCCGCCGCGAGGTTCTGACCGCCTGGTTTGGTCCGAACCACACGCAGGGTCGCTTCGGTCGACGTGTTCGCTTCGACGACTGCGTCGATCTTGCCGTCGTCGAACAGCACATGCTCGCCGGGTCGAAGCGCGGAACTGGCTTCTGGCAGGGTGCAGCCGATCCGGACGACCTGCCCGGCCGGCGGTGCCTCGACCGGCGCCGCGCTGTGCACCAGGATCAGGGGGTCACCGACGGCCAACGCCATCGTGCGCGGCAGGGGTGTGATGCCTCCCGCTGTGGCCATGCTGCCGTCGCACCACAGCTCGGCGGCCTCGCGGATGTAGGCGTTCTTCGTTCCCTCGCCCAGGGCGCCGAGCGGTCCATGGTCGACCACGGTGAAGGAGCGTCGCCGGCCCCGGGCGTCGCGCAGGGTGACCACGTCGCCGGGCACACGCGCTGCGAGCCAGGTCGCGTCCACCTGCACCGGGAGGGTCGGACGTCTGGCGGGAGACAGGATCGTCGGAGGTGGGGAGGGGTTCTGCGCGCTGGTGAACCAGATCCGCGCCGGGGCGACCACCTGGCCGGACTCGCTCCGGGTGACGCGGGAGCGGCCCACGGCCGGCCCGTCCACGATGGGCCCGGTTCGAAGCTTCGGCCCGGGCAGGTCCATGGAGACACCTGCTGTGCGACCCGAGGCCGCCGATGCGGCGCGGACGTTCTGGGCCATCCGTGCCCATGCAGCGGGGTCGTCGTGGGCACAGTTGACCCGGGCCACATCCATGCCGGCATCGGCCAACGCGAAGACCATTCCTGGGTCGTCTGCGGCGCCGCTGGGGAGGGTGACCATGATCCGGGTCGACCGGCCGGGTCGCATCGACCCGAAGATGGCGTTGGAGTTGTCGGTGAGGTCCTGGTCACCCTGATCAAGAGCCTCGTTGATCGCCTGAAGTGGCCACGGGCCGGCGTCGCCGCGCAGCGCGCGCAGCACGTTGCGGGCCGCGATGACCTTCGACCTGACATCTGCCTCGGACGTGGCAAGAGAGGTAACCCCGAGGTCCATCAGGTCGTTCTGCAGCTCGCGTCGGTCGTGCCGCCGCAGCTCACTGTAGTGAACCAGGTTCACTGCGCCTCGTCGGTGGACGTCGGCGACGGCGTCGATCACTGTGGTGTGCTCGACCGCTGCTGTGTCGAGATCGGCGGACAACCGATCGAGCTCAGCCAGCAGCCGGTCCAACGGCTGAGGCATCCGGCCTGCGTCCCGGCCTACGCCGCCAGCGCGCGGCCACGAAGGATGCCGCGGACCTCATGAACGATCAACAGCGTCACGAAGCTGTGCACCTTGACCGGCATCAGCTGGTCGTACGCCGTCTGAACGAGTCCCTCGATGACTGCAGGGTCGACCTGGGGCTCGAGCCGGCGCAGCTCCGCCTGGGACGCCGCGATCTCATCGATGTTGCGCTCTTCCACTTCGGTCTCCGCGTGTGACATGACCTCACCCTCGCACCCCAAGATGAACGGAACACGACACGCGCTCCTACAGGGGAGTCCTGGGTTCGGGTGATACCTGATCCGTGGTTTCGGCCAGAGCCGCGGAACGACCGTGATCCCCTGTCCGAGAGCGGAACTGACGAGCTGAGCTCGGACGACTGCGCGCGTGCGGTCAGCGTCCCGGCCCCCCAGATCGACTCGTCCGGCTGTCGCGGTGTGGTCTTCCTCACCACGCGGCGGTGGCGTCCCACATGGTCAGCACCAGTGCCAGGGCGAAGAGCTGAGCAGGCAGCGGCATCCCGGGCAGGTCGGCCACGGCGTCACCGCGCATGTTGGTGCGCTTGACCGATCCGGCCCGTTGGCCTGGCACGTGCAGCTTCTCCTCTTGACGCCATGGTGGCGCGCGGCGGAAGTTGTAGCTCGCTCCGTCCGCTTGGATCGTCCAGTCCTTGCGGCCGACGTCGCGCGCCGTGGCGACCTGTCGGCCACCGGGCGCGTACATGCCCGCCGTGCCGCCAGTCATGCTGGCTCGCACATGGAAGCGCCGACCATCCCACTGCAGGGTGCCGCCCGTCGTCGACCCCGCTCTCTCCCAGGTCGCGACCTTGCGGCCGTCGGTGAGAAGGTCGTAGCGGCGGCTCCAGAAACTCACCCTGCGTGCCTCGATCAACGCGCTCCATCCCGAAGGTCGACGTTCCGATGCGGCGTGCAGGTGCGGTTGCACCCGGCAGCGATCTCACCCCGTCCAGCCTCAAGCCATCATCCCGCCGACCACAATGTCGGCCGCGATGAGTTCACCCGCCGTTAGGCGTCATTTCATCGAAGCAGGGGCGGGACCACCGCGGGTGGTGTGCAGGAGACGACGCGTGGCACGCGCCCCGCTCATGCAGCCTGCGGGCGCCCTCGCCTGCGCACCGTGTCGCGTCCGACGACCGGGCGCTGGTCCTCGTCCGAGGCCTGGGCCCTACGGCATCGCGTCGGGTGTGCGCGGCTGGGACAGGCTACTCGGCGCGGGCTGAGCTGGCTGTTCGGGCAGGGCGTACGAGAGCCGGTTGTGGGCTGCGTGTTCCACGAACTGGGGGATGAAGTCATCGCCTGGGCCGGTCAGCTCGGCATGGGAGATCCGTACGGCGGCCTCGACCACGGTGGCGTCGACGTCGGGGAAGCGCTGACGCAACCGATCCTGGACGGCGGCCAGGTCCAACCGATGGTGCTCGGTACTCACTGTCCAAAGATCGGCCAGTAGGGCTCCCAGCGCAATTGGCCAGCCGGTTCGCGTCGAACCTTCGCGGGCTACGCTGCCCGGGCCCTGACAGCACAAGGTCACGTGTCAAGACCTCCTCCTCCGCCCTGGCGGTCAAGCGCGTGGTCGGGTTTCCGGTGTGCTCGTTACCAGCAGCAGTGCGCTCGCCTGATGGGCTACGAGGGCCCACTGCGTGGGGGTGGTCAGTTGCTGCAAACTGACCTCGGCGTGCAGGGCGGCCTCGAGGTCGGCGGCTGGACAACATGGGGGTGCGTAGCGGCCCAGGAGGCCGATGCGTCGACGGGCAGGTCTCTGCGCGGCGGCACGGGTTGGGCCAGGTGGGTGTGGATTCCTGCGCGCAGCAGGGCCACGTCGACACGTGCGGCGGCAAGGACCAGGTGCGGTTCACGCAGCTTTCGTGCGGCGGCGCGCGTCGAGGCTTCACCGGCGTGGCGGCGCCGGACGTCCGCCAGGCGCTCAAGGAGCGTGACATGACCTCCGTCGGGTGCGGAGGTCATGTCGGCGTGGACCAGTGCGTCGGTGACCAGGCCGGCCTCGCGGGGGTACTGCGCGAGCCGGGGCAGCAACCCTCCAGCAGCCGCCAGGAACCGGGCTTGGGGGTGGTGGGCAACCAGGGCGGCCACCCGCAGCGGCCATCCATCGGTCGTGACCAGCGCGGCACCGTCCAGGGGTGGAACCCGGTCGGAGGGGCGGGGCGGTGGTAGCCGACGTCGTGCGGCCAGGCAGCGCTGACGAGCACCGCGCGCTCCCTCGGGTCCAGGGCCCGTCCCGCCTCGGCGGCGGCCCGGGCCGCGGTCTGGCCGTGCCCCGCCCGCAGCGCCGCACCGCTCGAAGTGACCACCGCGCGAACGGCGGACGAACTCCCCGGGCAAGATGTCGCGCCCCTGCGTGGCTGGGCAGACACTGACGTGACGCCACCTGTTCGGCTCAAACCCGCCGGGTGGCTCACGGGCAGCCCCCACTGCTGCGTCCACAACTCAGCGTGGGGGCTGCTCCGCACCCCCGCGCAGCGCCGGCGCGGCCGCCGAAGGGGCGGCGCGCGACGTGGTGCGCCCGCAGCCCGGCAGGTGTAGTTGAACAGGCGGTGACATCCACGGTTGCGAGGTTCCTGGGCGACACGTGCCCGCGTATCGTCGCGGCGAAGGCTCCCGATGCTGCGTCCCTCCGCACGCCCTGGGGGCCTTCACCACGCCCACCCCGTGGCCGTCCGCGACAATGACAGGCATGGCTGCGACCCGGCATGAAGAGATCGAACGCACGTACGCCGTCGGGCCCGACACCAGGCCCCCCGCCTTCGGCGATGTGCCAGGGGCGACCCGTGTCGGCCCGCCTGTGGAGAGCCACCTGGAGGCGGTCTACTTCGACACCACGGGTCTTGACCTGCTGCGGCACGGCATCACCGTGCGGCGACGGGCCGGCGGCAACGACGAGGGCTGGCACCTGAAGGAGCCCTCCGGGCAGGACACCCGAACCGAGACCCGCCTCCCCCTCGGGCGGGCCGTGCGCACCGTGCCGCAGCGGCTGCGCACGATGGTCGAGCCGGTCACCGGCTCACAGCCGCTCGTGCCCGTCGCACGGGTCACGACGCAGCGCTCCGAGCAGGTGCTCCGTGGCCCGGACGGCACCGCGCTGGCCCACTTCTGCGACGACGTTGTGCACGCAGAGCGGCTCCTGGCGCCCACCCTTCGTCAGCACTGGCGTGAGTGGGAGGTCGAGCTCGACCAGGGCCACCGCGACCTCCTTGAGCACTTCGAACAGGCGGTCCTGGCCGTTGGGGCTCGACCCGCCACGGTGTCGTCGAAGGTGGCCCGGACCCTCGCGGTGGGCTTCGGTACGCGCGGGAAGGAAGTTGAACGACCGGACCAGCCCCACCGTCGATCCGACATGTGGGAGGTGCTGCGCGCCTATCTGAGCGACCCGGTAGGCGTCCTGCAGCAGCATGATGCCGGGTTGCGGGGCGACACGGTTCACCAGCTGCGGATCGCCGCTCGCCGCCTGCGGTCCGCGCTGGCCAGCTATGAGCCGGTGTTCGAGCCCGGCGCGGTCGACGCGATCCGTGAGGAGCTGCGGTGGCTGGGCCAGTCGCTGGGTGCGGCGCGCGACTTCGAGGTGCTGCGCCGCCACCTGGACGCCTTGGTCGACGACGAGCTCGACCACCCCACCGGGTCCGCTGCGCACACGCTGCGGCAGCGCATCAACGGTGATCTGGAGGACGCGCACCGAATCGGCCACCAGGGCGCGATGGAAGCCGTCGCGAGCGAGCGGTACGGCCAGCTGCTCAGGTCTCTTGCAGCCACCGTGGAGTCCCCCGCCCTGAGACGGGCAGCCTCCGAACCGGCCCGCACCGTGCTCCCCACGATCCTGCAGCGTGACGCGCGACGGGTGAGCCGGGCCGCGAAGGCGGCCCACCGTGCCGACCCCGGACCCGCGCAAGACCTGGCACTGCACGAGGTCCGCAAGAAGGTCAAGCGGCTGCGGTACTCGGCCGAGTCCGCGACACCGGTGCTCGGCAAGCGTGCGAAGGTGCTCGCCGCACGGGCGAAGAAGCTGCAGGATGCGCTGGGTGCTCACCAGGACACGGTGGCCTCGCGCGCTTGGCTGCAGTCCCTGGCCGAGCGAGCCGACGGTGACTCCGCCATCGCCTTTGGCGCCGGCCGGCTCCACGCCCGCGAGGAACAGCGGGCCCGCACCGCCGAGCGGGACTACGAGAAGGCGCTGCGACGGCTCCCGAACAAGCGCGTCGACAGGTGGCTCCGCGGCAAGGGCAGCTGAGCGCTCAGATCAGCCAGCTCGGGCGTTGAGGTCAGACGCCGTCGCCGTCATCGTCGCTCCGGTTGGGCACGAGCCCACCGTGCTGATAGCCGCTCTGGCTTGGTTGCCCAGGTCTGCCGGACCGCTGGCGTACCACGCGCGCACTCGGAGGGCCATCGCGGGCAGCCCCTCCTCACACCAGATGTCATCGACGGTCGCCGCGACATCCGGGACACCCAAGCCACCTTCGTGTCATCAGTCCACTGGTCTGCGGGAAGTTGCCCACACGGCCGCCAACCATCGCCGCCCCCGCACGTTGCCTACCACGGCCGGGGACCTGGAGCTGCGGATCCCCAAGCTGCGCGCCAGAGCCTCCAATCCCTCGCTGCCTGAGCGGCGCCGCCACGTCGATCAGGCCCAGTAGGCGGTGGCCATGGAGGCTCACCTACACGGGTTGTCCACCCGCACGGTCGACGACGTGGTGAATGCCTGGAGGTCGGCACCGGGATCTCCACGTCCGAGGTGTCCCGGATCTGCGCTGACCTCGACCCGGAAGGCACCGCGCTTTGCGGCCGGTCCCGGAAGGCCGACGCCTACCCATGCGTATTCCTCGACGCCACGGACTGCAAGGCCTGGGTCAACCCGTGGCTGCTCTCCCAGGCCGTCGTGGTCACCACCGCGGTTTGAGCGGACAACTGCGAGGTCCTGGATTCGACGTCGGCGATAGCGAGGACGGCGCGTTCTGGATCAGCTGCACGTCATCTGGATGCACCCACTCGGCCGCAGTGGGGGCGCCGATCATCACAGGGCCGAGCAGGATCGGCGGGTGCGGCCTGGACAGGGCAGCCGGGGAGTTCAGCGGCCGCTGCAGGCGGTAGTGCTCGCCCTCGAACGGACTGTCGTCGCCGGCCCACATCCGGGCGGCGATCTGCAGCGTCTCCTCGAGGCGCTCGAGGCGCTCGAGGCGCTCGAGGCGCTCGAAGCGCTCGAAGCGCTCG
>Ga0105047_10001965_pt1 | contig 36866 bp, 32 predicted proteins | sample MAT04_FD_78384 | JGI IMG/M metagenome (GOLD analysis project Ga0105047, IMG submission 78384) | Freshwater microbial communities from Lake Fryxell liftoff mats and glacier meltwater in Antarctica - MAT-04 (megahit assembly) | ecosystem: Environmental > Aquatic > Freshwater > Ice > Liftoff... | reverse complement strand
TCTCTGACACGACCATGCGATCAATCCGGCCACCACCGAACTCAATCGGCTCGGTATCCAAGTCAGCAATCGCGGCATAGGTGGCCAGCTTCACCGACTCCAACCACGCGGCGTGGGCCTCCACCGCCACCACCCGAGCCACCCGCTCATCAGCAGTAAGTTCGCGGGCGTCACCAGCGGTCAGGACACCGTCGACGAACCCCCGCGCCACGGGTACCGGAAGTTCAGCGGCCCGCTCATCATCGCCGCCGTCCTCGACGGTCCCAGGCTCCTTCAGCTCTTCGAACATATGTACAGTCTATCGGCAACCACCGCCACCAAAGCCCCAAAACCCGACTTACCCACAACCCAATATCAAGATCCTTCTGGGAGTGCTTAGCCGATTAGCCCCGCTCAACATGCATGCCTACCCCGATGTGGGATGGAATACGAAGATGGAGCGACTTGGATCGATGGACTCTGCATTCCTGGACGTTGAAAAATCTGGACCTTCGGTTGCCGTCGGCTCAGCTTCGCGTGTCCTGGGCAAGGCACCCACTATCGAAGAACTGCGGACGTTCGTTGACGGCCGCCTTGAAGAGATGCCCCGCTTTCGCCAACGGGTGGTAGCGAGCCGCACGAAGATGCGCCAATCGAAGTGGGTATCGACCAGACCCGACCTCGAGCATCACGTGATCCAGATTGTGCTCAAGCCCGGCGACTTGATCGATGTCGCCGTCACGCAAATCATGGAGCGCCCACTGGACCGCAAGCGCCCGCTTTGGGATTGCACGCTGGTCACCGGCTACTCAAAGACGGAGTGGTGTTGCGTATGGCGCCTGCACCACAGCATCGCTGACGGTCAGGGTGCGATGATTTTGCTTGGTCGCACCATCGACCTTGCCCCAGACGGCGGTTTCACACTCGCCGATGCGATCGAGTCAATGAGCGCACATAGCGATGATGGTGGTGAGAAAGAAGAGCTACCCGGTGGCTTCGAGGGACTCGCAGCTCGGACGGTGAAGGCCATCGAGGCGGGGTTCGAAGGGGCTGGCCAGTTCCTATCGAGCTACCCAGACACGGTTCGCACATTGGTCAATCTCGCGCCTCGTCGCGCCACCGATTTGACTGGTCCGGTGTCTGCCCAGCGCAAATGGGTCAGCGGCCAATACTCCTTAGCCGATGTCAAGGATGCCCGCAAATCGCTCAAGGGTGTAACGATTAACGACATTGTCCTCGCTGGGGTCACGGCAGGATTTCGCGCGTTGATCGAATCCCGTGGTCACGATCCGGCGGGTCGTACCGTACGAGCGGTGATGCCCATTTCCTTACGCACCAACATGGACTCGAATAATCAGGTGGGAATCTTGCCTGCGCCGCTGCCGGTCGGAGAGACCGATCCGCTCAAGCGTATTAAGCTCATCAAGCAGGCGACAAAGCACTCTAAGCGCAGCATGCTTCCGATCATCGCCGACAAGGCGATCAAGATGACAGAAAAGGTGACGCCAGCTCCACTTCAAGAGTTGGTGCTGTCGCACTCGGGTCAGAGCACTCAATACTTCAGCGAGACGCTCGTGACTAACGTGCCTGGGCCGATGGTGCCGATGTACTTCATGGGCCAGGAGATTCTGTCCAATACTCCGATCATTCCGATCGAAGGGACAATGCGCATCATTGTCGGCATCACGTCCTACCTTGGCCAGCTCAACATCGGCGTTACCGGCGACGGTGAGCATGCTCCCGATGTTGATGTGCTGATGGCTGGAATCATTGACGGACTTGATGAGATCGTCCGACTCGGTGGTGTCGAGCCGGGTGCGGCGGCTGCTAAGGCAGAAGCTAGCTAAGGCAGATGATTCGATAGCAACGAGAGTGACTACGGGGTTCGTGTGGAAGCTAAAAACTCGGGTGCGATCGAAGTCCAAGAGGGCTACTAACACACTTGGTCTACAGCTTGCCGCGTCGCGCTAACTCGTACCGCAGCAGCTTCGCTCGTGCTTTAGTTTCCGCACGGGCGATCTTGGCTTGCTTGGCCTTTTCGTGCTTTCTGATTGTCACGACCGAGCCTTCGGCGGAATTCCAGCCGACCCAGTAACCCCATCTGTTGAATTCGGAGTAGTTGACCCCCGGCTCATTGGTGTAGAGCTTGGCGACAATAGCGTTCTTGGCCGAGCAGGTCCATGGCGCCCAGCCTTCGGTGACCCAAATCTGAGCCGCAGCGCGCACGTTGGTCTCGGAGTCCAACACTGCAAGTTGACGTTCTTTGAGGCTCGCCGAAGGCAGCCCCAAGTTCTTCAGGGCGGTTTGGAGGGTGCCGTTGTCGTTAAGTTGGAAGATGCCCCAGTCGGTAGATCCGTCAGTGTTGGCGGCGCTTTTTTGCGCTGAGTAAAAAGACTCGCAGCCCGCCACGGACATTGCGTTCCCGACTTGCTTTGCAGGGAAGTACTTCACGACAAGGCGTAGAACCTGCGGGGCTGTAACCCAGGCCCGCTGCGCGTCAGCGATCTTGGCGTCAAGTTCGGCATCGGCTTGGGGACTTGCTGATGTGATCACCGAGGCGCCGTAAGCGCCCGAAACGGTTGTGATACTGCCGAGGGCGATCAGCGTGACGACACCAGTACTCATGATCCAGCGATTCGGCACAGGGTCATCTCACGCTATGGCAGTGGTGGGTTTCCTGTTGGAAAAGCCAAGCGGCTGAGAACCGCGCCAAATGCTCGGCCTCACCCGCTTGATCGTCACTGACAGTGGTGATTTTAGGTGTTGCGGAACCTGTTGATTTGGGTCTCAAACTTCGCGCGCTTCTCAGGGTCGCGAACTCCCAGGCCTTCCTCCGGTGCCAGGCACAGGACACCAACCTTGCCTTGGTGCTTGTTGTGGTGCACCTCGAGCACGGCTTCGCCGGTGTTCTCCAGCGAGAACGCCTTGGACAGGGTCGGGTGGATCATGCCCTTGTCCACTAGGCGGTTGGCTTCGTAGGACTCGCGGTAGTTGGCAAAGTGAGAACCGATGATGCGCTTGAGGTTCATCCAGAAGTACCGGTTGTCGTACTCGTGCATGTAGCCCGAGGTCGATGCGCAAGTCACGATGGTTCCACCCTTGCGGGCTGCGTAGACCGACGCGCCGAAGGTCTCGCGACCTGGGTGTTCGTAAACGATGTCGACGTCTTCACCACCGGTGAGCTCGCGGATCTTCTTCCCGAGGCGCTGCCATTCCTTTGGGTCTTGGGTGGACTCGTCTTTCCAGAACTTGTAGCCCTCGGCTGCGCGGTCGATGATCAGGTCAGCGCCCATTTTGCGACAGATCTCAGCCTTCTCCGGTGAGGAGACCACGCAGATCGGGGTGGCACCACCGTTGAGCGCGTACTGGGTCGCGTACGAACCCAGGCCACCGGAAGCGCCCCAGATCAACACGTTGTCGCCTTGCTTCATCCCAGCGCCATTGCGCGAGACGAGTTGACGGTAGGCAGTGGAGTTAACCAGACCGGGACAGGCGGCTTCTTCCCAAGTCAGGTGCTTGGGCTTGTTCATCAGCTGGTTGGCCTTAACAAGTGCGATGTAGGCCAGGCCACCGAAGTTGGTCTCGAAGCCCCAGATGCGCTGCTCTGGGTCCATCATCGTGTCGTTGTGGCCTGCTGGGTTCTCCAACTCGACGGACAGGCAGTGCGCGACGACCTCGTCGCCAGGGCCCCACAGGCTAACCCCAGGACCGGTCTGCAGCACTACACCGGAGAGGTCAGAGCCCAAGACGTGGTGCGGAAGGTCGTGGCGCTTGGTTAGCTCCGACAGGCGCCCGTAGCGCTTGAGGAAGCTGAATGTGGAGACAGGCTCGAAGATTGCGCTCCACACAGTGTTGTAGTTGATTGCGCTAGCCATGACAGCTACGAGTGCTTCACCGGGGCCGATCTCGGGCAGTGGGACTTGTTCGTAGTGCAGTGACTTACGTGGATCCTTGTCGCGCGAGGCCAAGCCCTCGAACATCATCTCTTCATCTTTGTGAAGCGTGATTGCCTGGTAAGACTCGGGAAGCGCGAGATTCGCGAACTCTTCCTTGGCGGTATCGCCAGCGAGAATTGCTTGCAGAATCTGATCCACGGTTGGTAATTCCTCTCGTCACAAGCACCCGAGGCAAACGCCGATCGGCGTGAGTGCTCGTTCGAGGTTACCTAGTGGTAGTTGACAGCCTGAACGACGGTTGGCGGTAGCGGGGGTTCGGCGACCTTTTTGCCTGAGTAGAACCACATGGCAAGCACAGCGATCGCCAGCACAGCCACGAATGCCGACACGACTGCGAGCTTGCGAATCACGCCAAAAATGAACAGTGTCAGCAGAATTGCAGCGATCCCGAACAGCCAAGGGTAGGGCAGGTCGGACAACGTAGCGCGGACCCATTGTGAGGCATCGTCGAGGGCGTTAGCCGCCAAAATGCTGGTCACCAAGATGCCCCTTGCTTCGGTATTGCGGTTCTAGTGGATGGTTGTCCTAGTGTGCTGCTGCGGGCTCCACAAGTTCGATCAACACGCCACCGGCGTCCTTGGGATGCACGAAGTTCACTCGGGAATTGGCGGTGCCGCGCTTGGGGGTTTCGTACAGGACCCGCACGCCTTGCTCACGTAAGTGGTCGCATAGACCGTCGAGGTCTGTGACTGTGTAGGCCATCTGCTGGATGCCTTCGCCTTGCTTGGCGAGGAACTTACCGATGGGGGAGTCCTCGCGCAGTGGAGCCAGCAACTGGATGCACGACCCAGAATCGCCAACGGCCAGCATCGCTTCGCGGACGCCCTGCTCCTCATTGACCTCTTCGTGGACAGTCTGCAGCCCCAAGGTCCGGGCGTAGAAGTCCTTGGCGGCATCGAGGTCAGCCACGGCCAGACCGACGTGGTCGATGCGGGTGACGAATGACGCCGTTGTTGTCTCAGACATATCGAAGCACTCTCCTGTCAGCGGAACCTTTCTTCCCATTCTCCCGATGGCCTCACAGCGGTGGTGCCTTGGGTCGGGTTACCCACAGGCGGCAGGTCGAGTGCACCGTGTGGTGGGGCTTCGGGGGACACTATGGCGGTGACTGCGGAGGTGAGTGAACAGACCGTTACCGGGCGCCGGGTACTCGGGCCTGATGCTTCGGCAAAGCAAGCAATTGCGATCCTGAAGCACATTGTCGAGGTGACGCCTGGAACCCAGACCCGGCCGCAGCAGGTTGAAATGACCGACCTTGTCGCGCGGACCGCCTCGACCGGTGATGCGCTGATCGTGCAGGCAGGGACTGGAACCGGCAAATCCCTGGCCTACCTATCCGGGGGTGTGGGTGCTGGAGCACGGATGGTGGTCTCGACGGCCACTCGTCAATTGTCCGATCAACTGCTCGCCAGCGATGTACCCCTCGTCCTCGCCGCGGCGAGGAAGATCCGTAGGCGCAACCTGTCGGCCGTTTCGCTGAAGGGTCGGTCCAACTATCTGTGCCTGGCCAAGGTCGCAGAGGTGGTCGGTCTCGACGAGCGTGCGCCAGCGCCAATGCCCGAGGCCGAGCTCGACCTAGGAATCGACATTCCACCCCCGGTCGAGGAGAAGAAAATCATCAAGCCGACCTCGGCGGAGGTTCGTGCGCTCCAAGACGTCCTGGCATGGGCCCAAGAAAGTCCCGACACAGGCGATCGCACTGAGGCACCGGATGTCAGCGATCGAGTCTGGTCCCAAGTTTCTATGGATGCCGCATCGTGTCCGGGGGCCCGCCTGTGTGCATTTGGTGAACAGTGCTTCACAGAGCAGGCGCGCGCTGCCGCTCGTGTCGCCGATGTCGTCGTGATCAATCACGCGTTGCTGGCCCAGGACTTGGTGTCCCCTAACCCCATCTTCGATGATGTTGATCTCGTCGTTGTTGATGAGGTCCACGAGCTTGAGGGCTATCTAACATCGGCATGGGGTCACGAAATTTTCGCTGGTGCCGTTGAGAGAACAATCAATGCAGCCGCTCGCCGGATTCCGAAGACCGAGGAGCGCGCAGCGACGCTGGCTTCCCAGGCGCTTGAGGATGTGGCAGCACTTGTTGATGCCCTTCACGACGTGGAGATCAAGACCTGGGAGCAGGAGTTCCCACCGCTGCTCGACGGGCCGTTGGTGGCTTTGGAGCAGCGGGCCGTGGAATTGGCGGCGGCGATGGACGGATTGGCCAAGCAGGCCGCTGAAGGGCAAAGCGCCCTCATTCAGTCCTCGCGACAGGCCCTCATCGAACTCGTCGAGGATATTCGGGCTGTGCGCAAAGCCGATCCAAAGATGGTGCGCTGGTCGGAGTCAGGACGCGACGAGAATCCCAGTCAGGTCAGGGCCGCACCGCTAGATGTTGGTCGGACATTTCGCGAGCGGATTGGTTCGCGCGCGCTCGTCGCCACTTCGGCAACTGCGTCACTGGCCGGCGATTTCACCCCGGTAGCGAACATGCTCGGCCTCACACTTACAGGCCTGACCGATGAGCTCGGTGAACCGCTCAGTGATGTGTGGTCCGGCGTCGATGTGGGCAGCCCGTTTGACTATCAGAAGCAAGGCATCTTGTATGTGCCATCGCACCTGCCTGAACCTGTCGGTAAGGAGCGAGCCGATCACACCGCCGCCGTACTCGACGAACTACTTGAACTCACTCAATCTGCCGGTGGGCGGACCTTGGCGCTGTTCACAACAACGGCTGCCGCGCGCAACGCTGGGGAGTTCCTGCGCAAGCGACTCAAAGTCACAGTGTTGACCCATGGAGAGTTGCCGGCGGCAGCCCTCGCGGAGGAATTCGCTCTCGATGAAACGAGCGTGCTGTGCGCCACGATGGGCATGTGGGCGGGCTTGAACATTCCCGGATCGGCCTGCACATTGGTTGTCATTGACAAGATCCCGTTCGCCCCGATGGATGATCCACTCGCCGCTGCGCGACGTAAGAAAGTCGACGAATCCGGCGGCAGTGGCTTTCGTGAGGTATTCGTCAATCAGGCGTCTTTGTTGTTAACCCAGGGTGCGGGACGTCTGATTCGCACGACGACGGACAAGGGTATGGTCGCGATCTTGGATCCACGACTGCTGTCGAAGGGGTACGGCACACTGATGTTGAGATCCTTGCCGCCGATGTGGCAGACCTCTGATCCGACTGTGGCTCGGGCGGCACTGGCCAGGCTTGCCGCTGATGCTGCGGCGCTTTCGCGATGAGTCCCATCACTACAGCTGTGACTGTCCTAGCGCTGGCCTTCATCACGCTGGGCATCGTTAGGTATCTGGGTCTAGAACATCCCTGGCTTCAGCCGTGGGCGCTGCTGCGGGCGGCTATCCAGCTCGGAATATTGAGCGTCATTCTCAGCGGAATCATTAAGAGCGACTGGTGGGTCGCCTTGTTTCTCGTAGTCATGGCTGGGGGCGCGACCTGGACCGTCTACCGGAGACTGCGTCTCGACGTTTCGACGGTGCCGAAGATCGTGTTCACGATCGTCGTGTCAGCAGCCGTGCCGTTGCTAGTGATTTTTGCGGCTCACGCACTTGAGTTCAGCGCTCGATACCTGTTGGCCATTGGCGGCATCGTGATTGGTGGGACGATGACCGTCACTACGTTGATGGGACGTGAGCTTGGCTCCCGACTGAAGTCCCAACGCGATGAGATCGAGGCGTGGCTGGCTGTTGGTGCTACGCGCCGATTCGCGGCTCGCGACGCAGTGCGTGCATCAGCTTCGACGGCGCTGATCCCGTCCACCGACCAGACCCGTATGACTGGCGTCGTGACGTTGCCCGGAGCCTTCGTGGGAGCGATCTTCGCCGGTGCCTCGCCGCTGGCCGCAGCGCAGTTTCAACTAATCGTATTGGCTGCGATCTTGGCTGCCTCAGCTATTGCAGTCGCCTGTCTGACCTGGTTCTTCGGAGTGCCAGGGGACTTGTCAGATCGGGATCTCAAACTTCGCTAGGACTCACCGATCAAGAACTGTTGCGAGCCGTTCACGGCGAAGATCCTCGACTGCGGCTTCGGTGATTGTTTCCAACTGCCTGCCCGAGATCCATCCCAGCAGCCGGTCGGCAAGCTCGGGGTTTCGGGCCAGACATGGACCGTGTAGATAGGTACCGATGACGCGCCCGCTCACTGCTCCCTCGGTGCCATCGCCGGTGCCGCTGCCAGCCAGGACCTTTGCTAGGGGAGTGGCATCTTTTCCTAGGTGAGTGGCGCCGGCGTGATTCTCATAACCGGTGAGCGTCAGATCGAGGTCGACTCCGGTCCCGGAGTTGGGGTTTGTTGCCAATTCTCCGACTGCCCGCTGGGGAAGTCGGTCGGTCCAGATGTCGAGCAATCCAACGCCCGGGGCAGGGGATCCGGTTGCGTCTGGGAAGCTCTCGCCAAGCAGCTGATAGCCAGCGCAGATCGCCAAGACCGCTGCTCCGCGATTTGCAGCTGCACTCAGCCCACCGTCGGCGCGAAGCGCATTCGCGGCGGCAACTTGAGCAGTGTCCTCTCCTCCGCCAAGTACGTAAAGATCAGCATCGTGGGGGACGGCGCCACCCGGATCGACGTCATAGACCTCGACCTCAAGCCCGTGTAACCGGGCGCGATGCTTGAGAGCGAGCACGTTGCCGCCGTCGCCGTAGGTTCCGAGCAAGGTCGGATAGAGCGAGACCAGTCGGATGGTTGATTCACTCATGAGCGTGCCTGTGCTTCCTTGTCGGCCCGAGTTCGCAGAGTATGGAACGCGGTATAGGTAGCTGCGCAATCGACCACTGCCTGTTCGCGGGTGCCCGGGGGCAGATCGGCGTTTGGCGCGTAGGGATCCTCGATCACCACACAATCGACCTCGGCATGCAGCAGGCGAACGGCCAAATCGGCGCGCCGGTCGCCAGTCGCGATAACGGTCCGCCCGCGTATGTGTTCAAAGGGCACGTCCCACAGCCACGAAGGGTCTTTGCCGTCTGCGGTATTGGAGTTGATCGTCACGATGACTGGGTTCGGTGGTGGCGCCATGACGTCGACCAGTTCGCTCCAGCCGGCAGGGTTCTTCGCCAGGAGTAACCGAATCGTCAGTTCGCCTACCTTGACCACCGCGTAGCGTCCCGAGACGGCCGTGACTGTGCACATGCGGGTGAGCGCATCGTTGAGTTCCAACCCGAGTTGAGCGCAAACCGCCAGCGCCATGGTTGCATTGGAGGCGTTGAAGCGGCCGGGAAGCTGTAGTCCCGATAGGTCGTAAGTCGAGCCGTCAGGACCGATCGCGGTGCCACTCCCGCCGACATATTCGAGTTCCCACGTAGTTGCCCGGCGGGCGCGACCGCAGCCGGGGCACGACCACTGGGCAGTCGTTCGATCCAGAAGTGAGCCGCACTCGGGGCAAACAGCAGAATCAGCAGTCCAAATCTGACCACCACCTACCCAGATCACATGCGGGGCCTGCTCGGCAGCGAACGAGACGATCGGGTCGTCAGCGTTGGCAACGACAATCACATCGGGATGAGCCGCGAGCATCGTTCGCCACTTTCGCGCGACCATCGCGACTTCACTCATTCGGTCGAGTTGATCGCGGCTGAGGTTGCCCAAAAGGATCACCCTTGGGTTTGTGGCCAGAACGACACTGGGCAGGTAGGCCTCGTCAACTTCCAGCACAGCCAAACCGTCGCGCGGTCCGTAGGCCAGCGCCGACACGATGCCCGCTGTCATGTTTGCACCGGTCGGCTGGCTGAGCACCGGTCCAAGTTGGGCGACTGCAGTCGCAAGAAGTCGAGTGGTGGAGGTCTTGCCGTTGGTTGCCGAGACTAATGCAGCTACCCGGCCATCGGCGAGGTCTGACATGGCATCAGGGGCCATCCGCAACACGACCTTGCCGCCGACCACCATGCCTTCACCTCGGCCAGATACTCGCGATGCGGCGGCGGCCATCTTGCCCGCCCCAATGGCGATGGAAGTGCGAACTTTGGTCACCCTCTGACCCTAACTGCCTCGCGCTGCTACCGCGCGAGCCAGGCTGGGTCGCCCGGCTTGGGGATTGAGGATGAGGCGACCAGGGTGCCCACGGCTGCGCCGTTCAGGCAAACCACAGCGTTGGGGTCGCTGACCTGCAGGGTTATTGCCTGTTCGCCGCCTTCAGTGGTGACGTAAAGGCTATTCAAACCTTTGGTGACGGGACCGATGACCGCCTTGTCAGGATTCCCGAGCGAAACCGAAATCGAACTGTCAGCGCTCGCGAGATATCCAAAGCCGACTGTGTGTGACCAATCGAAGATCGGGCTTCGCAAAGGGATCTTGGTGGGCTGGGTGCCGGTGACCTTGTAGGGGCAGAACCCGGGCTTGGGTTTGAGCGCCTCAACTGTTCCCTGAAGTGCTCCGGCTCCCAACTCGCCGGCGGAATTCAGGGTCCGAAGTTGCGTGGCGCTGTCACTGATTTGTGGACCATGTCGCAGGGGTGCGAAGAACCATTCAGTCTGGTTATAGGGGAACGCCAGGCCGTACAACACGGCTGTGGGAACGGGCTGAGACAGGACTGCGCTAGACGGGTCAGCGCCACCGAGAGTGGCAGTGGCATTGGTGACGTAGGTGCGTGCATAGTTTCCACGCAGGATCTCCCGCCAGCCCATGGCGGTGACGAACACCCCTACGGTGACCACACATGCGAGGCAAACGGCAATCACAGTTTCTAAGCTGGAGATCGGTGCGCTCGCATGCTCAGTCGGCTTATCGCTGCGATCAGTAGGTTCAAAGACCGTCGCCATGATGGCCACCGCCAGTGCGAACGCTAGGGGTATCAGTGCGTCAGCCGTGTAGCGCAGACTCGCTGCGATCTCCGGGGGGATATCGGACTGCAGGCGACCCACCACGACAATCGCCATGTCAGCAATCAAGTACATCCCGGCCCAGAGCCACACCCAGCGAGCGAGGGACTGCCTGCGGCTTGTGAGAGCGACAACGGTTGTGATGACTAGTGCGCTAAGGATGATTGCCCAGGTGGGTGGGCTGGCTATTCCTGATCCCCAGCCAATGGCGTCCCAGTGCCACGGCCCGCCGAGCAGTGCCGGGAAGGTGCCGCGCAGGATTCCGGAGCTCAACGTCGAGCCCACTCGCTCCACGGTTGCCGAGCCGCTAGCGCCTCGCGGGGAAAGGGTCGCGTAGCCGATGAGGTACGCGGCAGTAATGATTCCTAGCCCAGTCCACAAGCGGGAATCGAGGCGAAATGCAGTAATAACGCGCTTGCGTAACGACCCGCTGGCAAGCGCGATAGCGAGACCGAACACGGCGACCGGAACGATGACTGCTTTCTCGAAAAAGAGCAGGCCGCCAATAGTCGCTCCGACGATCATCAGCCGCGCTCGTGTGTCGGCGGACTCCCGAAGGCGCAGCACTCCGGCGATCCCGATGATCAGCGCGTATTGCAGCGGCAACGCGTTCAAGGCCGCCGACCACCAGGTCATGGAAGGCCAGGTCAAAGGCGAGAACAGTACCAAGGCCAGTGGGACAAGGATTAAGACGTGGTTGGCGAAGGTCCGCTGGAGGAGGCGCCACCACAGGTACCAGGCCCCCAGTTGAGCGATCAACATGATGATCGCCGCGACTGAGTAGTTCAGTCCGCTAGCGCGCACGACTAACCACTCGAGGACAAAGGCACCCGGCATGAAGTGGCCGTCGTGGTTGTAGAACAGGTACTCGAAGCTTAGAAGCGGCATTTTCGCGGCGCGGCCACTGAGGATGAAGTCGTCCCAGTAGAAGTACCCAGAGGCCAGCAGCATTGCTCGCAAGGCCGCAGCGACAGCGACCATTCCTAAAGCTACGCGGGTAGTAAACGACCGGGGCACCACTAGATCTTGCCTGACATGTCGTGGTAGGACTCAACAGACACGTTTTGCCTCGCCGCGGGGGCTTTGCTTTGTCTGATGTGACTAAGGCACCATGAAGCACATGGCGACCACTATGGACCAAACGTTTGCACCACCGGGAGCAGCTTGGCAATCTGTGAGCAACAGGCTAAGCACCGCGAGGCGGCTCACAGCTACGTTTGCTTTGCTGGTACCGCTAGCGATCGTGATCATTTTGCTGCTCATTCCCGGGGTCCCGCGTTGGATCCCGACTTTGGTGCTCGCCATTGCTGTACTCGGCTATCTCTGGTCACTGTGGTACCTCGGGAGGCGAACGCGATCCTGGAAATACGCCGAGCGGGATGAGGATTTGCTCGTATTGCGCGGGATCATGTTCAAGCGACTCGTTATCGTTCCTTACGGCAGGATGCAGCTCGTCGACCTTGCAGCCGGGCCGTTGGATCGCGCATTTGGTATCACCAGCCTTCAACTACATACGGCCGCGGCAACAACGGATGCGGTGATCCCGGGGCTTACGCCAGATATCGCTGCCGCCTTGCGAGATCGCCTCGCCAGCAAAGGTGAGCATCGGGCGGCCGGGCTGTGAGTGACCACGACGAACCTGCGACGACGGGCGTCAAATATCAACTGCATCCCCTGTCCCCAGTAATCGCGACTGCGCCAGTGTTACCTGGGTTGCTGATCGCTTCGTGGTTCATTGGCGGCGGTGCGGCGTTCAAGTACGGGGTGGCCGGAATTCCACTGGGCATGATCGGAATTCTTGCGCTGGTGGCCGTGATCTTTGGCTATCAATATTTGAATTGGCGAAAGTTGGAGTATTGGTTCGACGATTCCGGGGATTTCCGAGTTGATTCCGGCGTGATCTACCGCAACGAACGCCGACTGCAATTGTCACGACTCCAGACTGTCGATGTTGTTTCACCCCTAATACCGCGGCTGTTTGGCATGGCATCGTTGCGCATTGAGGTCGCAGGTGCGGGGAATTCGAAGGCGGTACTGTCCTTCCTCAAGCAACCTGACGCCGATGCGCTTCGTCGCGAGATTGTCGGACGCGCAGCCGGCCTAGGTGAGCAAGCCAAGCACGTTGAGGCTCCCGAGACAGTGATTGCTCAAGTCCCGACCGAAGACTTAGGGCTTTCGCTGATCTTGCGCAGTTCCACGGTTGGATTGCTGTTGCTGACTTCCGTGGTGTTATTCGTTTCGTATCTCGATGGTGGCTTCAAGGGGCTTCTGTTGGTACCCGTTACTGGCGGTATCCCGATCTTGATGGTGGCCGGGGAATTCCTGAACCTCTACGGGTTCACTGTTGCGACTGCAGGGGATGGGCTTCGGCTACGTAGAGGCCTGTTGCAGACCCAGTCACAGACTGTTCCGCCTGGGCGAGTGGCGGCGGTGGACTTCATTGAGCCTTTGCTTTGGCGGCCCAAAGGCTGGGTCCGGGTTCAGATCACGATTGCTGGAGTCAATTCCTCTAGCGACGATCAGAAACTGTCCGAGGGGGTACTGCTGCCTGTCGCACCTTGGGCGGAAGCCAAAACGATCTTCGCTCTCGTTATGCCAGGTGTTGATCTTGATGCGATCCGGCTTGAATCCGCCCCGCAGAAAGCTCGGTGGCGCGCGCCATTTCAGTTCAAGCAACTCGGCGTAGGGCACAGCGAAAAGGTGCTGGTGACGCGCCGCGGCTGGCTTACTCGGCACCTATCGGTTGTCCCACACGCACGAACTCAATCAGTGCGTGTGGAACAGGGTCCAGTGTCGCGCCGCCTCGGACTTGCCTCGATGTACGTCGATGTTCCGCCGGGGCCTGTCAGGATTCGTGCGGCCTTCCGTAGTGCGCCCGAGGCCCGCGAACTCGCCGATGCACAGGCCTACCGGGCCCGTCAGGCGCGTGCCCGCGACCAGTCAACGCATTGGGCGAATCCGCCCACGCAGAGCTAGCCCTTCTTCAGGCGCAGCCAGACGGCACCAAGGGGTGGGACAGAGATATCGGCCGAGGCAGGCCGGGCGTGCCAACCCTCTTCACGGGCGTGAACGATTCCCAAGTTGCCGACTCCCGAGCCACCGTAGATCTCAGAGTCGGTGTTGAGAATCTCCTCCCACTCACCAACGAACGGCAGACCGATTCGGTAGTTGTGATGCGGGATCGCCGAGAAGTTAACGATGCACGCGACTGCATTGCCGTGACCGTCCCAACGCAGCCAAGAGAACGTGTTGTTGCTCGCATCGTTGGCATCGATCCACTCGAAACCTTCTGGTTCGTGATCGCGAGCCCACAGCGGCGGGTTGTCTTGGTAGATGTGGTTGGCATCGCGAATCATTGCCTGCACACCTTTGTGCTCGGGATGATCGAGTAGCCACCAATCTAAGCCGCGTTCCTCGGACCATTCAGCGTCTTGGGCGAACTCCTGACCCATGAACAAAAGTTGCTTGCCTGGGTGGGCCCACATGTAAGCCAGGAACGCCCGTACGGTGGCGAGTTGTTGCCAGCGGTCACCTTTGACTTTGCGAAGCAGTGACCCCTTGCCGTGAACTACCTCATCATGGGAGATCGGCAACACAAAGTTCTCGCTCCACGCGTACATCAACGCGAACGTCATCGAGCCGTGATGGAACTGACGATGAACCGGCTCCTGCGCCAAGTAGGCAAGCGAGTCGTTCATCCAGCCCATATTCCATTTCAGCCCGAATCCCAGGCCGCCCAAATGCGTGGGTCGAGTGACGCCCGGCCAGGAAGTGGATTCCTCAGCGATGGTCACAACCCCGGGTACTCGCTTGTAAAGAGTCGCGTTCATTTCTTGAATGAATTCAACTGCCTCAAGGTTCTCTCGACCGCCGAATGCGTTGGGGGTCCATTCGCCCTTCTTACGCGAGTAATCCAGGTACAACATCGAAGCGACGGCATCCACCCTTAGTCCGTCAACGTGGTATTCCTCGCACCAGTAGATCGCGTTGGCCACAAGGAAGTTGCGGACCTCCGGGCGACCGAAGTCGAAGACGTAGGTTCCCCAGTCGGGCTGCTCACCACGACTCGGGTCGGGGTGCTCGAACAGGGGAGTGCCGTCGAAGCGGGCGAGGGCGAATTCGTCCTTGGGGAAGTGGGCAGGGACCCAATCAACGATCACGCTGATGTCGTTGTTGTGCATCGCCTGGATCAGTCGGCGCAAGCCATCGGGGTCACCCAAGCGTGCTGTGGGCGCGTAATAAGAGGTGACCTGATAGCCCCAAGAACCCCCGAACGGATGCTCCATGACTGGGAGGAACTCCACATGCGTGAAGCCGTTGGTCACGACGTACTCGGTCAGTTCCACGGCGAGCTGATCCCAGCTCAGGCCGGGGCGCCAAGAAGCGAGGTGCACCTCATAGGTGCTCATGGGCCCTGTGTGAGGATCGGACTTCGCGCGTTTGTCCATCCACGCTTCGTCGTCCCAATCGTGCTGCGAAGTGAAGACGACCGATGCAGTCTCTGGTGGCACCTCGGTGGCGTTGGCATAGGGGTCGGCCTTGAGGCGGCGAACGCCGTCGTGGCCGAGTACATCGAATTTGTAGCGAGAACCGTCGCCAATCTCGGGAATGAAGATCTCCCAGATTCCAGTCGAGCCAAGAGACCTCATCGGGGTGGCCGTGCCGTCCCAGAAGTTGAAATCGCCGACCACTCGCACGCCCTTGGCGCTTGGTGCCCAGACCGCGAACGACACACCATGGACCGGGCCATGAACCGTCTCATAGACGTGGGTATGCGCACCCATGACTTGCCACAACTGCTCGTGACGACCCTCTGCGATCAGGTGCTGATCCACTTCGCCGATAGTTGGCAGAAAGCGATAAGGGTCGTCGCCGGGTACAGGGTCGCCTTCGTAGGTGACGGCGAGGCGATAGTCGGGAATTTCTGGGCCGGCTACGGCCGTTGCCCAGACTCCTCGGTGCACGTGCTCCATATCTTGGCGGTGCTCACCGATCACCAACTCCACCACACTGGCGTTGGGTCGCAGTACGCGGACCGTCACCGCCCCGGACTCCTCATCAACGTGCGGGCCGAGGACCTGGTGAGGTGCGGTGTGGACGCCATCGACAAGGGCGTCGATTTCCGCGTGATCGATTTGTGCGGGACTCAGTGTCATCGTTCAACTCCATTGACTTCGCGGATGTGAGCGATGTGGGCACAGTGATGGAGCGGATCGATGCGGACGTAGGTGTGCTGATTCCAGAGCCACCCCCCGCCGGTTACGCCGTCGTGCACGGTGAATTCATCGCCAGGTTCCAACCCGAGCGCTTCCATATCGAAGTGGACAGTGGCGGCTTGCGCGCCGTAAGGATCTAGGCTGCAGATCACGATGACGATGTCGTCACCGTCACGACGCGAGTAGGCGATTACCTTTTCGTTATCGACATTGTGGAATGACAGGTCGCGCAGGGTTTGCAGTGCAGGGTGCTCGCGGCGCAGCATGTTAAGCGTCGTCATGTAGGTCGACAGGGAATCCCCGGCCGCCTCGGCGGCTTCCCAGTCGCGAGGTCGCAGCTGGTACTTCTCACTGTCGAGGTATTCCTCGCTCCCAGGTTTTACCGCCACGTGCTCGTAGAGCTCGAAACCGGCGTAGACGCCCCAAGTGGGCGCCAGCGTCGCGGCCAGCGTCGCGCGAATCGCGTACGCCGAGGGTCCGCCGTACTGCAGGTAGGCAGTCAAGATGTCCGGGGTGTTTACGAACAGGTTGGGGCGCATGTAGGCACTAGCCGGCCCACTAAGCTCGCGGAAATACTCCTCGATCTCCCACTTCTCATTGCGCCACGTGAAGTATGAGTAGCTCTGGTGGAATCCGACCTCGGCCAGCGCTTGCGTCATCGGCGGACGGGTGAAGGCCTCGGCTAGGAACAGAATGTCCGGGTCCGTTCGGTAGATCTCATTGAGAACGCGGTCCCAGAAAGCCACAGGTTTGGTGTGCGGGTTGTCTACGCGGAAAATGCGTACACCACGGTCTGCCCAGAAGTGGATGACCCGCAGGACTTCCTCGACTATCGAGTCGGGGTCCCCGTCGAACCACATCGGGTAAATGTCCTGGTATTTCTTGGGTGGGTTCTCGGCGTAGGCGATCGTGCCGTCGGCGCGGACCACAAACCAAGGTTTGCCCTCGGTTGCCCACGGGTGATCGGGTGCGACCTGCAGTGCGAGGTCCAAAGCGACCTCGAGGTCGAGGTCCGCGGCGGCGGCGACGAAGGCATCGAAGTCCGCCAACGTGCCGAGGTCGGGGTGGACCGTGTCATGTCCGCCGTCCTTGGAGCCGATAGCCCACGGGGAGCCGACATCGCCTGGCTCAGCGTCCACTGAGTTGTTCTTGCCCTTGCGGTTGACCTCGCCGATGGGATGAATCGGGGGTATGTAGAGCACGTCGAAGCCCATCGCTGCCACTGCAGGTAGGCGTTGCGCTGCGGTCGCGAAGGTTCCGCTGACCTGCTGATCCTCGCTGGCTCCCTCAGAGCGAGGGAAAAGCTCGTACCAAGATCCGACGAGTGCTCGACGGCGATCAACGCGCAGCGGCCAAGGGCCCGAGGGTGTGACCATGTCGCGCAGCGGTGACGTCGCCATGGCCTCATCGACTTCTTCGGAGGTGGCGACCGCCACTTTGTTGCTGGGCGATTGGCCGGGGTCACGCAAGGTCGCGGCGACCTGCAAGTAGACCTCGCGTGCTTGATCGTCGGCAGCTTCCACCGCTGCGCGCTCGAAGATCAATGCGCCTTCGGTGAGTTCAAGTTCGACGTCGATTTCTGCCGGAATCTTGATCGTTGCCTTGTGCTGCCAGGTTGAAATCGAGTCGGCCCAGGCTTCAACTGTGAAAGTCCAGGCCCCTGGCGAATCTGGGCGCACCGTAGCTTCCCAGCGGTCTAGTCCTGACCCAACCGGGTGCATTGGGGCCCACGGACCTTCCGAGCCATCCGGGCCCGTGAGGACCACGTTGGCTCCCAGAAGATCGTGACCTTCACGAAAGACAGTCGCCCCGACCGTTATCGGTTCATTGACAGCGGCCTTCGCCGGACGCCGTCCGGATTCGACGACCGGTTCGACGGCAAGGACTGGGAAGCGACCATGGAGAACATCGGGAGGAGTCAAGCTCTCGCTGGGGTAGTTACGCCATGACTCGGCTGCTTTGCTCGAGGGAGTTCCCAGGTTCGGTGTCGCGCGCACCCTTTGACGCTAGTGGCGAGCCGTGGGGTTTGCACCTTGCAGAGGTCCCGTTCCCCTACTTGGGTTGGTCTGCCGCTGACTGGCCCACTACGGTTGCCAATCGTGAGAGCCATTCGCAGGTTTACAGTCCGTACCGCGTTGCCCGAGTCGATTGCTGCGCTGGGGGAGTTGGCATCCAACTTGCATTGGTCGTGGGATATCAGTGCGCAAGGGTTGTTTGCGTCCATCGATGAGCGGCTTTGGCTGGATGTGGGTAAGGATCCACTGCTCATGCTCAGCGAGGTCTCTAGTGCGCGTTTCGAAGAGCTTTCAGTGAATTCGGAGTTTGTCGACCGAGTCGGGGCGGAGGCGTCCAAGCTTCACGCATACCTCAACGGCGATCGCTGGTATCAAGACGGTGATCCGCAGTGGCCAAGCTCGATCGCCTACTTCTCTCCCGAATTCGGGATCACACAGGCACTGCCGCAGTACTCCGGTGGTCTGGGAATTTTGGCCGGGGACCACCTTAAGGCGGCCTCGGACCTCGGCGTTCCGATCATTGGCGTCGGCTTGTTCTACGGGTCGGGCTATTTTCGCCAGTCGTTGTCGGCTGAAGGCTGGCAACAAGAGACCTATCCCGTCCTGGATCCAGATGGCCTGCCCTTGTCTGTTCTGCGAGAGGACGACGGACTGCCGGTTCAGATAGTCCTTGAATTCCCCGAGGGTGATCTGGTGTCGTTGGTGCGGGTTGCCCAGGTGGGCCGTGTTCCGCTGCTGCTGCTTGACTCCGATGTCGACTACAACACGACAGCGATGCGTGGTGTCACAGACAAGCTCTACGGCGGTAACACAGACCACCGGTTGCGCCAAGAGATGCTGCTGGGCATCGGGGGAGTGCGGGCAATTAGGGCGTTCTGCCGACTCAGTGGGCACGTCGCCCCACAGGTGTTTCACACGAACGAGGGTCACGCTGGATTCCTAGGGGTGGAGCGGATCCGGGAGCTCGTGGAGAAGGAAGAACTGTCATTCGATGCCGCCTTGGAAGCTGTTCGAGCAGGGACGGTATTCACCACCCATACGCCGGTCCCGGACGGGATCGATCGTTTCGATCGCGACCTGATTGCGGCAGTTTTCGACAACGGTCAGTCGATTCCGGGTGTGGACCCAGAGCAGATCCTGGCGCTTGGAGCCGAGACATTTCCCGACGGTGATCCCGAACTCTTCAACATGGCGGTGATGGGTTTGCGGATAGCGTCCCGCGCGAATGGGGTCAGCGAACTACACGGTCGAGTCAGTCGAGAGATGTTCGCCGGCTTGTGGCCCCACTTCGACCCTGACGACATTCCGATTACGTCGATCACAAATGGTGTTCACGGTGCCACTTGGCTCGCTGCGCGGGCTGCGGAACTCATTCGCTCGCACGGTGGCGCTTCGATCTTGGATGCGGCTACCGGCTGGGAACAGCTCGCTGACATCTCTGACGAGGAGCTCTGGGCGGCGAAGCGGGAGCTTCGCCAGGACTTGGTGCTTGAGGCTCGCCGACGATTGCGGGAATCGTGGCACGCCCGCGGAGTCAGCGATATCGAGCTCAACTGGATCGACAATGTGCTTGACCCCGATGTGCTGACAATCGGATTCGCTCGACGGGTTCCGTCGTACAAACGCCTCACGTTAATGCTGCGCGATCGAGATCGACTGGCCGCGTTGCTGACTGATCCAGAACGCCCGGTGCAAATCGTCGTGGCTGGCAAGGCTCACCCCGACGATGACGGTGGCAAGAAGCTGGTTCAGGATCTCGTCGAATTCGCCGATGAGGTCGGCATTCGGGATCACATGGTTTTCCTGCCTGACTACGACATCGGCATGGCCCAGTTGCTCTATCCAGGCTGCGACGTGTGGCTAAACAACCCACTGCGGCCCTTGGAGGCCTGCGGTACGTCAGGGATGAAGGCCGCTCTCAACGGCGCGCTCAATGTCAGCATCCGAGACGGCTGGTGGGACGAGTGGTTCGATGGAAACAACGGCTGGGCGATCCCCACCGCCGATGGAGTTCTCGATCCCGACCGGCGCGACGATCTAGAGTCCGCAGCTCTCTACGACCTCCTTGAACAGAGCGTGACTGCGCGCTTCTACGAGGTCGGCGCAAACGGCGTTCCGATCCGTTGGGTCGAGATGGTCCGCCACACGTTGGCTACCCTCGGGCCGAAGGTATTGGCCTCGCGCATGGTGCGTGACTACGTGGTGAAGCTCTACGGCCCGGCTGCCGTGTCCTCCCGGGCAGCGGCAATTGAGGATTTCGCTCTGGCGCGGGAATTGGCGCAGTGGAAGGCAGCAGTGCGTGCGGCATGGCCGATGGTCAGTGTGGATCACGTTGATGCCCATGGCCTCGGAGACGAGCCACAGCGAGGTGGGCAATTCGCGGTGAGCGCTGAGGTCACTTTGGGCGAGCTGCTACCTCAAGATGTCCACGTTCAATTGATCTACGGTCGGGTGGACGCTGAGGACCGAATTCTTGGCAGCGACAGCGAGGATCTTGACGCCCAGCGCCCGATGGGCGATGGACGCTGGGTGTTCGGCGGACAGGTACCACTTGATCGAACCGGCCCGTTCGGTTACACGGTTCGAGTGGTCCCGGCCCACCGAGGTCTTACGACCCCAGCGGAGTTGGGCCTCGTCGCAACGCCCCAGAGCGTCGCCCGTACCGACTAGCGTTTGCTGACCTCGAACAGGATGGCCCCAAACGGCGGAATGTGAATTACATCGCCGGCATGGTTCTCGTCAGCAGCCCTGTTGGGCACAGCTTCGGCCGTGTCGAGTTGGCGTCGGTAGCGCGAGCCGTATGGCTTGCCGGGAAGCGTGAACTCCACCGAATTTCCGGCTGCGTTGAGCAGTAGGAGGAAACTGGAGTCGCGTTTGGGGCGCCCGTCGTATGTGCGCGAGCGCAGGTTGCCGGCGAGGAACATGCCGATACAACGTGTGTGCCCGTCATGCCATTGATCATCAGGCATGAGCTCGCCGTTGGTGCCGATCCAGGCCAGGTCCTCGGGCCCGCCTTCGAGGACAGGTTGGCCGTGAAAGAAGTAGCGCTGTCGGAATACACCATGCTCCCGGCGTAGGGACAGCAACGTGCGGGTGAACTCGATGAGGTCCCGCTGCCAATCCTCAAGGTTCCAGTCGACCCATGAGATATCGGAATCTTGGCAGTACGCGTTGTTGTTCCCGCGCTGGGTTCGACCCAACTCGTCACCTGCGACGAGCATCGGGGTGCCACTGGCCAGTAGCAAAGTCGTGAGCATGTTGCGGATGCGTCGCAGGCGCAGCTGGACGATCTCCAGATCTTCAGTTGGTCCCTCGACGCCGGAGTTCCAGGCGATGTTGTTGTTGTTTCCATCGCGGTTGTCTTCGCCGTTAGCCTCGTTGTGCTTGTCCTGGTAGGAGACCAGGTCGCGAAGGGTGAACCCATCGTGGGCGGTGATGAAGTTGATCGAGGCGTAGGGTCGGCGGCCCTCAGAGGAGTAGAGGTCTGCCGAGCCCGACAATCGCCAGCCAAGCTCTCCGACACCCGTCGTGCCGCGCCAGTATTCGCGCAGGCAGTCACGGAATTTGTCGTTCCACTCAGTCCACAGGGGTGGGAACTCCCCGACTTGATAGCCCCCAGAGCCCACATCCCACGGCTCAGCGATCAGCTTGACGCGCCGCAACACGGGGTCCTGACTGATCGTTGTCAGGAAGCCCGACAACGTGTCGAAGTCCTGGTTAGAGCGGGCCAATGCAGAGGCGAGGTCAAAGCGGAAACCATCTACGTGCATCTCTTCAACCCAGTACCGCAGTGAGTCCATGATGAGTTGCAGGACCTTAGGGGTGGAGGCGTTGACTGTGTTTCCGGTGCCTGTGTAGTCGGCGTAGTAGCGCTGGTCCTCGGCTCCAAGTTTGTAATACTGCGGGTTGGCGATTCCGCGGAATGAGAAAGTCGGGCCGAGTTGGTTGCCTTCGGCTGTGTGGTTGTAGACAACATCGAGAATGATCTCGATGCCGGCATCATGTAAGGCCTTGACCATCTGCTTGAACTCGTGAACCTGGCCGCCACGAGTGTCGCTGGCCGCATAGCGCCCGGCAGGGGCGAAGTAGCCGATTGAGTTGTAGCCCCAGTAGTTCGTGTAGCCGCGCTCGAGGAGAAACAGTTCGTCCAACGCATGGTGAACGGGGAGCAGTTCCACAGCGCTAATGCCGAGATTCTGCAGGTGCTCGATCGCTGCTGGGTGCGCGAGACCCGCGTAGGTGCCGCGGATCGCCTCGGGAATGTCTGGGTGAAGCTTGGTGAAACCCTTGACGTGCATCTCGTAGATGACAGTGTCGGTCCACCGAGTGCGTAGCGGACGATCACCCTTCCAGTCGAAGTCATCGCGGACCACAACCGAGTGGGGAACGTATGGAGATGAGTCGAGCACGTTGCGCTCGCGATCGTCGTAGCCAACGTGGCCGAAGATCGCCATATTGAAGGTGACGTCGCCGTCGATTGCGCGGGCGTAGGGGTCGAGCAGCAGCTTGTCAGGGTTGTAGCGGCGACCGTTCTGCGGATCCCAGTCGCCATGGACGCGGAATCCATAGCGCTGGCCGGGGTTCACACCGGGGATGTAGCCGTGGAAGACGTGGAAGGTTGACTCGCCGAGCTCGATGCGGTGCTCAGTGTCATCGTCGTCGATGAGGCAGAACTCGACGCGATGGGCGCCTTCTGCCCAGAGCGCGACGTTGACACCCCCCTCGTCTGCAGTCACGCCCAGTGGCTCCCAGGTTCCGGGCCACGCGACAGACGGCCACGCTGGTGCGGCGTCCTGAGTCATGTGCACAGTGTGCCGGTTCCCGGTGACATTCGCTGGCCGAGTTAGCCTTGCGTGGTGAGCGAACAGGCGCAAGATCTAGTCAAAGTGGAAGTTTCCGACGGCGTGGGCACGATTTTGCTCAATCGCCCGCCGATGAATGCACTCGACACTCGCGTCCAAGCTGGGCTGCGGGCGGCGGCGCAGGAAGTCACAAGTCGCCGTGATGTGCGAGCCGTTGTTGTCTACGGCGGGCCCAAAGTGTTCGCCGCTGGCGCTGACGTCAAAGAGATGGCCGAATGGGATCACCTCACGATGGTCGAGCGTTCTGGCTCAATCACCGCATCGTTCACAGCGATTGCTCATATCCCCAAGCCCGTTATTGCGGCGGTGACCGGCTACGCCCTTGGTGGCGGACTTGAGCTCGCATTGAGCGCAGACCTGCGGGTAATCGGGGACAACGTCAAGATGGGCTTGCCTGAAATCTTGTTGGGAATCATCCCTGGTGGCGGTGGCACTCAGAGGTTGCCGCGTTTGGTGGGGCCAGCGAAGGCGAAGGAGCTGATTTTCACAGGTCGGTTCGTAGATGCCGAGGAAGCGCTTAGGATTGGTTTAGCCGATCAGGTGGTTGCGCCGGACGACGTTTACGCCGCATCATTGGAACTCGCGAAGAAGCTTGCTGCGGGTCCGGCCTTTGCGCTGCGAGCGGCAAAGACAGCTATCAATCGTGGACTAGAAGTCGATCTAGTAACTGGTTTGGAAATCGAGCGGATGCAGTTCGCCGAGCTCTTTGCCACTGCCGATCGAGAGACTGGGATGAGTTCGTTCATCACCAGTGGACCAGGTAAAGCAACGTTCGAAGGGCGATGAAGTTGACCACTGACTCCACGGCTACAGATGCCGCTGAAGTAACCGTAGACAAGCTGTCGGTAGTTCAAGACATCTCGGTTATCAGTGATGACATCAGTGACGATCAACTGGCTGCGGCCTGGAAGGACCCGCGCTTAGCCAACGTGTTGTATCACGACTGGGAAGCGTCAACCTACGACGAGAAGTGGTCGATCTCCTACGATCAGCGTTGCATCGACTACGCGCACGATCGGTTTGTTCACATAGCCGGCGAAGGTGAGTGGCCCTACGAGCGGTCGCTTGAAATTGGCTGCGGGACAGGTTTCTTTACCCTCAATCTGCATCAAGCCGGGGTCATGAAGTCAGCTTCGGTCACCGACATTTCGCCGGGGATGGTCGAGGTTGCGCAGCGCAATGCTGAGGGCCTTGGTTTCGAGGTTGACGGCCGCGTGGCTGATGCCGAGCGGGTGCCTTATGCGGACAACAGCTTCGATCTCGTGATTGGTCACGCTGTGCTGCACCACATTCCGGATGTCGAACAGACCTTCCGTGAGGCGCTGCGCGTTCTCAAGCCCGGCGGGCGTTTTGTGTTCTGTGGTGAGCCGACGGCTCGTGGGGACTTTGTCGCGCGTCGCTTGTCTCGGGCAACGTGGTGGGCCACGACTCGCATGGCACAAGTTCCCGTTGTCCGTGATCGGTTCACCCGCTCTGCTGGTGAACTCGAGGCATCCTCGCGTGCTGCAGTCTTGGAATCTGTCGTGGACATCCATACCTTCGAGCCGGCCTCGCTACGGCGTTTGGCAGTTCGTGCTGGAGCCATCGATGTTGAGACTGTCACCGAAGAGTTGACAGCTTCGTGGTTCGGCTGGCCGGTCCGGACCTTCGAGTCGGCAGTCAAACCAGGGGTATTGGGCTGGGGCTGGGCGAAGTTCGCCTACCGCGGATGGATGACCCTGTCGATTGTTGACGAGCAGGTTATGTCAAAGATCGTGCCTGAAGGGCTGTTCTACAACGTCTGCATCACCGGCGTTAAGCCGTAGTACCGGCGGCAATTGGCGATGGCGTTCGGGCGGAATCGTGATCCGCGGCAGGCGAAGTATCTGACGTGGTCGTCGTTGAAGTGGGTGGTTCGTAACCGTGCGTTCACGCCCTGGTACCTGCTGCGCTACTGGCGGTTCCTGATCTTCCGTCTGCGCAACCCGCACGTGATCACCGAGGGCTTCGTGTTTATCGGGAAGAACACGAAGCTGACCGCACGGCGCGGTTATGGTCGCCTAATCATTGGTCGCTGGGTGCACTTCGGTGAAGGCAACTTGATCAATGCTCACGAGGGCACACTTCGGGTTGGTTCCAAGACCGTGTTCGGCAGGTTCAACACAGTTCAGAGCTATCTCGATATCGAGATCGGCGGCAAGGGGATTATCGCCGACTGGATCTACGTGTGCGATTTTGACCATGTATTCGCCGACATCACGATGCCAATTACTGAGCAGGGTTTAATCAAGAGCCCTGTGCGAATTGGCCCAGATGTGTGGATCGGCACCAAGGTCACTGTTTTGCGCGGCACGACAGTCGGGACCGGTTCTGTTTTGGCAGCCAACAGCGTCGTGCGTGGGCAGGTAGCGCCCGGGTCGGTTATGGGTGGCGTTCCTGCGCGACTGCTGAAGGATCGCCACGAGGCTTGGAAAGCTGACGAGCAGCGGCGCATTGACCTGGCCGATATCGCCCGTAAGACGGCGGTCGCTGCCGAAGAGGCGCGGTCGTCGGTTGACCTCACTGGGTCGGCCAGGGCGGACGCACAGTAAAGGGCCAGATCTACTGGATCGATATTGGGGAACCCACCGCAGAACCTGGGAGTAGTCAACCCGCAGGTACTCGCCCCGTGGCCATCATTCAGTCCGATCCCTTTAACGAGAGCGCGTTGGCAACCACACTGAAGATCGCCTTAAGCAAGAACTTGCGGTTGGCAGGCATGCCCGGAAATGTGTTTCTACCCAAAGCCGACACAGGTCTACCGAAGGACTCTGTCGCGAATGTGACTGCCTTACTTAGCCTGGACAAAGCTGATTGTCGCGTTGTCGAGGGAACGATCCCATCGCACCTGATGTGCGACGTCGACGCTGGACTTCGCACAGTCCTGGCCCTGACCACTATTTGGTCGGCACTCTGGTCGAGGTCATCCACAGGCCCCCGGGTCGCAGTTTCATCAACAAGGCGAGGCCAACTCCTTGGGTTCAATGCGGGTTAGCATTCAAATATGGGGAAAGACAACAAGGCGCGACGAGCGGCCAAAGCCAGGTCACGCGCGAAAGCGCGCGCACAATTCGAGCCCGGGTCCGACAGGCCAGATTTGGGCTCCACCTTGGGGCGCTCAGACGAGGAGCCGACAAAAAGTGACGCGGTCCGCGGTCTGCTGCTCTTGGCTGCGCGGTCCAGGCGCGACCGGACTGGCCTGCACTCTGAGGGGATCCGCCGGCTCGTCGCTTGCGCGCCTTCGGTCGTTGATCCAGAGATAGAGGCCGTTCTACTGGCACAGGTGGACCAGATTTGGAAGCAGGGGTGGCAGCCGGGCGAATTGCTCAGGCAGGCGCGGATGAAATGTCCGGCTGCGGCCGCCAGCCTGATCATGGTTGCGGTAGCAGTCGATCACAACAGGCGTCCGGCGGCGAGCCTTGACCGCGCCTGGCGACTGCATGTTGAGGGGCTCAAACTGCCCGACATCGTTGGCAATCCAGGATGGCTGCAGGGCTGGGTTGACAGCGTAGGCTTGGACCGCACCACCGCGCTGCACGCAGTGGTCGATGCCCTGGCAGCTATCGGATTCCTGCCGCGACTCGAGCCCATTCTTCGCCCTCCTGGGGGCCCGGGCGAGAGGATCATTGATCTCCGCGCTGACGGCGCGACTGGGAGTGTCAACGACCCGGTACTTGAACGGATTCGCGCGCTGCTCGCGAAGGCGGAATCGACATCGTTTGAAGCCGAAGCTTCGGCCTACACGGCAAAAGCCCAGGAATTGATGACGCGGCGATCGATCGACCCGGAGGCGCTGAAGCGCCAGGCTGAAGACCACGAAAAGCCGATCGCTGTCAGGATTGCGGTGGACCCGCCATACGCCGACATCAAGACACTGCTACTGCAAACCGTAGCCGGAGAGAGTCGATGCCGCGCTGCCTTCCGTTCGGACATCGCGATGTCTACCGTGGTGGGCTTTTGCGACGACATCAACTCGACGGAAATGTTGTTCACTTCACTGCTGCTGCAGGCGCAGGCCGCAATGGCGCATGCGGGTCGCAATGCGCCTTCTGGTACGAGGACCCGGTCCGCGTCGTACCGGTCGTCATTCTTGTTCAGCTACACCGATCGGATCGGGGAGCGGCTTCGACAGATAAACGAGGAGGTCATTAGCGAGGTCGAGCGCGAGCAGGGTGCCTTATTCCTGCCAGTTCTTCGATCACGCGAGCACCTCGTTGATGGGTTTGCGAGTGAGAAGTTTGGCCCGACTGCTTCCTCCCGCGTCCGAGGGGGCTACGACTACGCTGGTCAAGCTGGCGGCCGCCAAGCAGCTGATCAAGCAAGCCTGAACTTCGGTGCTCTGGGCTAGGCGCACGATTCAGGCACCGCCGGGAAGTGCAACTCTCGCCGGGAGGCTCAATGAAACGGTCCGGTTGAGGAGCTAGGAAGATTTGATCGTCGGTGACCTGTTGCCGACGCAACAACGACTCGTGCGTGTCACGATTGCGCTCATGTCAGCTAACGCGACAAATTCGCGTAATCGTATCATCGGGATCGCCCTGGCGGTTGTGGTTGCTGCTGTTGTGATCTTCGGCTTCTTCTCCGGTAGCAAAGACGACAGGGGCACAGCAAACACCTCCGCGAGCCCCAAGGCTAGCTACTCGAAATCGACGGGCAAGTCCAACAACGGCTCAGGCAGTAACGGCTCTGGCAATAGCAACGGCGCAGTGGCACCAGCTCAGTCAACCAGCGACCTGCCTGTCATCAAAGTCACGTCGTTGCCACCCGAAGCGCAGAAGACCCTCGCATTAGTTGCAGCGGGCGGCCCGTACCCGTACTCGAAGGACGGCACCGTTTTCGGCAACCGCGAAAGAGTGTTGCCATCGGAGAAGAATGGCTTCTATCGCGAGTACACGGTGGTTACGCCCGGTTCGCGTGACCGCGGTGCTCGACGGATCGTCGGCGGCTCGAATGGTTCTCGGTTCTACACCGACGACCATTACTCGTCATTCTCGGAGGTGGTATCCCAGTGAGCGAGATCGACAAGATTCCGGTGTCGGACACGGAATGGGATGTGCGGGCTGTCATCGACTTCCTACGCAGGCACCCACCGAGTGGAACATTGACGTGGCCAGAGGCGCCTGACCTCAGTGTGTTCAAGTCGGCGGCTCGGCGCGCGGGTTGGGAGCTATTTGTCGTTGATCCAGACAAGCCCACCAAGAAATCATTCCTCAACGCGTGCAAGAAGACGTTCGACTTCCCAAGCTACTTTGGACACAACTGGGACGCGCTGGCCGATTCGCTGTCCGATGTTGATCACTCGCCGGAGAACGGATCACTCGTGCTGTGGATGGGCTGGGACGAGTTCAGCGAAGAAGAGCCCGACGATTTCGAAACTGCTCTGGACGTCATGACTGAGGGCATCGGCGACTGGTCAACCAAACGAATTCCGGCGGCGCTGATTCTGCCTGGCTAGCGCAATGCGGCCGGGTTAATCCAACGCAACGTCAGCCAAATCAACGGTCTCGGTCGGGCTGGCAACTGTTGACTTGGGGAGCGCGGTAGTGCCCGAATCGCCGGTCAGTTCGTACCGCGTCACTACAACGCGGGAGCCCTTCACGGCCGCGACCAGAGTCGCCGACCCGTGCCACGTCCAAAAGGTGCCGGTCTCCCGCCACCCGAAGGAATCGCTGCCCACGTCGGCGATGCGCGTGCTTAGTGAAGACCGCTTGATGGCGAAACTGTTGATCAGGCGCGGACTGGATTTGGCGTAGGTGACTGTGAACGACCTGCAATTGTTGACATTGCCGCGCACCTGGGCGAGCCCTGCCTTGGCCTTGGTGGCAGAGCTGAATTGGTAAGTCGTGATACCGGCCTCGGGTCCCCAAAAGGAGGGGAACAAAGTCGGACCGTAGTAGAGGCGCTGGCTTCTGCTCGCCCCGGTGACAACTGCTCGTAGAGAGCAGCTCTTAGGGGATGTAATCGCACCCTTATAGACGGTGCGCGACATGGCCCCCACATTCGCGACTACCGACCAGGTGCCGCCGCCGAAAATCTTCGTGACAGTGCTTGCCGGCACAGTCCCAGTGCTTGCCTCCGAGGTGCTTGCTTCGAGTGTAGGTAGCGCCAGGCATAGCCCCACGGCGGTCGAGATGATCACTAGGCGCTTCACGACAGGAACGCTGCCAGTGCTTAGGTCGATCACGCCAGTCGCGTCACCCCTGTGCCGCGGGTCAGCCGGTCAATCTCGTGCTCGCCTCAGTGGGTGCGGATGTCGCGCAGGCGAGTCTGCGTAAGGCGGGATCGCATCGGGTGATCTCAGTGAAGTCCATTCGCGATGTCGTTGCCACAGGCTGGGCACCACGCAGCCGCTCGGAGACGGCATCGAACTGATCGGAGAGATCTTGAGTCACGTCGGTCGACACATTTATCCGCTGACCGGTTCGTGTCACGGCTTCGAGAGCCAGGCCGGCCTCGGCGACTCGGTAGAGCTGTTTGGCCGGCGCCAACCGGGCCAGACCAACGAGATGACGAAGGCCAGCGCGAGGCCAACGAAGGTCGCGAACACCCGAGCCATCGACTAGCACCATTGCTCGGCGCAACACTCGGCGCGGAACCGCTGCATCAATCAGGCCGAGGTTCAAGGCTCCGGTGGTGGCGGCGATGCCGTGGCTGTGATTGCCGGTGAGGAAGCCAGTCGCCAGGCATGCAGCCATGATCACCCCGCGCCGGATGCAGGAGGGCCAACTCGACGTGGACTCCTCAATGCGGGTGCTCTAGCGCCAAAGCTCACCTGGTTGCGGAGACATCCTCATTGACATGATGATCGCCCTTGTGATGTGAGCAGCTAGCTAGCCCGCCACAACTCCACCGTCGACGACTAGGTCGTGCCCGACAACAAAGCTCGACTCGTCACTGGCCAAGAACAGTACAGCGGCAGCGATCTCGGGCTTGCCAACCCGCCCGGCGGGGATAATGTCAGCAACTCGCTTATCGCGATCGGCCCCGGTCTCACCGGCACGCATCGACATCGGTGTTGCAGTCGGATCAGGGCTGATGCCGTTGATTCGAATGCCCTCCTTTTATGTAGTCGAGCGCCGCCACCCGCATCAGCACGTGGCTTGCACCCTTGCTCGATGCGTAGGCACCGAGGCCGGGCCGCAGCGAAAAGACGCCGAGGTTAGAGATCGTGTTGACGATGGTGCCGCCGCCTTGGGCGCGCATCTGGTTGATCTCGTGCTTCATGCACCGCCACGTGCCCTTGTAGTTCACGTCGATCATGAGGTCGATTGCCTCGGGGGTCGCCTCGGCGACTGGGGCTGGCGCTGTGAACGCACCGGCATTGTTGAACGCGATGTCGATTCGTCCGAACTCGCTAACGGTGGCCGCGATCGCCGCGGCGATGCTTTGGTCGTCGGTGATGTCGCAGGCTATTGTCGCGACGTGCAGCCAAGTTCGCGCAGGTCGCTCGCGAGCGATTCGAGTGGATCTGGACCGCTCTTCGGCGGTCGACCGGTCAGCATGAGCGAGGCGCCCTCTGCAGCTATCGCGAGGGAAGTCGCGTCTCCAATTCCACCGGCAGCACCGGTGATGAAGACGACCTTGTCTGTGAAGCGTTGAGTTGGCACTCCGTGCTATCAGGTCGATCCGCCATTTCTCGCTGATTCGTACGCTGTGACCGTTCGCTGCGCGATCCGTGTCCAATCGAAGTCGTGGACCAATTGTTCGCCAATCCGCTCGACGTAGTCGGCGACTTCGTCGGGGTTGTTCAAGGCCTGGTCAATGGTAGCGGCCAAGGACTCAGGGTCGCCAGCCTCAAAGACCAGACCTGTGTGGCCATGGGTGACGATGTCAGACAGCCCGCCGGTATCGGCCACGACCAGGCCTGTCCGCAGTGCTGCAGCTTCAAGTGCCACCAGGCCGAATGGTTCGTACAGACTCGGGACGACAGCTAGGTCGCCAGCCGCGATCAAGGCCATCATGTCGGTCTCGCCGAGCCACCCGGCGAACTTGACGCCAGCTTGGTCGGCCAGGTCAGCGGCTCGCGTGTGGAGGGTGTCTTCGAACGTGCCGGTACCGGCTATTACGAATGTCGAGCTAGGGTGGTTGGCCCGGACTTGATCTACCGCATCGATCAGGGTGTGGACGCCTTTCTCCCACTCCAGCCGACCAACGAAAACGATCAAAGGTCCATCGGGAGCCCAGCGGAAACGAGCATCCTCGCGATCGGTTCGGCTGACGATCCAGCGTTCTGTGTCGATACCGTTGGGTATCACAGCTACGCGATTTGCCGGCGCACCCAACGCGTGTACGACCTCGGTCTTCATTCCACCTGAACAGACGATCAACTCGTCGGCACGTGTGGCCAATAGTTCCTCGCGAGCATTGATCGTCTTGGAGACGTCGCCATTGATCCAACCCTGGTGGCGCCCAGACTCCGTCGCGTGGATGGTGATCACCAGCGGAGTGCTTCCACCTGCGGCGTCGCGTGCTGCCAGCGAGGCGCGAGCAACCACCCAGTCGTGACCGTGGATCACATCCGGGGTTACCTCTTTGATCACCTCTGGCGCGCGGCTGGCTATTCGAGCATCGAGCTCAAGGGTCCACTCGACAAGCTGATCTGGCACCCGAGGAACTTCTGGAGTCGGCGGTTCCACCCGAATGACGCTCACTCCATTGACAGTCTCAGCCGATGACGCGCCGGGACCTTGTTGGGTCAGGACTGTGACCTCGTGTCCGAGCGCTGCTTGGGCTTCGGCCAGGGCATGGACATGGCGACCAAGCCCGCCATAGACCAGCGGTGGGTACTCCCAGGAGATGTGAAGGATGCGCATAGTTCGCAGCCGCTTAGTGCAGCAACCGCCCATCGAGGTGACCCAAGAAGCCGTCATTGATGCGGTGGGCACGAGCTCTTTCGAGTGCGAAGTCGGCCGAGGGGGAGCCAGCTTCGATCAAGCTCGCAAGCTTATTGAAGTCGCCGTGGTGGGCGTTGTGGCGATCACGTGCGTAGCCGGCTGCGGAGTCCTTGGTGACCATGAATGCCCAGTCGCTAGACAATGCCAGAAGGGCGTCGCGACCGAGCTGGTCTAAGGCAGGGTTGCGCGTGACCGACGCTGAGTCCGTCCGCACCAGGTCGCTGATCTTGCGCCAGCGGCGCTGCAATGCCTCGTTGTCCTCGACCAGGTCTTCGACGGCCACGCCAGCCCAGACCGACCAGTCTTTGCCTGAACCCCAGGAAGAGTTCTGTGGTTGCGCAGCGCCACCGACAGCGCCGGTGTTCTTGGCGTCCTCAAGCGTGGTCACCCGTACGCCCGCCGCCGGGAGTTTGCGCAAAACCTGCTCAAGCCAGGCCGGACCCTCATGCCACCAGTGGCCGAAAAGTTCGGTGTCATAAGCGGCGACAACTATTGCTGGCTTGCCGTCGCGCTCCCGGCGCAAGGATTCCAGGCGACGCACGACGACCTCGACGAAGTCGTCAGCATCCCGGCCCACAGCGCCCATTGCTGCGTCGGGCTCATAGATCGCTTTATCTTTCGAGTCGGTCTTGGTCGAGGTGACGCGTGCATGCCGGATGCCGGTGTCGTGGTCGAAACTGTGGAAGTCGCGATACCAGGAGCCGCCGGGGTAGCCGCGGCGTGGGGACCAGACCCGATACGTCACGTCAAGGTCGCGACCGAAGGCCACCACGCCGGAATCCCCGACGGTCCAGGCATCAGCAGTCGATCGGTCGACATGCAGTAGCGAGGGCCCATCCATCATGAAGTGCCCGACACCGGCTTGTGCGTAAAGCTCCTCTAGCCCGGGCCGGTAGCCGCACTCGGGAGCCCAAATCCCCGAAGGCCGATGCCCGATCCTCAGTGCTGTGTCGTCCAAGCCGACTTGTAATGCGAACGCTGCAACCTTGTCGTCGAGCAGCGGCTGGAACCCATGGGCGGCAGGCCCGCCGAGCAGTTCGATAGCGCCGGAATCAACGAGCGGACGTAATGCTGCAGAAGCGCCGCGACTCCACAACTGCTCAAAGACCGCGGTTGTTTGCCGAGCTGTTCTTGCTTCATAAGCTGCGACTTCGCGAACCTGCGGATCGCCGCTTTGCGCCATCTGGTGAGCTCTTTCAGACCAGAAGCCCAACCAGGTGTGAAATTGCTGGAGGCAGTAGTCGTCGTCGAGTTGGGCGGCCAACACCGGCGTCACACCAAGGGTCAAGAGGTTCGTACGTCCCTCGGCGGCTAACCGGTTCAAGACATTGACTACGGGGATGTACGACGATGCCCAGGCCTGGTAAATCCATTCCTCGCCGACCGGCCATGAGCCGTGGTGGGCCAGCCAAGGCAGGTGCGAGTGCAGGACAAGACAAAAGGTCCCGACTTCCTTGGGCCGATCGCTCACGCGCGCCGTCCTGTGACGATGAGGTCGAGGGCAAGGTCGATACCGGGGGAGTATGGCTCAATTTCGAAGTCACCGATGTCCACTTTGGTGACGACCTGCGTGAGTTCTTCGGGCCAGGCTTGGCCACTAAGCACGGCGTTGACTTGCGCCGCGACGATGCTGCCGTTGTGTTGCTCCCACTGCGCAATCATCCCAGCGTGGCGGACTTCCCACACAGCAACGTCGACAAAGTCCGCGCCGAGGAGGAGTCCACGCAGTTGTTCGGCGTCGAACTCCTCGACGTGAAACGGATTCGTGGGCTTCTGGCCGCGGCCCAGGCCGGGGGAAAATGTCACGCGGTTCGGGGTCGCCAGCACGCATTGGCCGCTGGGTTTGAGGACGCGCCGAGTCTCGGCTAGGAAGCCGGGCAGATCCCACAGGTGCTCTATGACTTGCATGCTGATCACCGCGTCAACGCTGTTCGATTGCAGCGGAAAAGCGTCCAAGTTCGCGCTGAGGATGGCAACGCCCGGATTGTTGCCATATGAGTGGTGTGCGTGCTGCGCGGCGAGCCAGTCGAGTTCAAGGCCGATCACTTCTGCTTGCAGGGAGTCTGCGAGGTAGGAGACGCCGTAACCCTCGCCTGGACCAGCATCGACGATCTGCGTGCCCTTCAACGCTGACTGGTACTGCCTGGCGACCCACTGATAGGCGACCTCGTGACGGCGGAACCAATAGTTCTCAGCATCGATTCCAGGCACTGTGCGCTCGCCGGTCAGGGGCAGCGCGGAACGGGTGTTAGGCAACCCAAGCGCGTCTGTCATCACTGCGAAACGGTATCCCAACCCAAGGGTGGCGCTTCGCTCCAGGTTACCGGCGAGTAATATTTGGCGGAAGGCGCTTTCCTTGACCCCCTCTGCCGACCAGGTGGAGCCATCCAACGGAGGTCGTGAGTAGACCATGAAGATCGCAGTCTGCGTGAAGCAGGTCCCAGATACCTGGGCTGAGAAGAAGCTCGACGCGAGTGACAAGACCCTTGACCGTGCCTCGGTCGACGGTGTCCTCAACGAGCTTGACGAGTACGCGGTTGAAGAGGCGCTGCAAATTGCAGAAGCCAATTCAGGTGAAGTAGTTGTCGTAAGCATGGGCCCGGACAAGGCCACTGAGACGGTTCGCAAGGCGCTGAGCATGGGTGCCGATTCGGCCATCCACCTCAACGACGACGCCCTCAAGGGTTCTTGTGCGCTCGGCACGTCGCTGGCATTGTCCAAGGTGCTTGAGGGTCGCGACTTCGACCTGATCATCTTCGGCTCTGAGTCCACCGATGCCCGTATGAGCGTCGTGCCAGCAATGGTCGCGGAGCGCCTCGGCGTTGCACAGCTGACCTTCGCTCGCAAGGTTGAGGTCGACGGTTCTGATGTCAAGATCGAACGCATCACCGACTACGGCTACGACGAGGTCAGTGCCTCCACGCCAGCTGTTATCTCGGTCGTCGAGAAGATCAACGAGCCGCGCTACCCGTCCTTCAAGGGCATCATGGCAGCGAAGAAGAAGACCGTTGAAACCCTGACCATCGCCGACATCGGTGTTGACGCAGGAGACGTCGGCCTTGCCGGTGCGACCTCGGAGGTCTTGTCCTTCGAAGACGCTCCGCCGCGTGCAGCCGGCACCATCGTGACTGACGAAGGCAACGGCGGCGTGCAGATCGCCGACTACCTATCCGCCCAGAAGTTCATCTAAGGAGCGCGTGAATCATGGCTGAGATCCTGGTGCTCGTCGAGCATGTCGACGGAGCCGTAAAGAAGGTCACGCTAGAGCTGTTGACCCTCGCGCGCAGCGTTGGCGAGCCATCGGCGGTATTCGTCGGCAATGGAGCCGACAACGCCTTGGCAACCCTGGCTGAGTACGGCGCGGCGAACATCTACGTCGCTAGCGACGCCGAAGTAGAGAAGTACCCGGTCGCTCCCACGGCCGAAGTTCTTGCTCAACTGGTAGGGGCCAAGTCCCCAGCGGCAGTGCTGATTCCTTCTACTGCTGAGGGCAAGGAAGTTGCTGGCCGTCTAGCCGTCAAGCTCAACAGCGGTGTCATCACCGATGCCGTTGGTCTGGTTGATGACTTCCAAGCGACACAGTCGATCTTCGGTGGCAACGTGATTGTTGCTTCCAAGGTCAAGACTGGTACGCCGATCATCACGGTTCGTCCCAACAGCACTGCCCCTGAGGCTGCCGCTGGTGCGGGTACGCGTGAAGACGTCACTATCGAACTGTCCGAGGCGGCCAAGAAGGCCACGATCAACAACAAGGTCGAAGAGAAGCAGGGCGCTCGTCCGGAACTGGCCGAGGCCGCAATCGTCGTGTCCGGTGGACGTGGCGTTGGTGGAGCTGAGGGCTTCGAGGTCGTTGAGGCGCTTGCTGACTCCCTCGGTGCCGCTGTTGGTGCATCCCGAGCAGCGACTGACGCTGGTTGGTATCCCCACCAGTACCAGGTCGGTCAGACTGGCAAGACGGTCTCGCCGCAGTTGTACATCGCCAACGGCATCTCCGGAGCCATCCAGCACCGCGCTGGTATGCAGACCTCCAAGACCATCGTTGTGGTCAACAAGGATCCTGAGGCTCCAATCTTCGAACTCGCGGACTATGGCGTTGTTGGCGACTTGTTCAACGTCGTTCCGCAGCTGACCGAAGAGATCGGCAAGCGCAAGGGCTAGATCGAACTTTGTCACTTAGCCAACCCCAGCAGTCAGTCAACCCGGCGAATCCTCGTGATTCGCCGGGTTTCGCTGTTTCTGCAGCCTGCGTGAGTCTGCCGAATTAGCGCCAAATCGAGGGTTACGCTGCTGTGTTGATGTCGCCATGTTGGCTTCACCTCCGAACCCCGACAGCGCAGATTGGGCGGCTTGGCAGTGAACTTCCCGACGATCGAGTTCGCCACGTTCTTCGTGGTTGTCCTCCTGCTGTCGTGGATCTTGATGCCCAACCCGCGCGCGTGGAAGCCATTCATGGTTGTCGCGTCGCTGTTGTTCTACGGGTTAGCTGATTGGCGCTGGGCGTTCCTGCTTGTGCTGTCAGTTGTTGGCAATCAGCTCGGTGCGACGTGGATTTCTCGGACGGACGATCCGCAGTTGCGAAGGCGGTATCTCGTTGCGGCAGTTGCGTTCAATCTGGGCCTGCTCGGGGTGTTCAAGTATCTAGGTTTCTTCGTCGACTCGGTGAACTCGTCGCTGAATTCCATTGGGCTAGGAATGCCGCTACCGCTGTTGCAGATTGCCCTGCCCATCGGGATCTCATTCTTTACTTTCCAAGCTCTCAGTTACGTCATCGACGTGTATCGCCGCGACACAACCCTGGCCAGCAATGTGGACTACGCGGTGTTTGCAACGTTCTTCCCGCACTTAATTGCCGGACCCATCGTGCGAGCCAAGGAGTTCATACCGCAACTGGCAACTCCGCGCGATCCGCGCGCGTTGCCCGTCACCGCGGCACTCTTCTTAATCGTGGGTGGGCTGTTCAAGAAAGTCGTGCTCGCCGACATGATCGCGACTAGGCTCGTTGATCCGGTGTTCAGCTCGCCAGGGTCGCATTCGGCAATCGATGTGTTGGTTGCGGTCCCCGGTTTTGCCGCCCAGATCTTTTGCGACTTCTCCGGGTATACCGACATGGCGATCG
>Ga0105047_10001963_pt1 | contig 36881 bp, 31 predicted proteins | sample MAT04_FD_78384 | JGI IMG/M metagenome (GOLD analysis project Ga0105047, IMG submission 78384) | Freshwater microbial communities from Lake Fryxell liftoff mats and glacier meltwater in Antarctica - MAT-04 (megahit assembly) | ecosystem: Environmental > Aquatic > Freshwater > Ice > Liftoff... | reverse complement strand
TGGTGCGCGGGAGAACTCCGACGCGGCGCGCTGATCGAGGTGGAGGTGGAGGGAGCCGACGGCACGCTCCGCCGCGCCCTGACCCGGCCCGACACGCCGGCGCATGCTGCGACCCTTGGCCCCGCGCCCGCCCGCGTTCGCATCCTCTCCCCCTTCGACCCTGCGCTCCGCGACCGCAACCGGGCCGAACGTCTGTTCGGCTTTTGCTACCGGATCGAGGTTTTCGTACCGGAACCAAGGCGGCAGTTCGGCTATTATGTGTTTCCGGTCCTGCAGGGCGAACGGCTGGTGGGTCGCGTGGACGCGAAAGCCTTCCGTCAGGACAGCACCCTGCGAGTCCGCGCCTTCTGGCCTGAAACGGGCATCCGCGCCTCTGCCGCGCGGATGGACGGGCTGGGGGCAGCGCTGGAGAGGCTGGCCACGTTTTCCGGCTGCGACAAGGTCGATCGTGCGCCCGACTGGCTGCGCGAACCGCAACGTATGCGGGTCTGACGCCCGCAGAAAGGCACCCCCCTTCTCGCGGACAGGAGGACCGAGGCAAGACCCGACCTACCCTCGCGCGATGATCCGGCTTGCCCAGTCTACCGCCTGCCCGATGGCAAAGCGGTGCGTCGGATCATCTGCCGCCAGCCGCGGCATCGTCCAGCCGACCGAAGCGCAGAGCCGCGCAAGCACCATCACCTCGACCATTGCCGGATCGGCGGGCCGCTGTTCGGCATAGCCTTCGATCAATGCATCGCGGATCGCGGGGTAATCCGGCTCCGACAGGTTCTGCCGCAGCGCCACGCCCAGATCATAGAGCCTGAAGCCGAACCCGGAATCGTCAAAGTCGATCAGCGCCAACCGATCACCCTGCACAAAGACATTTTCGCGCAAGGGATCGGCATGGATCAACCCGATGTCGCCCCCCTTCGCCTGATGATCCGTCAGCCTTTCGCGCAGATAGGCGCGGGCTGTCTGCAGGGTCGCGGCCTCCTCGACCTGCGCTGCCGGATGGTCCCAGAACCGGCCCCAGACCGGTGCTTCACCGACAAGGCCCGCCACATCCCAACGCAGTCGCTGAAAGCCCGCGGGCAGCGTCAAACCATCTGTCGTGCCGTGCAGTGCGGCCAGTAACCGGCCCAACGCACGGTAGCGCGCAGCAACCGTGGCACGCGGGGCGTCAAACGGGCGGCCCGCTTCGCCAAGGGGCGCCCCTTCCATCCAGGTCAGGGCCGACGCGAGCCTGCCTCCCGATAGCCGGTGCAAGAGCGCCCCTTGAAAATCAGGCACAGGGGCCGCAACGGCAATGCCCGCATCTGCCAGCGCATGGCACCACCAAAGCTCTGACCGGATCGCGGCTTCATCCTGATACCCCTGCCTGTGCAGGCGTAACGCGGCACGCCGAACCCCGGCCTCTGGCGGCAAAACCATCTCGAACACCGCGTTCTCGCGGTTACGGATCAGCCGCACCAGCCGCCCGCCCCATGCCGCCGCTGCCTCGGATGCTTCGGACTCGAGCGTCATTCCTCATCCTCGGGCCGCCCGCGCAGCGTCTTTACCACGCCGCGCTGCACCTTGGCCGCAATCCGCCGCCGTTGGCTGCCAAGCGTCGGCTTCGTCGCCACCCGCCGTTTCGGCGCAACCAGCGCCGAGCGGATCATCTCTACCAGCCGTTCGCGCGCGATTTCACGGTTTCGGGCCTGACTGCGCGTATCCTCCACCTGCAACACGATCGCGCCTTCAACTGTCCAGCGCCGCCCGGCCAGCCGCTTCAACCGCGTCTTGACCGAAGGCGCCAAGTGCGGCGACCGCTCCGCCTCGAACCGCAGCTCGACTGCGGTCGATACCTTGTTGACATTCTGTCCCCCGGGGCCGGAGGAGCGCATGAAGCTTTCGGTCAGCTCCCAGTCGGCAATGGCAAGGGTTTCAGTGATCTGCAGCATGGGTCAAACCTGGCGGCCGCGCCAAAAAAGAGAAAGAGTCGCCGGTGTGCGGCGACCCTTTCCGAGCTTTAAGGAGATGAGTCAGTTAGGTCTCATCCAATCCGGTGTCTGTCCTCCAAGGGTCTGCCCCTAGAAAACACCCCCCATGACTGTCCCGACGCACTTCTCCAATATCACTCTAGACACTGGATCACCTCCTTTCAATGGGTTGCCGATACCCGAATCATGACGCAGATTTTGTGTATGTCAAAGACTTTTACGCAACCCGTGTGGCAAGCCGTGCCGCGACGATGCGAAATGGCAGCAAAGCCACAACCGCAAGGGCAATCTTTACACACCAATCGGCGATAGCAAGCGACACCCAGAAGGGCGCGGCTGGGCCAAAGCCAAGGATCGGGCCGATGTCTGCCGCCCAGGACACGTCGTTCGCAGGCTCCAGCCAGATCAGGCTGACAGAGAAGGCGATCGAAAAGAAAACCGCCGTATCGAGGGTGGAGCCAAAGAGGGTGGAGATCAACGGCGCCCGCCACCAGGCCGTGCTGCGCAGCCGGTCGAACACTGCAACGTCCAGCATCTGCGCCAGAAGGAAAGCAAGTCCCGAGCCCAACGCGATGCGCCAGGTGACGAGCGGACCGAACTCTCCAACGATCTGCGTGCCAATGGCCGAGCAGGCAAGCCCGGTCGCAAACCCTGCGAGAACCACGCGGCTGGCGGCCGGGGCGCCCTGAAAGCGGTTGGTGAGGTCTGTCACCAGAAAGGCAAAGGGGTAGGTCAGCGCCCCCCAGGTCAGATACCCCCCGAGCGGATATTGCACGAGGATGTTCGACGCCATGACGATGATGGCCATGGCGATGATGCCGGGCAAAAGGCGCATGTCGATGTTCCGTTTTTACAAGGTTGCGGAGACTTGGTTCTGGGTGCAGGACCCATGGGCTGGTGGCGCGCTGTACGCCCCCTGCCCCCTCTCGTCAATCCGGCAGGCGATACTCGACAATCTCGGTCCGCTGCAGGGGGTTGAAGTTGTCATCGGCAATCATCGTGGCCCGCAAGGCGCCCTCGGCGTCCCGCCAGACCGAGATGCCTTCAAGGTTGTCATGCAGCCCGGGCGGGGAGGTCATCAGAACCTCTTCCTCCATAAGCCCGGTCTCGCTGAGGACAAAGCGGCGCAGGCGGCTTGAAAAGCCCGCAAACCCGTGAAACTGCCGCTCGATGATGTAAAGCCGCCCGTCCGGGCCGATGTCCGCCCCTGCAGGGACCATCGCGCCACTGCGGGGCAGGGCAAAGGGCTGGTCCCAAACGCCGCCCCGATACCGAAATACCGGAAATGGCCCCTCGTCGTCATTGCCGCCATCCCCGAGCAGGCTGCGATCCCCGCGTGTGCCAGTCCGTTCGGGCAGCGTATAGAGGGTGCCGGAGGCATCCACCGCCAACGCTTCGAGCCCCGCATTGCGCGGAAAGTTGCGAAAGGCATCCGGGATCGGCAGATTTTCCGCCTCGGCACCCATCTGCGGATAGTGCAGCACCCGCGCCGCATTCTCGAAGGACACGAAAAAGCTGCCGTCCGGCGCCAGGGCCAGCCCCTCGCTGTCTGCGCGCCATTTGCGCAAAGGCGCGGGTCCGTCGGCCAGAAGCCGGGTGACCGGCCCGGCTTCAACCCCGGTGATACGCCCTGCCGCATCTCGGGTCAGCCGCCCTTCGACAAAGGCGCCACGGTCGGTCAGCGCCACGAGCCCGAGGCCGTCTGCCGTCAGTTCGATCGCGGAATAGCCGCCGAAATCCTCGGCCTCGTCGTCCCAGACAAAGGATGCAATGAATCCAGGCAAAGGGTGGGACCCCGCACTGCCCTGCAACCCCCAGAGCAACAGCGCCGACAGCGCTAATCCGAGGCGAGAACGTTGCGGCATTGCTTGGGCAGATCGGCCATCGTAAATTCACGCGGGCGCTTTTCGCGCGGGGCGGGTTTTGCGGGCTTCCCCGCAGGCTCGGGCGGGTTCAGGTAATCAGTTACCCACCACATCAGCGTGTCGTCACAGCCATTGCCGTCCTTCGAAAGCTCCGCCACCGTGGGTTCTTGCGTCTGGCACAGCCGCGCGCCCTTGGGGCATTTCAGGCGTACATGGAAATGCGTGTCATGCCCGGCGATGGGGCGGATCTTTTGCAGCCAGGCTTTGTCGGCAGCCGTTGCGGTCCTGCACATCTCGATCTTTACCGCCGCGGCCACGAACACCCGGTCCACCCGTTTGTCGAGGGCTGCGGCGCGCAGCAGGGCGTGATGCCGCGGTGTCCAGTTCCGGGTGACCGAACGTTGATCCTCGGACCGGACGGGGATCGAGGATATACTCTCCCGCTCCTGCACGCTCAGGTTCAGGCGTTTTGGCGGCAGCATCCAGATATCGGCATCCAGCCCGATCTGATGGCTGGCATGCCCCGAGGTCATCGGGCCGCCACGGGGCTGGCTGATGTCGCCGATGTAAAGCCCGGCCCAACCGATCTCTACCGCGGCAACCGACAGATCCTGCAAGTAGCCGATCATCTCCGGCTGGCCGAAATTGCGCTTTCGCGACAGGCGCATGGCCTGCCAGGTGGGCCCTGTCTCAGGCAGTTCCACCAGCCCCGCACCACAGCCCCGCGCATAAGAGCCGACGGGCATCGGGGCTTGCGCGCTCGGCGCATCCTTGGCCCCGAAGAGCTGGTTGGCGAGGCTGTCGGCCCGCGCAGAACCGGCGAGCGCCAGCACCAAGGAAAGATAAAGGATGAGCCGCATCAGAACACCTGCTCTCCCTTGGGCTTCACCCAGATCAGCAGCACAAGTCCGATCGCAAACAGCAGGATCAGTGGCGAAATGCCCACCCTTTGCGACCCGCTGATCGTGGTGACCAAGGCGATCAGCGCGGGCGACATGAAGCTTGCAACCTTTCCCGAAAGCGCGAACAGGCCAAAGGCCTGCGTCGCCGTGTCGGGCGTGGTATGGCGCACCATCATCGTGCGGGATGCGGCCTGCAACGCCCCGCCCGCCGCCCCGATCAGCGCACCACAGGCAAAGAAGATCTGGTCGGGCAGCGAGGTGGACGAGTCTATCGGCACGCCCCAAACAGCATCGCGCGTCATCCCCACGATGATCAGACAGACGAAAATCAGCACGCAGATGCAGATGGCGATCACCGGCTTTGGCCCAAAGCGCTTGTCCAAACGCCCGCCGAACCAGCTCGCGACCATAGCGGCCACCGCCCCCACAATGCCAAAGACGCCGATCTGGATGATTGACCAGCCGAGCACGCCCGACGCGTAAACCCCGCCAAATCCGTAAAGCGCATTCAGCGCGTCGCGGTAAAACAGCGAGGAGGCGAGATAGGCCGACAGGCTGCCACGAAAGCGCAAGCTGCGGATCGTCTCTTTCAAGCTGCCGAAAGCCTGGCCCGGATGCAGCCGTCGCCGCTGCACCCGCGGCTCGCGCACCCACCAGAAGAACGGAATCATGAACACCGCATACCACAGCGCCGTGAACGGCCCGACCGCCCGCGTGCCCTCCCGCGCCTCGGCATCCAGCCCGAACAGCGGGTCCCGGCCCAGAAGCGTCAGCCCCGTCTCGGCACTTTCCGCCAGAAACAGCAGCATCAGGATCAGCGCGAGCAACCCCCCCAGGTACCCGAACGCAAAACCTGATCCGGAAATGGCACCCAGCTCCTCATGCAGCGACAGCGAGGGCATCAGCGCATTGGTGAAGATCGTCGCAAACTCCATCCCGATGAAGCCAAGCCCGAAGGCCACGACTGCCCAAAACAGCATCCCCGCCTCGCCCCCGGGTGCCACCCACCACAAACTGGCCGACCCGACGACATAGAATGCAGAAAACAGCCAGACCCAGACGAGCCTGCGCCCCGTGCCGTCCGCAACAGCCCCCAGAATGGGCGCGACAATCGCAATCCCGAAGGAAGCGATGGCCAACCCCCAGCCCCAATAGGCCTGTGCTGCGGCCTTTGCGGCCTGCTCCTCCATCCCAGTGCCCAGGTAGTAGCCGCGCGCAATCTCCGCGAAATAGGGGCCAAAGATGAAGGTCAGCAAAAGCGTGTTGTAGGGTTGGCTTGCCCAGTCAAAGAAGTACCAGCCCCAGATGCGCTGCCGTGCCGTGGCCATGCCTGCCCCCTCGTTTCTTCTTGGCGCAATGAAGCCTGAAATGGCTGCCCCGTGCAAGCGTCGCCGTCAACGGACCCGGCGCGCCCTGAGTATCCGCGCCTACCGGCACGTCGCAAAGGCGGCTCGCACGTCCGTGCCTTCATCTATTCAAAAATATCCCGGGGGAACGCCCGGCACGGGCGTGGGGGCAGCGCCCCCCCCCTTTTTTCTTCCCAGCCGCCGTTACCGCAAGGGCGGCCAGGGCCGTTTTGCATCCGCCGCGGCCCAGGCCTGCACCCAATCTGGCAGCAGTGGGCTCACATCTGCCACCCCTATCGCACGCGCCAGCTCCACCGGAGGCACGATTCCCGCCTTTGATGTCACCGCTGAACGGACGAGCATCTGCGAGGTGCATTGCGCCCCCTTCCACATGCTTTGCTCGACGTACAAAAACCGCGCGTCCCACCCCAGGAGGCGGGACCGCATCTCCGGCCGGTCAAACACCACCACGCGGCGGCGGTAGCGGGTGGAGTTGCCTGCGACCGTCATCCCCCAGCCCTTGGCGGCCAGCGCAGGGTCCAGCCCCAGACCACGGCGCATCGGAATGCGTCCCAGATCGTAAAGCGTCAGCGTGCGGCCATTGTTCTGCTCCCACCAGGGGTCAAGGTCCCAGGGCAGGCACAGATGGTGGCTCACATGGGCGTCAAATGGGCGAAGCACCGGGGCCTTGCGGAACTGCCAAAGCTGGCCAAACATGCGAAAACACGGATACATCGGGCAACCTCGTGGCGACGCACCCCCTTCCCGCAGCCAGACGTCGAGGTCAAGCCCGGCCCTTGCCGTCAACCATTGCGCTTTCTCGCGGCGGGCACTACCTCTGCCCCACCCTCAGACCGGAGCCGTGCATGGAATCCTTCTTCAAGATCGCCCTTCTTTTGCTGAATGTCGCACAGTTCATCGTCATTGCGCATATCATCATGAGCTGGCTGATCAACTTCTCGGTGCTCAACACCCGTCAGCCGCTGGTCGCGCAGCTCTGGGACGGGCTGAACCGTTTGCTGGAGCCGGTCTATTCCCGGGTGCGATCAGTCCTTCCTGCACTGGGTGGGTTGGATCTTGCGCCCCTCGTCGTGCTGCTCGCCGTCCTCGCCCTTCGCATCGTGGTCCAGAACAATATGTATTCCTTCGGGTGACCGATCGGCCTTGCGGCAAGGTAGCCGCCTCCCTCCAAGCCAAAGGCCAGGATGCGCGCGCCACAGGACCTTCTCTCCTCCATCTTTGGCTTTCCCGCCTTCCGCCCCGGGCAGGAAGAGATTGTGGACGCCGTCATGGCCGGGCAAAACACCCTCGCCATCATGCCCACGGGTGGCGGCAAGTCGCTGTGCTTTCAGCTGCCCGCACTGTGCCGCCCCGGGGTGACGGTCGTCATTTCGCCGCTGATTGCACTGATGCGCGATCAGGTCCGCGCGCTGCGTGCGGCGGGGGTGGAGGCGGGGGCGCTCACCTCGGCCAACACCGAAGAAGAAGGGGAAGCGGTGTTCGAAGCGCTGGACGCGGGGCGGATGAAACTCCTCTACATCGCGCCGGAACGACTTGCCTCCCCCGCCACAATCCCGATGCTGCGCCGGATCGGCACGCAGATGATTGCGGTGGATGAGGCGCATTGCGTCAGCCAATGGGGCCACGATTTCCGCCCAGATTACCTTCGCATCGGCGACCTGCGCCGCAGCCTGGGCGTCCCGCTAGCCGCCTTCACCGCCACCGCAGATGAAGAAACGCGGGCCGAGATCGTGATGCGGCTGTTTGACGGCGAAGCCCCGGCGATCTTTCTGCGCGGGTTCGACCGGCCAAACATTCACCTGGCCTTTGCGGTCAAGGACAGCCCCCGCGCCCAGTTGCTGGCCTTTGCCGCGGTGCGCAAAGGGCAATCGGGGATCGTTTATTGCGGCACGCGCGCCAAGACCGAAACGATCGCACAAGGCCTGCGCGAGGCGGGTCACCCGGCGTGCTTCTATCATGCGGGCATGGACCCGGACGAACGCCGCCGGGTGGAGATCCGCTTCCAGCAGGAAGACGGGCTGATCGTGGTGGCCACCGTCGCCTTCGGCATGGGGATCGACAAGCCCGACATCCGCTGGGTCGCCCATGCCGACCTGCCTAAGTCGATCGAGAGCTACTATCAGGAAATCGGACGCGCGGGCCGGGACGGGGCCGCTGCCGAAACGCTGACGCTTTACGGCCCCGAGGATATCCGCCTGCGCCGCTCGCAGATCGACGAAGGGGCCGCGCCTGGCGACCGCAAGGCCGCCGACCACGCCCGGCTCAACGCGCTTCTGGGGCTGGCCGAGGCGGTGGGCTGCAGGCGTCAGGTTCTTCTGGGATACTTCGGCGAGGCGACGGGTCCCTGCGGTAACTGTGATCTCTGCGACCGCCCGGTGGATGTGTTCGATGCAACCGAAGCCGTGCGCAAGGCACTGTCGGCCATCCTGCGCACAGGCGAATGGTTCGGCGCGACCCACCTGATCGACATTCTGACCGGCACCTCCACACCCAAGGTGCGCGAACGGGGGCATGATGCTCTGCCGACGTTCTCGGTGGGGCGCGACATGTCGAAATCCGCCTGGGGCGCGATTTTCCGCCAGATGATGGGCCGCGACCTTGTGCGCCCTGACCCTGACCGCCACGGCGCCCTGCGCATGACCGAAGCCGCGCGCCCCATCCTGCGCGGCGAGGCAGGCATAACCCTTCGCCGCGACACTGTACAGTCCGCCCCCCCTTCCGCTGCCATCCGCGCCATGGTGTCGGACGAGGATGCCCCGCTGCTCTCTGCGTTGAAGGCGAGGCGCCGTGCACTGGCCGAGGCAGCCTCGGTCCCGGCCTATGTGGTCTTTCCGGACCGTACGCTGGTCGAGATGGTGGAGAAGCGCCCCACCTCGCTGGACGAGATGTCGCATGTGACCGGCGTCGGTGCAAAGAAGCTGGAAAGCTATGGCGCCGCCTTCCTTGCCGTGCTGACCGGCGCGGCGTCCGCCCCCATGCATCCCGCCCGGATGCGCCTTGCGGGCCGGGATTCCGGCGCGCTTTATGACCGGCTCGCCGAAGAACAGCTCCGCCTTGCTCGTGGCTCGGACGGCACGGGAAAACACCTCAGCTGCACAAGCGCCACTCTCCGCCAGATCGCCGAACGCCGCCCCTCCACCCTGACCGAGCTGATCCAGATCAGCGGCATGAGCGAACAGAAAGCGGAACGGTTTGGCGGGGTGTTTCTGGCGGTGGTGCGGGGCGAATGACCGGCCCGCATGTGCCGACCCGCGCGGTTAATTTGCCGGAGTGTCGGGAGCGGCACTCTGTCTTGGACGGTCGTCAAACTCGGTCGTGAGTATTCGGTTTGCATCGCCCTGCGGGTCGTCGAATTGATTGGTTCGCATTGCCCAGAAGAACGCCGCAAGGCCAAGCCCACCGAGGAACAGCGAAACCGGAATCAGGATTGTCAGGATTTCCATGTCGCTCCATCGGTCATTTCAGCCTTAGCGCGTTCAGCGAGACGGTGATTGATGACAGCGACATCGCCAGCGCTGCCGCCAGCGGCGTGGCGAGGCCTGCCATGGCCAGCGGCACCGCAATGACATTGTAGCCGCCCGAGATCAGGAAATTCTCCACGATCCGGCGTGAGGCCTGCCTGCTGACGCGCAGCGCGTCGGCAATCGGCGCCATGTCCTGGCCCAGAAGCACGATGTCGGACGCAACGCGCGCCGCGTCCAGCGCAGTCGCCGGGCTGATCGAGACGTCTGCCGCCGCCAGCGCGCCGGTATCGTTCAGCCCGTCGCCCACCATCAGAACCCGCGCGCCGCCAGCGCGCAGGGCGCTGATCGCCGCGACCTTTTCCGCCGGAAGTGCGCCTGCGGTCCAGTCCGCAATCCCCAGCCGCTCTGCCATCGCCTGCACCGGGCCGGGCGCATCGCCCGACAGCAGCAGAACCCGCAACCCGGCCGCACGCAGCCTGGCCACCGCCGCCTCGGCCCCCGGGCGCAACGTATCGGCAAAAGTGATGGCGTAGGTGCGGCCATCCGGCATCGAGACGTAGCTTGCGGTCACGGCGACAGCCTCCGCCCCGCACCACCCGGCCCGGCCAAGGCGGATGCGCGTGCCGTTCCACAATGCCTCGACCCCATAGCCCGGCACTTCGTGCAGGTCGCTGATCTCGGCTGGCTGCACACCCGAAGCCGCCCGCGCAATGGACTGCGCCAGCGGATGCGACGATCCTGCCGCCAGTGCGAGCGCCACGCCCCTCACCTGCAGCGGCAGCGCCTCAAGGTTCGTGACCTCCGGCGCGCCCATCGTCAGGGTGCCGGTTTTGTCGAAGACGACCGTATCCACCGTCGCCAGCCGCTCCAGCGCCGTGCCGTGCTTGATGAGCAGCCCCTTGCGAAAGAGCCGCCCGCTGGCCGAGGTGATCACCGCAGGCACCGCGAGCCCCAAGGCGCAGGGGCACGTGATGATCAACACTGCCGCAGAGATGTTGATCGCATGACGCAGATCGCCCCCGGTGGCCCACATCCAGTAGCCGAAGGAGCCAAACGACAAGATATGCACAAGGGGCGAGTAAAGCCGTGCCGCACGGTCGGCGAGCGAGGTGTAGCGGGTCTTGGCCGCCTCAGCTACCGCCACCAGATCGGCCATTCGGTGAAGCGAGCTGTCGCGCCCCGCTGCGGTCACCCGCAGGGTCAGCGGCCCGGTCAGGTTGACCTCACCCGCCGAAACCACCGCGCCCACGCCCGCAGACACCGGCAGGCTTTCGCCGGTCAAGAGCGAGCGGTCAATCTCTGACGCCCCCGTCATCACCACGCCATCCACCGGCATCCGCCCGCCGGGGCGTACCAGAACCAGCTCCCCCACACCGATTTCCGCAAGGTTCGAGACGATTTCTACGCCATCCCGCATCACCGTCGCCCGCGGCACTTCCAGCGCTGCCAGCTCCTCGGCGGCAGACCGCGCCACGGCCCGCGCGCGGTGGTCCAGATACCGCCCCACCAGCAGAAAGAAGCACAGCATCACCGCCGCATCAAAATAGGCATGTGCGCCCGAATGCATCGTCTCGTAGACCGAGATGGACGAGGCGAGGATCAGCGCGAGGCTGATCGGCACGTCCATTCCCAGCCGACCGGCCCTTAGGCTTGCCCAGGCAGAACGGAAGAAGGGCTGGCCCGCAAAGATCACCGTCGGCAGTGCGATGGCCGCGGAAATCCAGTGGAACAAGTCACGCGTCGCAGCCTCGGCCCCCGACCAGACCGCGACCGACAGAAGCATGACGTTCATCATCGAAAAGAACGCAACACCCACCCGCATCAGAAGTTCGCGACCCTGACGGTCGGTCTCGGTCGCCGAGAGCTGACCGGGGTCCAGCTCATGCGCCTCATACCCCAGCCGGGCCAGCGCGTTGATCAGCCCCTCGGCGGTGACCGAGGCATCCCCCGCGACCGACAGCCGCTTCTGCGTCAGGTTCAGCCGGGCCGACTGCACGCCGGGCAACGCGGCAATCCCGGTCTCGACAGTAGAAATGCAGGCCGCGCAATGGGCGGCGGGCAGTGACAGGATCAGCCGGGCGTCGCGCGGGGCTGCGCGCGTGTCGGCCGCAGGCTGCAAGACGCAGGCCGGGCACATCGTGGCATGCCCGGGATCGGCAAAGACCGTGTCGGCTGCAGCGGTTCCATCCATGGCCTCAGCCTTTCACAAACAGATCGCGGCGCTGCTCGAACCGCGCGCCGCTCTGCGCCGTGGCCTCTACCTTCAGCATCCAGCGCCCGGGTGCGAGGTCTGCCCCAGCCGCATAGCCCGCCTCTACCCGGCGAAACACGGGAAAGCTGTCATCTTGTTCTTCGGTCGGTCGGCCGACCATAACCCGCAACTCCCCGACCCGGACCTGCGCGCCATCAGGCCCGGTAAAGGCCAGCAGGATTTCCCGTGTCGCAGGGTCGAAACTGCTCTGCAAGGTCCATCCCAAGGCAAGCTGCGCCGCCTTTCGGACGTCGAAATCCTGACCGGCGATGTACGAGCTTTTTACCTCCAGCCCCGGAAAGGTCGTAACCGCCTTCACCGCCAGCAGAATGTTGACCGCGATGACCACACCAAAGGCCCCGGCGGTGATCGCAAAAACGTGGCGCCCGGTCAGTTCAGTCATTTTCGCCACCCTCGTCATCCTTTCCGTTGAAGATCGTGTCATGGTGAACCCGCTTCGTGCCGTCCTGCGAAGAGACCCAGAGCCGCAGGTCCGTATGGTCATCGTGAGCGGCCTCGGAGTCGGCCTCAGCCTGCACGAAAACCCGCGCCGCCAGCGTTTCATTGGCAGGCACCAGCACGCGCGGCTCCCTGGTTCCCTCGACGGACAGCGTGAACCGGCTGGCTGAGGTCGCCGAGATCCAGAACCATGCGTCGGTGCCGGTCTTGTTGCGCAGGCGCACCTCGTATGTGTTGCGTATGGCGCCGTCCGACATCAACACGAAGATCGGGTTACGGACGGGCGAGACGTTGATGTCAATGTCCGAGCGCAGGAACAGCGCCACTACCAGCGCGACACCCACGCCAGACCACAGGACGGTGTAAATGATCGTCCGCAGCCGGAACACATGCGACCAGACGGGTTTCGCCGTAAACCCGGCCTTTTCGCGGGTCTCATCCGTCAAAGCGAGATAGCCTACCAGCCCTCGCGGACGGCCGATCTTGTCCATCGTGTCGTCACAGGCGTCGATGCACAACCCGCAGGTGATGCAGGCCAGCTGCTGGCCGTTGCGGATGTCGATCCCCATCGGGCATACGTTCACGCATGCCATGCAATCAATGCAGTCGCCCTGCCCTTTCATGATCTGCGGCTTGCCCTCGGCGTTTCTCCCCAGCTTTCCGCGCGGCTCTCCCCGCCACGAACGGTAGCCGATGGTAATCGTATCCTCATCCATCATTGCCGCCTGAATCCGCGGCCACGGGCAGGCGTAAATGCAGATCTGCTCGCGCGCAAAGCCACCAAAGGCAAAGGTCGTGGCCGTGAGGATCGCAAAGGTGGTATAGGCGATGGGATTGGCCGTGCCCGTCATCAGGTTTGCCAAAAGGGTGGGCGCATCCGTGAAGTAGAAGACCCAAGCCCCCCCGGTCGCCAGCGCGATCAGCATCCACACCGTCCACTTGACCGCGCGCTTGCGGATCTTTTCGACGTTCCAGGCCTGCCGATACAGGCGCAGGCGCGCGTTGCGGTCACCTTCGATCCAGCGCTCCACCAGAATGAAGAGGTCGGTCCACACCGTCTGCGGGCAGGCATATCCGCACCAGATCCGGCCCAGGGCTGCGGTGAAGAGAAACAGCCCCAGCCCCGCCATGATCAGAAGACCCCCGACAAAATAGAACTCGTGCGGCCAGATCTCGATCATGAAGAAGAAGAACCGCCGTCCCGCCATGTCCATCAGCACCGCCTGATCCGGCAGGTTCGGCCCGCGGTCCCAGCGCAGCCAGGGGGTGATGTAATAGACACCCAGCGTCGCCGCCATGATCCACCACTTCAGGTTGCGAAACCGCCCGTAGATGCGTCGCGGAAAGATCGGTTCCCGCGCCGCGTAAAGGCTGGTCGGTAAGGACTCGGGCGTAGTCACTGGACATCTCCGGCAAGGGTCTGGTGCTGCGCTTGTGCAGCGCCATGCCCGCCGCCGCATTGACCTGCATCAATAGAGCTAACGCTGATCGCCATCCTCGCCTGCCTCATTCACTTTGGCAGACGTGTACAGGGGCCCCCGATTTCTTCCGCCGATACGCCGACGGCCAGACGGTTGGCGCCTCAAGGGCCGTTGCCTTGAGAGGCCGAACCCCGGCACCTTGCGTGCCAAAGCCCCTTCATCTTTGCAGAAATATCCCGGGGGCCCCGGGGGCCGGCCCCCGGACCCCTCCGCAGCTTTTGCGGCTGCAGGCTCTATTCGCCGCCGCCCAGGCCGTGGACGTAGAAGGCCACCGCGCGGATTTCGGCCTCGCTCAGCCTGGTACCCCAGTTCGGCATCACACCGAAGCGGGCATAGGTCACGGTATGGTTGATGGCCTCGCGTGAGCCGCCGTAGAGCCAGATCGCATCGGTAAGCCGCGGCGCTCCCTGTTCGGGGTCGCCTGCTCCGTCTTCCATATGGCAAGCCACGCAGTTCTCGGCAAAGACCGTGGCCCCCGCCGCAGCCTTGGTCGCATCAACATTCCTGGCACCCGAAATCTGCAGCACATGCTCCACCACCGCACCGATCTGGGCAGGCTCAAGCAGGCCGTCCACGCCGAACTTGGGCATCTCGGTATAGCGGGCATCGGCATCGGTCGTATTGCGGATGCCATGGGTGATCGTGGTGTGGATCGCCTCGAGGCCCCCCCCCCAGAGCCAGTCGTTGTCCAGCAGGTTCGGATAGCCCTTTCCCACCACGCCTGCCGCCCCCGCCCCGTGACAGGTGGTGCAGTTCGTGCGGAACACCGCCGCACCTGCACTTCGCGCAAACTGCGCGAGTTCCGGGTCTGTGCCGATCGCGGTCAGGTCGGCGGCCACCAGCTTTGCCTTGATCCCGGCATTCGCCGCGTCAAAGCGCTGGATTTCCGCCGCCACATCCGCCCGGGTGGAGGCGCCGAGAACCCCCGGCGTTGCCCCGTGGATCAGAGGCCATGCAGGGTAAAACACGGTATAGCCCAGACCCCAGACGATGGTGGCGTAAAACACCCAGACCCACCAGCGTGGCAAGGGGTTATTCAGCTCTTCGACCCCGTCCCAGTTGTGGCCGGTGGTCTCGACCTCGCCGGGCGTCGTCCTGATCGGTTTTGCGCACATCGCTCAGCCCTCCTTCGTCTTGGGTTTTGTGGTGACTGCGGGCGCGGGCCGGTCGTCATTGCGAAAGATCGACGTGGCCACATCGCGGTGCAGGTTTCGGCTGCCGGGACGAAACGCCCAGACGATGATGCCCAGAAAGATCAGCGTCATCAGAAGCAGGAACCAGCTGTCGGCCATGTGACGCAGGAAGGTATAGGTTTCCATCTCTGTCCCCTCTTACCGGCTCGCGTCCGGGGTAAAGGTGGAAAAGTCCACCATCGTCCCCAGAACCTGGATATAGGCGATAAGGGCATCCATCTCGGTCAGCGCGGCCTGGCCGTCAAAGTTGCGGATGTTCGCGGAGGAACCGTAACGCTCGGTCAACCCGGCTGTATCGCCCGAGGGATCGGCCTGCACCTTGAAGTCGGCAATTGCGTTGTCCAGCATCTCGTCGGAATAGGGCACTCCTACCATCCGATGTGTCGCCAGCGTGTCCTTGATGTATTTACCGTCGATCGGGCGGTTCAGCAGGAACCCGTAAGGCGGCATCACCGATTCCGGCACCACTGCACGGGCATAGGTAAAGTGGTCCACATGCCATTCGTCCGAATAGCGCCCGCCCACCCGGGCCAGATCCGGCCCGGTGCGTTTGGATCCCCACTGGAAGGGATGGTCATAGCGCGACTCGGCCGCCAGACTGTAGTGGCCGTAGCGTTCGACCTCGTCCCGCATGGGCCTGATCATCTGGCTGTGGCAGCCATAGCAACCCTCGCGGATGTAGATGTCGCGCCCCGCGAGTTCCAGCGGCGTGTAGGGGCGGACCCCTTCCACCTTCTCGATCGTGTTCTCGAGATAGAACAGCGGCACGATCTGCACGATCCCCCCGATGGTCACGACCAGAAGGCTCAGCACCATCAAGAGCGTCGCATGCGTCTCGATCGCCTTGTGCTTGTCAAGGAAAGCCATGTTGTTGTCCTTTCGGTCATTCTGCCGGGATGGCCATATTCGACATGGCCCTTGCCGGGGCTGCGCGAACCGTCATCCATAGGTTCCAGGCCATGATCAGTGCACCGCCGAGGTACATGAGCCCGCCGGTCGCGCGAACCACATACATGGGGAACTTGGCGGCGACGGTGTCGGCAAATGAGTTCACAAGAAACCCGTTCGCATCCACTTCCCGCCACATAAGGCCTTCCATGATGCCCGTAACCCACATCGAGGAGGCGTAAAGGACGATCCCGATGGTGGCGAGCCAGAAGTGCCAGCTGACCAGCTTGAGGCTGTAAAGCCCTTTACGGTTCCAAAGGCGGGGCACCAGGAAATAGAGGGCGCCGAAGGTGATCATCCCGTTCCAGCCGAGGGCGCCGGAATGCACGTGCCCGATCGTCCAGTCCGTATAGTGCGACAGCGAGTTCACAGCCTTGATCGACATCATCGGGCCTTCGAAGGTCGACATGCCGTAAAAGCCGAGGCTCACCACCATCATCCGCAAGATAGGGTCGGTGCGCAGCTTGTCCCAGGCGCCCGAGAGAGTCATCAGCCCGTTGATCATCCCACCCCAGGAGGGCATCCACAGCATGATCGAGAAGACCATCCCCAGGGTCGCCGCCCAATCCGGCAGCGCGGTATAATGCAGATGGTGCGGGCCGGCCCAGATATAAAGAAAGATCAGGGCCCAGAAGTGGATGATCGACAGCTTGTAGCTGTAGACCGGGCGTTCGGCCTGTTTCGGCACGAAGTAGTACATCATCCCTAGGAAGCCCGCGGTCAGAAAGAAGCCTACGGCGTTGTGGCCATACCACCACTGCACCATCGCGTCCTGCACGCCAGAATAGACCTGCACCTGTGCCGAGCCAAAAATCGACACCGGAATGGCCGCGTTATTGACCAGATGCAGCATCGCCACCGTCAGGATCATCGACAAGAGAAACCAGTTCGCCACGTAGATATGCGGCTCCTTGCGGCGAAATAGCGTGCCCATGAACACCGCAAGGAAACTGACCCAGACCACCGTGAGCAGGATATCGACGTACCAGACCGGCTCGGCATATTCCTTGCCTTGCGTCGCCCCCAGCACATAGCCGCTTGCCGCCAGCACGATCACCAGCTGCCAGCCCCAGAACACGAACCACGCAAGACTGCCGCCAAAGAGCCGCGCCGCAGACGTGCGTTGAACAATGTAGAAGGAACTCATGATGAGCGCATTGCCGCCAAAGGCAAAGATCACGGCACTGGTGTGCAAGGGCCGCAATCTGCCGAAGTTGAAGTAACCCTCGGCCCACTGGAAGTTCAGTTGCGGAAAGGCCAGTTGCGAGGCGATGACCACGCCCACGAGAAAGCCCACAATCCCCCAGAAGACCGTGGCAATGGCCCCGGCCCGGATTACCCCGTCCATGTATTCGTTCGGGTCGTGCAGGACAGGCTCGTCCACGCGGCGGATGATGAACAGAAACGCAATCCCGGCCGCCAGCATGACGGTCAGCGCGTTCACCATATAGGCAAGGTCATGGGCGTAGTTGGCCGCAATCGCCGCGCAAAGCGCGATCAAGCCCAATACTGCCAGTTTGACATAATCCCACATTCTTCGTCCCTTCGTTTGACCCCCTGTAATCCGTGCGGACACGGTTCAAGAGTTTTCGCTCTGATCCGATTTCTGGCGGGCTTCAGCGAAGGCCGCATTGATCTGCATCAACCGATTTCGGGGCCCATCATGATCTTGGTCAAGGTTGCGACGTTCTGGCGGCCCTAGGGTTGGGCACGAACCTAATTGGAGAACCGTCATGGCCTACAAATCCATTGTCACCGTCGCATCAGCCGTGTCCGATCAACTGCCAGCTTTTCTGGACCGTGCAGGGCGGTTTGCGCAGGCAATCGACGCACACCTGGACGCGCTTGCCCTGGGTGTCGACCGCACGCAGATCGGCTATTCCTATGTAGGCACCGGCGCCGTCTTCTTGCAGATTGCAACAGACAAGGCTGAAGCCGATGCCCGCGCCCTCGAATCGGCCATGAAGTCCGCGCTGACCAAGCAGGGGCCGACCTTGCGATGGGCTTGCGAGGCAGCGGTCACTCAGCTGGGTGCGTTGACCGAACTGGTGTCTAGCCGCCTGCGCTTTTCCGATCTGGTGATTTTGGGGTTGCCATACGGTCCCGGCCGCGGCGCTGAGGAGGAAGCCGTGCTGGAAACCGCGCTGTTCGATTCGGCAGCGCCCGTGCTGATCCTGCCGGATACTGACAACGGCCGCGACGCTGCACAACCCAAGCATGTCGTCCTCGCCTGGAACCAGAGCCGGGAGGCGCTGGCAGCGGCGCGCGCTGCGATGCCGCTGTTGCAGCAGGCGAAAATGGTGAGCGTGACCGTGATTGACCCGCCAACCCATGGGCCGGAACGGTCCGATCCCGGTGGGCCCTTGTGCCAGATGCTGGTTCGCCACGGCGTTCGCGCTGAGGTGATGGTGCTGGCCAAGACCACGCCGAGGGTCTCGGAAACGCTGGCGCGGCATGTCCGTGATCAGGATGCAGACCTTTTGGTAATGGGCGCCTATGGCCATTCGCGGTTCCGCGAGTTCCTGATGGGCGGAGCCACGCGCGACATGCTGGAACATGCCTCGATCCCGGTGCTGATGGCGCATTGAAAGGCCCCTGTCTGCCCTTTCGTTGGGAGACAGATGTAGTCAGTTGGCGACTGGGGGGGGGCCGGGGCCTGCAAGGAGTTTCAGAAAGCTCTGGCTTGCGTTACCCTTGCATTCAGGTCGGCAGTCCGCCGATGCGGGGGACGCAAGGTGCATATCCTATCGGCGGATGGCGTTCGGGTCACGTTTGACCCCATATGCGGGTTTCTGCGTGGCTTTGAGGTTCAGGATGCGGGAAGAACCCCCCGCCCGGGTCACCGCGCGCCATGGGTGGGTACGGGCGAGGTGATGCCCGACACCGCAGATCCGCATTTGGCAGGGCTGGAGGGGGATTTCTTCTGTGCGCCCTTTGGCGATGCAGCGTCCGAAGGCGCGCCGCTGCATGGCTGGCCCGCGAATGCGCGATGGCAGATCGTTGAGACGCGGCCGGACCGGGTGGTGGCCACCCTGCCCCAACCCGTCCAGGGCGCTACACTGAAAAAGACCCTGCAGCTGCGGAACGGGCATCCCTTCCTGTATCAAACCCACCAGTTTGAGGGAGGCACCGGCGCCTTGCGGTCAGCAAATCATGCAATGGTCAGCCTTCCCAATGGCGGCCTTGTGTCGTTTTCACCCAAACGCTGGTTCCAGACCCCGGACGGCGCCCCCGAGCCTGACCCCGCGCGCGGCAGATCGGCCCTACGCTATCCGGCCCGCTCAACCGACCCGCGCGCTTTTCCTGGTGCGGCAGGCCCGGTGGATCTGACGTGCTACCCCTGGGGCCCGGCGCATGAGGATTTCGTCATAGGGGTCGAGGCGGTTCCCGGCCTTGGCTGGACCGCCGTCGTTCGCCCGGCAGAGGGAGATATGTTCCTCTCATTGCGCAATGCCGGGGCGCTGCCGATGACGATGCTGTGGCACTCGAACGGTGGGCGTGACTATGCGCCTTGGTTTGGACGGCATCTGGGCTGCCTTGGTGTCGAGGAAGGCGCCGCCATGACCATGCTGCCCGAGGCCGCGCAGCGCGAACTGGCGGCGGCGGGCATCCCCGGCCTTGTGCATCTGGGCGGCATTGCGGTGATGGCCCATGTCACCGGCGCCATCGCCTGGGCAACGGGAGAAGCGGTGACAGAGGTTGCGCTTGTCAACGGCGGGCTGCGCGTGACCGGCAGCGCAGGCACCACCCGGACACTGCCGTTCGATTCGGCCTTTCTTGGCCTTGGCTAGACCAGCAACCCGCCGTCGCTGTCATCGCCGGTTTCCTCGATCAGACGGTTGACGTCGCGGATGGCCACCTGACGCGAGCCCGAAAGCTCGATCACCCCGTCCTTGCGCAGGGCAGAGATCTGGCGGCTCACGGTTTCCAGCGTCAGGCCGAGGTAATCGGCCATCTGCTCGCGTGTCAGTGGCAGGTCGATGGTCGTAACCCCGCCACGGTCCCTGTCGGTCAATGCCGTCTCGCGCCGCACGATCGTGGCAATCAGGCTTGCAATCTTTTCCCGTGCCGTCTTGCGGCCCAGAAGCAGCATCCATTCCCGCGCGGCATCAAGCTCGTCCAGTGTCATTTCCAGCAGCCGCTGCGCCACATTGGGCGTCCGGATCATCATGTCTTCGAACGGTTTCTTGCGAAAACAGCACATGACCAGATCGGTCGTGGCGGTCACGTCGAAGACCGCCGTCTGACGCCCGGGACGCCCGACAAAATCCGATGGCAGCAACAGGCCTACCATCTGGCGGCGCCCATCCTCCATCGTTTGGGTCAGGGTGGCGATTCCCGAGACGACCGATGCCACAAAATCCATCCGGTCGCCCGACCAGATCACTGTCTGTCCAGCCTGAAAGCTGCGGTAATACTTGATCTGCTCCAGCTGCTGCAACTCGTCTTCCTCGCATCGCGCGCAGACCGCACGATACCGGATCGGACAGTCGCCACATTGCTGGTGGGCGACACGCGCATGGGCCATCTGCATCGAACCTTCCTTCCGGGCAACAACCGGTCGCTTGATCTGAATGAAGGACCGCTGTCCTTCGTTGCATAGGCTAATAGAATGGAACACCATTCTCAACCTTCCGGTTCGGTCTGTTTGACGCGCGCGTTCCTCGGTACACAAGTTTTCCGACAGCCCCGCAATTCGGCCCCGCAATTCGGCCCCGCACTTCGGCCCCGCACTTCGGCCCCGATGTAAGGCCGGACCGTTTCATCGACTGGGTGAGAATGGTGCCGACCGGCGGGCAGATCCCGCTTTATCTGCATGTGCCCTTTTAACGAAGCCTTTGCTGGTTTTGTGCCTGCCGCACCCAGGGCACTTCATCGGATGCACCGGTTCTGGCCTCTGCAGAGACGCTGAAAGCCGAAATCAGACCCGCCAGAGCATCGCGGAATCGGTGCAAAGCCTGATCTCCCTGTCGCCCGATTTTCCACCCGGCGCGGTCATGCCTTTGCGGGTGAGGATACCCTGCATGCGAGGATCGTCGAGGCGCCGATGTGCGACTTTGCCGTCAAGAGGGGCGAGAGGGTCCGCAACCACGACGCTGACCCCCGGAGCGTTGCAGGCGATGTTTCAAAAAGCTTTGTCCGCGTTCCCGGGAATGGTGGCGCTGGACGACATCGGCCTGCAAATTCTGCGGCAGGCGCGCCTGCTGACGCGGATGATCGCACGTACCTTCGATGCCTATGACAGCACAAAAGCGCTACATTCGGCAGCAATCTGACCGGTCAGCCCGCGCTGAGGGGGCCGTAGCTTTCCACGAAATCGATCATGCGCGGCAGGCAGATGCCGCGCAGATCGTAGTTTTCCAGGATCGTGCGCCGTGCAGCCACCCGCAGGGGCGCATAGGCCTCGGGGTCCGCGAGGCAGCGGGTCAGCCTGTCGCTCCATGCAGGAACATCGAAAAAATCGACCAAAAGCCCGTTCACTCCGTCGCGGATCACTTCCTCTACTGGCGCGGTACGAGAGCCCACGACCAGCGCCCCCGCCGACATCGCCTCGAGCATCGACCAGCTTAGAACGAAGGGGTAGGTCAGATACGCATGCACCCGGCTGACCTGCATGAGGCTCACGAACTCGGGGTAGGGCACCTTTCCGATGAAATGCACGCGAGACAGGTCCAGCCGGTCGCGAACCTCGTTCAGGATCACATCTTTCCAGCCCTTCGCCCCCGAAGGTGCTGAGCCATAGCTTACCTCATCGCCGCCGATGATCACGGCATGAGCCTTCGGGCGGGCGTCCAGCACAGCGGGCAGGGCGCGCAAAAAGGTGTGATAGCCGCGGTAGGGTTCAAGGTTGCGGTTGACGAAGGTCACCACCTCATCCCCTGCAGCAAACGTGGGGCCTCCCGGCAACGAAACCGTGGCCGAGGGGTTCGGCGTCATCACGTCGGTATCGACACCATCGAAGATCACTTCGATCATGCCGCGCAGGGACGAAGGGTAAGTGCTCGCCTGCCAGCGCGTGGGCGACAGACCCGCATCGGCATGCACCAAAGCCTGCCCCAGATGCGCGGTCCGCCCCTGTGCGATCATCACCTGATCGAAGGCGGGCGGGTTGAACTCGGGGTCGAAGCCCACATCCGCACCGCGCCCCTTGTAGTAGAATTCGGCGTAGACCAGCAGTTTCGCCTCGGGCCAGACCTCTTTCAGAAACAAGGTCTCACCCCAGCCAGAGTGGCCAAAGATTACGTCCGGCACGTAGCCGTGCTTTTCCCTGAGCGTCAGTGCCGCGCGCGCCACTGTCACGCCGCGGTCGCTCATCAGCGTATAGTTGCGGCCCAGACGGGTGGCGGCCGCATCCACCGGCGCCGGGTCATGCCTGTAGCGCAGGGTGGAGATCGCTGAGGTGCGGGTATTGCCCGCATCGGTCAGGGCATGGCATTCGTGCCTGCGGCGCTGCATCTCGGGCGCAAGATGCAGAAACTGCCCCGGAAAGTTCTGATGCACAAAAAGGATCTTCACGTCAGGCCCCGAAAGCTGCCGCCATCAGCGCCTTGGTATAGGCGCTTTGCGGTGCCGTGAAGACCGATGTGCACTCCCCCGCCTCGACCACATCGCCGGCTTGCATCACCATCACCTTGTGCGACATGGCGCGGATCACCCGCAGATCGTGGCTGATGAACACATAAGCCAGCCCCCATTTCCGCTGCAGATCACGCAAGAGCCCGACAATCTGCACCTGCACCGTCATGTCCAGCGCCGAGGTGGGCTCGTCCAGCACCACAAGCTTTGGGCGCAGGATCATGGCGCGCGCAATTGCGATGCGCTGGCGCTGCCCGCCCGAGAATTCATGGGGGTAGCGGCCCATCCCGGCCGGATCAAGGCCGACCTCCGCCATGATCTCGGCCACCATGTCCGTTCGGTTGCGCCCGGGTTCGAGACCGTGCACGCCCAGACCCTCGGCTATGATCTGCTCGGCCGTCATGCGCGGCGAGAGACTGCCGAAGGGATCCTGGAAAACCACCTGCATGTCGCGCCTGATGCCGCGCAGATCGGCGCCCCGCACGCCCCGCAGATCGCGCCCCATGAATATGACCGGCCCGAGGGATGCGGTCAGCCGCAGAATGGCCAGAGCAAGCGTGGTCTTGCCGGATCCGCTTTCCCCAACGATTCCAAGTGTTTCGCCTGCCCGCACAGACAGCGTCGCGTCGTTCACCGCCTTCACGTAGCCCACGGTCTTGCGCAGGAAACCGGCGGTGATCGGAAACCAGACGCGCAAGCCTTCGGTGCGCACCACCTCTGCCGCGCCCTCGGGCACCGGGGACGGCGCCCCCGAAGGCTCGGCCGCCAGCAGCTTCTGGGTATAGGGATGCTGCGGGTTCGCGAAAATCTCCGCAGTGACTCCCTGCTCCACGATTTCGCCACCCTGCATCACGCACAACCGGTCGGCTATCCTTCGTACGATGCCAAGGTCATGGGTAATGAACAAAAGGCTCAGCCCCTCAGACCGCTTGAGATCGGCAAGAAGGTCCAAAATCTGCGCCTGAATGGTCACATCAAGGGCGGTCGTCGGTTCATCTGCGATCAAAAGCTCTGGCCCGTTGGCCAGCGCCATTGCGATCATCACCCGTTGCCGCTGCCCCCCCGAGAGTTGATGCGGATAGGCGCCGAGCCTGCTTTCAGCGTCGCGAATGCCGACCTTGGCCAGCAGTTCCAGAATGCGCGCACTTGCCGCCGTCCCCTCCAGCCCCTGATGCAACGCAAGGCTTTCGGCCAGCTGGCGTTCGATCGTGTGCAGGGGGTTCAGGCTGGTCATCGGCTCTTGAAAGATGAAGCTGATGTCGTTGCCCCGCACCCGTCGCAGATCGGCTTTCGACGCGCCGATCATCTCGCGCCCCTGATAGCGGACAGAGCCCGAAACCTCTGCCGTATCGGGCAGCAGCGCCACGGTAGACAGCGCGGTAACCGACTTGCCCGACCCCGACTCCCCCACCAGGGCAACTGTCTCGCCCTTGCCCACCGTGAAGCTCACGCCTTTCACCGCCTCGATCCGTCGGCCATCCTGACGGAAGGCGATGGACAGGCCCGACACTTCCAGCACGTTCATTGGAAGGTCTTTCTGGGGTCAAAGGCATCTCGCACCCCTTCGAAGACGAAGACGAGCAGGCTGAGCATGACGGCGAAGGTAAAGAAGGCAACAAAGGCCAACGAAGGTACCTGGAGGTTCTGCTGCGCCTGCCGCGACAGCTGCCCAAGGGAAGGCAGGCTCGCCGGAAGGCCAAAGCCAAGGTAGTCAAGCGCCGCTAGCGATCCGATGGTGCCGGTGATGATGAACGGAAGCATGGTCACCGTCGCCACCATGGCGTTGGGCAGAACGTGGCGAAAGATGATCTGCCAATCAGGCACGCCAAGCGCGCGGGCGGCACGGACATATTCGAAGTTCCGCGCCCGCAGGAATTCGGCACGGATCAGGCCGACAAGACTGGTCCAGCCGAACAGCACCATCAGACCCACCAGCAGCCAGAAGTTCATGGTGAAAGCCGCGGCCACGATGATGATGACGTAAAGCGAAGGGGTCGATCCCCAAATCTCGATCACCCGCTGGAAGATCAGGTCAGTGAGGCCGCCGAAGTACCCTTGCACCGCCCCCGCCGTGATCCCGATGATCGAGGTGATGGCGGTGACGATCAGCGCAAAGGACACTGACAGGCGGAACCCGTAGATCACCCGCGCCAGCACATCGCGCGAAGTGTCGTCGGTGCCCAGAAGGTTCTGACGGTCAGGCGGGCCGGGGGCCACGCCATCCTTGTCGACGATCGTATTATAGCTGTAGGGGATCGGCGCCCAGAGGATCCAGCCGGGGGTTGTACCCTCGACCTGCTGGCCTGCATCAAGGGCTGCAGAGATCTCGTCTGGGGTATCGAAACACGTCTCCAGCCCGCCGGATTTGATCAGGCATTGCACTTCGGGGTCGCGGTACTGCGCTTCGGTGCGAAAATCACCCCCAAAGGCGGTTTCAGGGTAGAACTGCAGGAACGGCATCCGCCATTCGCCTCGGTAGTTGACCAGCAACGGCTTGTCGTTCGCGATCATCTCGGCACAGAGCGACAGACCGAACAGGATCGAAAAGAGAATCAGCGACCACACCGCCCGGCGGTTCGCCTTGAAATTCCGCCAGCGCCGTTGGTTCAGGGGGGAAAACGCCATGCCTCAGCCCCGCCGTTCGAAGTCGATCCGCGGATCGACCCATACATAGACCAGGTCCGACACGATGCCGATCACAAGACCCACGAGCGAGAAGAAGAAGAGCGTACCAAAGATCACCGGATAATCCCGCTCCACCGCAGAGCGGTAGCCAAGCTGCCCGAGCCCGTCTAGCGAGAAGATCAGCTCGATGATCAGGCTGCCGCCGAAGAACACCCCGATGAACAGGCCGGGAAAGCCCGCGATCACGATCAGCATCGCGTTGCGAAAGACGTGCCCGTAAAGCACGCGGTTTTCCGATAGGCCCTTGGCCCGCGCAGTCATCACGTACTGCTTCTTGATCTCGTCCAGGAAGCTGTTCTTGGTCAGCAAGGTCAATGTTGCAAAGGACGCGATGGTCGAGGCGGTGACCGGCAGGATTATGTGCCACAGATAATCCAGCACCTGCCCGAAAAAGGACAGCTCATCCCAGTTTGACGAGCTCAGCCCGCGCAGCGGGAAGATCTGGAAGTAAGACCCGCCCGCAAACAGGACCATCAAAAGGATTGCGAACAGGAACCCCGGAATGGCATAGGCCGCGATGATGATCCCGCTGGTCCAGGTGTCGAACTGCGAGCCGTCGCGCACCGCCTTGCGGATGCCAAGCGGGATCGAGATGAAATAGGCGATCAGGGTGGACCACAGCCCGAGGGTGATCGACACCGGCATTTTCTCGATGATCAGGTCCACCACCGAGATCGAGCGGAAATAGCTCTCGCCGAAATCGAAGCGGATGTATTTTCCCATCATGATGAAGAACCGCTCCAGCGCGGGGATCTTCTCCTTTTGGCATTCGGGGGCGGTCACGCTCGGCTTGCCGGTAAAGCCCTCGGCGCAGACGAAACGGGCAAAGCCAAACTGCACTTCCAGCTTGGCCAGAAATTCGGGCGGCAGGCCGCGGGCGCCCACATAGCTCGAGTCAGGCTCCTCTTGAACCCCTCCGCCTTCGGTGCCGCTCAGGTTCTGGATCGAGTCACCTTCCCCCTCAAGCCGCGCTTGAATCTGTTCGATCGGCCCACCTGGGACAAGCTGGGTCAAGGCAAAGTTCATCACCATGATCCCAAGCAGAGTGGGGATCACAAGCAACAAGCGGCGAAGGATGTAGGCGCCCAAATTCTTGCTCGTTTCCGGTTACTTCAGTACGCCCTTTGCCGTCAGCGCCGCAGCCTTGTCGGCGTTGTACCACCAGAAAGAAAGCTCGCCCAGCGCGTAAGGCGGCAGCTTCTCGGGGTGTTCGAACATGTTGTAATAGGCGACCCAATTGTCCTTTTTGTATTGCCGCGGAACGAGAATGAACTGCGACCTGAGCACGCGGTCCAGCGCCCTGATGACGGAGGCAAGCTCGTCCCGACTGTTCGCGGCCTCTGCCAGGTCCAGAAGCCGGTCCACAGCAGGATTGGCATAGCCCATGCGGTTGCGGCTGGAATTGTCCTTGGCGACTGCGGCCCATGCCTGCTTCAGCACGCCCCCCGGCTCCAGCCCGCCGTTGACCACGCTCGTCGGCAGCGCGTCGAAGTCAAAGTTCGGCGGGCTTGCGCGTTCCTGCAGTTGTGCATCGTCGATGATGTCGAAGCTTGCATCCACCCCCAGGGCACGCAGGTTTTCGACATAGGCCCCCATGACCGGCAGCAGGTCGGTACGGGAATGAACCATCGCCATCCGCAGCGTCTCGCCCTTTGCGTTGCGGCGGATGCCGTCGTCGCCGACCTGCCAGCCCGCCGCGTCCAGAAGGGCCGAGGCCTTGCGCAGGTTCTTGCGGTCCTGCGCGGTATCGGCATTCGAGACCGACCCCATCACCACCTCATCGGTCAGGATGCTGGCAGGCAGGAGGCCCTCATCGACCAGAGGCTGCAGGAGCGCGAGTTCCCCGGGTGTCGCCACGCCGACTGCCGCCATCTCCGAGTTTTCCCAGATCGAGTTGATCCGCGTGAGCAGACCGTAGAAAATCGCTTTGTTCGACCATTCGAAGTTGTACATCAGGCCGAGCGCCTCACGCACGCGAGGGTCCTGAAACTGCTCGCGGCGCAAGTTGAAGATGACGGATTGGCCCCCGGCGATGTTGCCCGAAGGCAGCACGGCAGTGACCACATCACCCGCGGTGACGGCGGGGAATGCGTAGTCGTTGGCCCAGCGCTTTGGAAGGGATTCGTTGCGGAAGGTGTAGACCCCGGCCTTGAATGCTTCCATGGCGGTATTGTCGTCGCCGAAATATTCGATCCGGATCCGGTCGAAATTGTACTGCCCGATGCTAAGGGGATGCTTTGCGCCCCAGTAATCCGTGTTTCGCTTGTAGATGACCTGCTGGCCGGGTTTGAAGCTTTCCAAAACATAGGGTCCGGTGCCGATGAACGGTTCCAGACCCGTCTTTTCAAGGTCGCGGTTGTTTTTCTCGTAGTCCGCCTTGGAAAAGATCGTCAGGCTGCCTGCCTGCGCGGGCATGTCGCGAAAAGGTCCGCCCGGGGTGAAGGTGAACTTGATGCGGTAAGGGTCCAGAATCTCGACCGACTGATATTTGCCATTGGCAACGCTGCGGTACTCGGGGATGCCCTTGTCGCGGAACAACTCGTAGCTGAACAGCACATCCTCGGCAGTAAGCGGCGTGCCGTCCGAGAATTTAACATCCTCGCGCAGGTTAAAGATCACCCAGGACCGGTCCTCGGGATATTCCATGGTCTCGCAAAGCAGGCAATACGCCGCGCTCACATCGTCGTCGGTGCCAACCAATATGGCTTCGTAAAAGATCGACGCCAGCGCAGCCGCGTTGCCCGCGATCGCATAGGGATTGAAAGAATCGAAGGTGCCCGGAGCCCACTCGCTGATCTCGCCACCCTTGGGCGCATCGGGATTGACGTAAGGCAGGTGCTTGAAATCAGCCGCAAGGGCCAGATCGCCAAAGGTCGAGATGCCGTGCGACTTGATGATCGTCTCCGCCCCAGCCTTCAGCGCCGACCCGGCAAACGCCGCAAACGCCGCGGCAAGGATCAGCGCTCCGGTCCCGAGGACGTTTATCGCCACCGGTCCGCTGACCTCGCGAGTCACCCGTTGAACCGAAAAATCCTGCTGCCGCATCCCGGTCTCCCTTAAGCCTGTGGTCAGGTATTCTGATGCTAAATCGTCTTGTGTCGATGGCTCAAATGGCAAATGCGTGATCGGGCGGTGCAAAACGCGAAAGGGCTGCCCGGATCGGGCAGCCCTCTGGGTGTCCGGCGGTCAAAAGGAGTAGACCCCGAACGGCCCGATCAGGGAACAGCGGCGAGATAGGCGATGACATTGGCGCGGTCTTCCGGTTTGGGCAGGCCCGCAAAGCTCATCTTGGTGCCAGGCATATATTCCTTGGGGTTTACAAGAAAGCCGTTCAACGCCTCGGGTGACCAGATTTCGGCGGCCAAAGCGAGGTTTGCTTCGGAGTACGCATAATCCGAAACCCCAGCATGATTGCGGCCGACCACGCCGTTCAGGTGCGGGCCCACCCCGTTGGAGCCATCAACCTTGTGGCAGGATTTGCACTTTGCAAATACCTTTTCACCCGCTGCAGCATCTGCGGAAGCAAAGATCGTGGCGAAATCAACCTCTGCCGTGGCAGTGTCTGCGGCTGGTGCTTCCTCGGCGCCGGTGTCGATGAAGTAGGCCTGCGCATGCTCCTTGCCATAAACATGCGGCTCGGTGTAAATCGCCTCACCGGCCCAACCGGCGAGCAGATAGACCAGCAAGGCCCCGCACACGGCGCCGCCTGCCTTGGTCAATGTCATCGTATCGAACATGTCGCGCATTCCCTTGGCGGTCGGACTGCGCGGGTTCTAACCGCTTCCCCCAGCAAGTTTCAAGGTGTACTAGCGCGACCAAACGCCCCTGTGATGGGCGAATTCGACGGAGTTTCGCCAGATGAACGCTGCAGGGACGGACCGCATCGCCTTTCAGGGGGAACTTGGCGCCTATTCGCATCAGGCCTGCCTGCAAGCGCGCCCCGAAATGGAGGCTGTGCCGAGCACGACCTTCGAGGACGTGGTCGAGAAGGTGGCGCGTGGTGACGTGGACCTTGGCATGCTCGCTGTGGAAAACTCGACGTACGGACGGGTGGCGGATGTACACTCGCTGCTGCCCCGGTCGGGTCTCCATATCGTGGACGAAGCCTTTTTGCGGGTGCATGTGAACCTTCTGGGCGTGCCCGGCGCCCGGCTGGAAGAGATTGCCGAAGCACATGGCCATGTGGTGATCCTGCCGCAATGCGCAGGCTTTCTGAAGGCGTATGGCATCCGCGGCAAAGTAAGTTCCGACAACGCGCGGGCGGCGCGCGAGGTGGCCGAGGTGGGCGACCGAACCCGTGCTGCACTGGCGAGCGAACTTGCGGCAGAGATCTACGGGCTGCAGATCGTGGCCCGCCAGATCGAGGATCAGGCCAACAACACGACCCGCTTTCTGGTGATGGCGCGCGCGGCCGATGTCTCGCGCCGCGGAGCGGGCAAGATGATTACTACCTTGACCTTTCGGGTGCGCAACATTCCGGCAGCGCTTTACAAGGCGATGGGCGGGTTTGCGACGAACGGCGTGAACATGACCAAGCTGGAAAGCTATATGGTGGGCGGGTCGTTCACGGCGACCGAGTTCTATGCCGATATCGAGGGCCACCCCGACGATGCCCCCGTCGCCCGCGCGCTGGAGGAGCTGGGCTATTTCACCACCGAGGTGAAGATCCTGGGCGTCTACCCCGCGGCGCGCGAGCGGGGCTGACAGAAGGAGGGGGCGCTGCCCCCGCGCGCCGCGCGCGCTCCCCCGTTATATTTTTGAATAGATGAAGGAGGCAGGTTGCCCAAGGCTTGTGCGGTTTGCCTGGGCAGTGGCAGGAAATTGCGCTTTGCGGTGGCATGCGTGATGCGGCTGTGAAAAGCAGGAGGGGACGTTACGGAAGGAAGGGTCGCCGTGTCCATTCTCGCCAGCATCCACCATCTGACCCATTACCGCTATGACCGGCCCGTGGTCCTAGGCCCGCAGGTGATCCGCCTGCGCCCGGCGCCGCACAGCCGCACGCGGGTGCTGTCGCATTCGATCAAGGTCTCTCCGGCCGGGCATTTCGTGAACCACCAGCAGGACGTGCATGGCAACTGGCTGGCGCGCTATGTTTTCCCCGAACCGGTGCGAGAACTGAAGATCGAGGTGGACCTTGTCGCGGACATGACCGTCTACAACCCGTTCGATTTCTTTGTGGAGGAGTCGGCAGAAATCTGGCCGTTCGACTACCCCGCCGATATCGCCGAGGACCTTGCGGTGTTTCGCGCTTGCGATCCTGCGGGGCCGAACCTCGCGGCGTTCTTGTCACAGGTGCCGCGCGAGCCGCTCAGGACGATCGACTTCATCGTGCGGCTGAATGCGCAGGTGGCGCGTAAGGTCGGCTATACGATCCGGATGGAGCCCGGCGTGCAGACCCCCGAAGAGACGCTGCATCTGGCCTTTGGCTCTTGCCGGGATTCGAGCTGGCTTCTGGTACAGGCGCTGAGGCATCTGGGGTTTGCTTCGCGGTTCGTGTCGGGCTACCTGATCCAGCTGAAGCCCGATCTGGGGGCGATTGACGGCCCCGTGGGGGCTGCGCAGGATTTCACCGACCTGCATGCATGGTGCGAAGTGTATCTGCCCGGCGCGGGCTGGATCGGGCTGGACCCGACGAGCGGGCTTCTGACCGGTGAAAGCCACATCCCGCTGGCCGCGACCCCGCATTACCGCAACGCGGCACCGATTGCGGGGGTGGCGAGCTATGCCGAGGTGGATTTCGCCTTTGACATGCGGGTCGCGCGGGTGGCTGAGCATCCGCGCATCACCAAGCCTTTCTCGGACGCGGCCTGGGCAGACTTGAACCGGGTGGGGGCGGCTGTGGATGCGGCCCTTGCGGCAGGGGATGTCAGGCTGACCATGGGGGGGGAGCCCACTTTCGTCTCGACGGAGGATTTCGAGGCGGGGGAATGGACGACCGACGCCGTGGGCCCGACCAAGCGAGCCTATGCCGACCGGCTGATCCGGCGGTTGCAGGCGCGCTTTGCACCGGGAGGGTTTATACACTACGGGCAGGGCAAGTGGTACCCCGGCGAGAGCCTGCCGCGCTGGACATTCAGCCTGTACTGGCGGCGCGATGGCAAGCCGATCTGGCACGACCAGGACCTGATTGCGCCAGAGGTAACGGAGGCTACGGCGACACAAGGGCAGGCGGCGGCCCTGCTGGAGACCATGGCCGAGACGCTGGGGCTGCCGCGTGAAAACGTGATGCCTGCCTATGAGGACCCGGCCGAATGGATCGTCAAGGAAGGCAACCTGCCCGAGAATGTGACGCCCGAGAATTCGAAACTGAAAGATCCCGAGGAGCGCAACCGCATCGCCCGGGTCTTCGCCCGGGGTCTGACCGAGCCTTCGGGCGTGGTGCTGCCGGTGCAGCGCTGGCAGGCGCAGGCGAGGCCTGCCTGGGTGTCGGAGAAGTGGACGCTTCGGCGCGGGCATCTTTTCCTTGTGCCGGGCGACAGTCCGGTCGGCTACCGGTTGCCCCTCGGTGCGCTGCCTCATGTGCGGCCTGCGGATTATCCGCATGTAGTGCCTGCCGACCCCATGCAGGATCGCCCGCCCTTGCCGGAATTCGCCCCCGACACCCCTCCGCAGAACCGGGCGGAGCCTGCGGCATTCACCCCTTCTGACCCCGTGCAGGCGCGTAACGAGCAGGTGATCAGCGATGTCCGAGGCACCGTGCGGACTGCGATCTCGGTTGAGCCACGGGACGGGCGGTTATGCGTCTTTCTGCCGCCGGTGGAGCGGGTGGAGGATTATCTGGAGCTGGTGGCCGCTGCCGAGGCCGCTGCCCGCGCCCATGGCCTGCCTGCGCATATCGAGGGGTACCCGCCGCCTGGCGACCCGCGGCTGGACGTGATCCGCGTGGCGCCGGATCCGGGCGTGATCGAGGTGAACATCCACCCCGCCCACAGCTGGAACGATTGCGTGGCGACGACCGAGGCGGTATATGAGGAGGCGCGGCAACTGCGTCTGGGTGCCGACAAGTTCATGATTGACGGCCGCCACACCGGCACCGGAGGCGGCAACCATGTCGTGGTGGGGGGCAGCACCCCCGCCGACAGCCCCTTTCTGCGCCGTCCGGACCTTTTGGCCAGCCTGATCCTGCACTGGCAGCGGCATCCGTCAATGTCCTACCTATTCTCGGGCCTTTTCATCGGGCCGACGTCGCAGGCGCCCCGGATCGACGAGGCGCGGATGGATGCCCTCTATGAGCTAGAGATTGCGCTTTCCCAGGTGCCGATGCCCGGGGCGGGTCCGACGCCCGCGCCTTGGCTGGTGGACCGGCTGTTCCGCAATCTTTTGGTCGATGTGACCGGCAACACACACCGGGCCGAGATCTGCATCGACAAGCTTTATTCCCCCGATGGCCCCACCGGGCGGCTTGGGCTGGTCGAATTCCGTGGATTCGAGATGCCGCCGAACCCGCGGATGAGCGCGGCGCAGCAACTGCTGATCCGGGCCTTGATCGCGCGGATGTGGGCCGGGCCGATCAAGGGTCCGCTTACCCGCTGGGGCACGCAACTGGGCGACCGGTTCATGTTGCCGCATTTCGTCTGGGCCGATTTTCTGGATGTGCTGGCGGACCTGAAGCAGCACGGCTTTGCGCTGGACCCGTTGTGGTTCGAAGCGCAGGCGGAGTTCCGCTTTCCCTTCTGCGGTGAGCTTATGGTCGAGGGGGCGACGCTGGAACTGCGTCAGGCGCTGGAGCCGTGGCATGTGCTGGGTGAGACGGGGGCGATCGGCGGCACCGTCCGCTATACCGACAGCTCGGTCGAGCGGATGCAGGCAAAGCTGACCGCGGCGGACCCCGCGCGCTATACCGTGACCTGCAACCGGCGGCGGATGCCGATGACCGGCACGGGCACCGCCGGGGTTTCGGTGGCCGCCGTGCGCTACAAGGCGTGGGCGCCGCCGCTCGGGCTGCACCCGGTGCTGCCGGTGCACGCGCCGCTGACCTTTGACATCTATGATACCTGGACGGGCCGGGCGATTGGCGGCTGCACTTACCACGTCGCGCACCCGGGCGGACGCAATTATGACACCTTTCCGGTGAACGGGAACGAAGCTGAAGCACGCAGGCTTGCCCGCTTCCAGCCCTTTGGTCATAATGTGGGAGGGTATGAGCCCCTCACCGAAACCCTGCACCCCGAGTTTCCTATGACACTGGACCTGCGCCGCCCGCCCGGGATCTGAAGGCACCCGGATGACCCGAGATGCGCCACCCGTGGTACCCACCCGTGACCTTTTTGCCCGCTACCGGCCCTTGCCGGGGGTGCCGGATGAACTGGTGGACGGCGCTGGCGCCATGCGCCCGGCCTGGGCGGACCTGATCGCGCATCTGTCGAGGCTGAGCGCCGCCGAGATTGCGCACGACTTTGCCCGCGGAGACCAGCATCTGGCAGACGCGGGCGTGTTCTTCCGCCGTTATGGCGATACGACACTGACGGCACGCGACTGGCCGTTCAGCCCGGTTCCGGTGATCCTGCCCGAGGCAGAATGGCGCGAGATTGGCGCAGGCCTGATCCAGCGGGCGGATCTTCTGGAAGCGGTTGTCGCTGATCTTTACGGGGCAAACCGACTGATTGCCGAAGGGCATCTGCCCGCGCGGCTGATTGCCGAGAACCCCGAATGGCTGCGCCCGATGGTGGGCGTCACGCCGCGTTCGGGGCATTTCCTGCACTTTCTGGCCTTCGAGATCGGACGCGGCCCGGACGGGCGCTGGTGGGTCTTGTCGGACCGCACGGATGCACCATCGGGTGCCGGTTTTGCCATCGAGAACCGGGTGGCCGCGACCCGCGTCTTTCCCGAACTTTACAGCGCAAGCAACGTCCACCGGCTGGCCGGGTTCTTCCGCAATTTTCGTGCTGCACTGGATGGCCTGTCTGCAGCGGGCGGCGCGAGAGTGGGGATCCTCACGCCGGGTCCACTGACTGATACCTATTATGAGCAGGCCTACATCGCGCGATATCTGGGCATGGCGCTGCTGGAGGGCGAAGACCTGACCGTCGAGGAAGGTCAGCTGCGTCTGCGCACCGTGCGGGGCCCGGCCCCCATCGACGTGCTGTGGCGGCGAATGGACGGCGTCTGGGCCGACCCGCTGGAACTGCGCGAGGACAGCCGCATCGGCACCCCGGGCCTGATGTCGGCGGTCAGGCAAGGTCGTGTGACGATGGTCAATGCGCTTGGCGTGGGTGTGCTGGAGACGCAGGCCCTGATGGCGTTTTTGCCCGCCATAGCCAGGTCGATGACCGGCCAACGGCTTAAGTTGCCCAACGTCGCCACCTGGTGGTGCGGCGAGGCGGAAGAGCTGATGCATGTGCGCGACAACGCGCACCGCATGATGATCGGCCCGGCGATGGCCACCCGCCTGCCGTTCGAGACGAACGCCGTCCATGCCATTGCGGGCAGGATGCGCGGCGCACCGGGGTCGGCGGTACTGAAGGATTGGCTCACCGAGAATGCGACGGGACTGATGGGCAAGGAGCTGGTCACGCTCTCAACCACCCCGGTTTTCGAAGATGGCACGCTGGTGCCGCGCCCGATGACCATCCGCCTCTTTCTTGCCCGCACAAGCGAAGGCTGGACCGTGATGCCCGGCGGTTTTGCCCGGATCGGCGCATCGGCTGATACGACAGCGATCTCGATGCGCAACGGCGGCACGGTGGCCGATGTTTGGGTGCTGAGCGACCGCGACGTTGACCGCGACACGACGCTTACCGCGCCCGCTTTGGCCTTCACCCGGGCAGGACCTGGCTTGTTGCCTGCGCGCGCGGCGGACAACCTGTTCTGGCTGGGGCGCTATGTTGAGCGGACAGAAGGTGTTCTGCGCCTGACACGGGCCTATAACAGCCGTCTTTGGGAGGCGGCGACGGAACCGTTGCTCGCGATGATCCGCGGTGAACTCGCGAGCTACGGGATCGACGCGGCCGAGCCTCTGCCGGCTGGCCTTCGCAGTACGCTTGCCTCTGCGGTCCACAGCGCAAGCCAGATCCGCGACCGCTTTAGCGTCGATGGATGGTCCGCGCTGAAAGACATGGAAAAATCCCTGGCCCGGATCGCACGCACCGCAAGGCCAGGTCAGGATGCCGCACAAGTGGCGGGTATCATGCTGCGCAAGCTCTCGGGGTTTTCGGGGTTGGTGCATGAAAACATGTACCGCGCTGAGGGATGGCAGTTCCTGACCATCGGGCGGTCGCTGGAGCGGGCGGCGATGATGGCTGATCTGTTGGGGCTGGCCGCAGACCCTGCGACGCCGGAAGGCGGGCTGGATCTGGCGATCGAGGTCGGCGACAGCACGATGACGCACCGCCAGCGCTATGCCGTGGTGGCGCGGCGGGAAAGCGTGATCGACCTTCTGGCACTGGACGACCGGAACCCTAGGTCGGTACGGTTTCATGTAAACATCATCTGTCAGCATGCCGACGGGCTCGCAGAGTCGAACCCCGCCGGTCACGGCAGCGGCTTTGCCAGTGCCGCTGCCGAGGTGCAAACCGCGCTTGCCCGTCACACTGTAAAAACGCTGGACACGTCAGCCCTGCGCAGGGTGCATGGCGCGCTTTTGCGCCTGTCGGAGTCGTTGGGCGCAACTTACTTGCCATGATCTATGATATTCGCCTGATGATCAGTTATGACTACGCGGGCTCTGCGGTAAACGCCCGACACATGCTGTGCCTGGGGGCTGCCACCCTGCCTGGATTACAGCGGGTGACGTCCTGCGATATCGAGATCTCCCCAGAGCCGGAAGAACGGCAAGCGAGGCTGGATTTCTTTGGCAACCGGGTGGAGGAGTTCACCTGCCGCGCCGTACATGAAAGCATCCGTATCGACCTCAGCGCGCGGGTAGAGCGAGTGGTGCAGGCTAAACCGTCTCAAGACAGCATCCCCCTCGCCGATCTGCCAAACGCGTTGCATGCCTGGCGCGACATTGGGGCGGCCTCGCCATTGCATCATCGCGCGGGCTCCTTCCGGGTGCCGCACAACGCGTCGATGACTCGTTTCGCCCGTGCGGCGCTGAAGCCCGGAATGAACGCGCGTGAGGCCGTGATGGCGGTTTGCCATGCGCTGCACGACCACATGCAGTTCGATCCCGAGGCAACCACAGTTGACACCCCGGTCGCCGAAGCTTTTGCCCGCAGACACGGGGTTTGCCAGGATTTTTCGCATGTAATGATTGCCTGCCTGCGCGGAATAGGTGTACCCGCGGGTTACGTCAGCGGGTTTCTGCGGACTATCCCGCCGCCCGGCAAAGCGCGGCTGGAAGGCGTCGATGCCATGCATGCGTGGGTGCGCGCGTGGTGCGGCCCTGCGACCGGATGGGAGGAGTTCGACCCAACCAACGATTGTCCTGCGGGGCCAGACCACATCGTCGTGGCCTATGGCCGCGACTATTCCGACGTGGTCCCGATCAAGGGGATCCTGCGCGTAGCCGGGCCTCAAAACAGCGCGCAATCGGTTGATGTCGTGCCTGTGCAGGAGTTAGATTAGCGGCGGCGTAACTAGTTGTTCCATCCCGGATGATCGCAGAGACCCTCGGCGATCTGCGTTTTTCATGGCAAGATCGGTTCTGAGGGACATTCTGCGCGGGGTGCGGCCATGCCGGTCCATCTTCGCAAGCAAACGACGATCGAGCCATTGTCCGCCATTGGTGCGAGGACGATGGCGAGGGCCCAAGGTTCGGGCGGCGATCCGGGCCGGCGACGCGCCTG
>Ga0105047_10001962_pt1 | contig 36887 bp, 30 predicted proteins | sample MAT04_FD_78384 | JGI IMG/M metagenome (GOLD analysis project Ga0105047, IMG submission 78384) | Freshwater microbial communities from Lake Fryxell liftoff mats and glacier meltwater in Antarctica - MAT-04 (megahit assembly) | ecosystem: Environmental > Aquatic > Freshwater > Ice > Liftoff... | reverse complement strand
CTCCTTGAATGGGAGCACGTCTACAACACCATCCGCCCTCACCAGTCCCTGGGCTATCTGACCCCAGCGGAGTTCCTGGCCTCGCAGGAGACAGATGTGTAACGGACGTGCCGGACGAGTACATGCACTTGTGTCGCCGAGCAGATCGGGATATCTTCGAGTCACGGGACGCCGAGGGAGGTGAACCGAGACCGGCAGCAAGGCACGTCAGCCTGGTGGTGGAAACCCCGAGATGGGGTTGCACGGGACGCCAGAACGGAGCTTGCCCGGTGACAGCGAGCGGCCGCTCCGCGGCTCGCCGACGGCGATCTGACCCAGACCGGGTCGCCGAACCCCTGCTCCAGACGGAGCCGAACTCTGGGCACGGCGCTCTTCGGATGCGCCCGTTCCGACATTCGACGCACAGCGTCGGCAACCCGAGCCGCGGCATGTCCGCGAGCACAACGGAGGACTCTCATGAAGCCCGTCACCGACCAGCGCTACGAGAAGATCGTGGACACGATCACCCGCGGCCCGTCATACATCCATGACCGCCGGGGCGTCCTCGGCATCATCGCTTCGACCGCCGTTGGCGACGCCCTTGCGCAAGGCCGACGTAGCCATCCCGACCGTCCCATTCCGCCCCTCATGGCCGCGAGCCTCGTCCAGATCGTATGGCTTTCGGCCCTGCGAGCCATGGTCGCCGGCGAGATCAGCCACGAACTCATCGTTTCCGACGCGGTTGCGTTCTGCCAGACGAAGGCCGACGCCTTCGTGCGAACCGCCCAGGCGACCGGGGCATGGCTCGAGGTTCCGACCAACATCCTTCCGATGCCGCGTGGCGGTCGCGCAGATGTGCGAGTGCGCTCGGCGCGTCGGAGACTCGCCGGAGGCGTGCGGTAGTGCGACGGGCCGACTGGACGCGCGATGTGGAGCCGCCCGGCGACCGCTCGAGCCTGTGACGCCATCCCGCGCGGTCAGTACTGCGGGAGCGGTCGGAGCGGTCAGGGGGTGGATGGTAAGCGCCCAACAGCCGGGCACGGGCGGATCGGCTCGAAGCGGTTTCATTCCTGGGCAGCGCGCAGATTGCGATGTCGACACGTACGATGGGCGCGCAGACCCGTCCATCCGGGTCTCTGGTCAGGGAGCACGTTCGAGGTGTCAAGGCGATTCGTCTTGGTCTCGGCGGTCATAGCCGGCGCAATGCTCCTCGGCGGCATGTCGGGCGCATCGACCACCACCGCTCAGGCAACACCATCGCCGTCGATGTCGCTGGGGCCGGCGATCGACGAGCTGCTGACCGGATACCTCGCCACGAACCTTCTCGAGGCTGCGTTCCTGCAGTGGGCAGCCGACGGAGCAACCGTGACAGGGACGCTCACCGAGGCGTATCTCGTCAGCTACGGCGCGACCTCGGTCGATCACAGGAACCTGCCCATCAGCGGCACGCTGGCGAACGGCTCGGTCACCCTGAACGTCGGCGACGCGCTGAGCGGGAGCGCGCGGTGGTCGGGGGTGCTCACGCCCGACGGCGTTGTCATGGGCATCCCGTCGTCGACCGGGTCGATCGACACCACCACCTTCGTGGCAGCGTCGGTCGCCGACTACAACGCGGCGGTGTCCAGCCTCGCCGAGCTGGCTGCCGCGTCCCAGCGCCTGGCAGATATCGAGGCCCAGCAGGCCGCGCTCCGATCCGCCGTCGACTCCGCGAGCGAGCGGGTCAAGACCGACATCGGGCAGCTCGACGATCTCAGTGCCCGACTGCGAGGCGATCTCATGACCCTCACCGACGATCAGCACAGGATCAGGGACGACGGCCAGACTACTCGTGATGACGTCGTGGTCGTGATCAACGGCGCGAAGCGCCACCCGGACGGCTATTTCGGACAGGTCTGCGCGGATGCTGCCACCGTCAGCGCGGACGCGTCGTCCGTCGATGCCGACAAGGACTCGTTCGACATCGACCTCGAGAGCCTCAAAGACACCCTGCGCCAGCTCGAGACGGCGGATGTGACCCTGCGAACTGACGCCACGGCGCTGGCCGATGCCCAGCTCGCGGCTCCCGAATATGCGGTGGCGGACGCCCCGACGGCGACCGACGTGGATCGAGCCCTGTCGGCACGGACACTGCTCGTGGGGCACGTGCGCGAGCGAGTCGCGACGCTCACGACGCGTGCAGAGCAGTGGGTCGCGAGCGCCCACGAATATGCGCGGACGGCTGACAGGACCTGCGACCGGACCGGTTGACCGAGCCCGGCGACGCCTTCTGCCCAAGCTAGAGCCGGGCCAGAGGTGGCAACCCGCGATTCGCGCGCCGGCGGCGGTCGCGTCCGGGATGGGTGCCGAAGCGGCGGTGGTCAGATCTCGCTGATGACGGGTCCGTGCCGAGCGCCAGGCTTCCAACTGGACTGTCCATGAACATTGGCCCCTTGAAGTCGCCAAGCCCCCTCGTGGAGCGGCAGGAACGACACGACAGGACACGACCCGAAACGACCTGATATGTCTCCCGCACGGCCACATTTAGTGCCACATCAGGGGCACCAGTCTCCACTGAGTCCTTAGGCCGGACGGCTCCCCGTAGCTCGCCAGGGAGAAACGTCGCGGAACCGCTCTCTGAGATCTGCCCACGGGCACCAGCTCCGATGTGGCGCCCGGACTCCGGTCCACTCGGCGCGGATCGCCTCACACCATGGGCACTGTCCGAGCTCATTGCTCGGCTCAATGTCGAGCACGGCATCGAGTGCTTCCAGCAGCTCTCCTGAGACCTCCATCGCCTGAGGCTACGAGCCTGCCACCCGGTATGTCGAGACGTGAATCCACCTAGATCCGTTGAGGGTTTCCGCTCGGTCAGCGCTTCTTGAGCCTAGCGGCCATCGCGTCCTGAGCTGCCGATCGCGCCGCGTCACCGGCGGCGTCCCCATACGAGTCGCTGCCGGCCTGAGCCATGGGCACGATACCGAGGGTCCCGCAACGATGGCAGGTCGCGCCAGACCCGGATGAGTGCGTCCTGGACCGCGTCCTGGGCATGTCCCGGATCACGGACCATGAAGCGCGCGGCGGCATCGAGTCGCGGCAGCGCCGCCTCGACCAGGACCGCGAAGGCTCCGTGATCGCCCTGCGCCGCTGCCCGGACCAGCGATGGATCGGCCACGGTCCCTCCGGCTGCCGGCGAGGCCGTCCCGACCCGCTCACCGAGTATGGCGTCACGGGGTGTGTGAAAGGTTCCGGCCAAGGCAGGCGCTGCGCATCCCGCGTGGACCGGGCGCGGGGTCCCCTGCGTCCGCGTGACATCCCGTGCCCGTCGGCGTCACCCCCTCATGCACCCGACGGCCATCCGCCACGATCCACATCCCCGGTCGCTTCGCCGGTCCCTTGGCCGCCCCGCAGTGGCCAGCCTGTCCGTGCTGGTGGCCCTCACCCTCCAGGTACTGCCGCAGGTCTCCAGCACAGCCCTCGCGGACTGCGACCTGCTCATCGACATCGTCCGACATCCGCGGGAGGCCCGCGGCACGACCTTCGAGGGCACGGTGATGTGGGTGGCCGACCAGCCAGCCGAGCACTCCGTCACGTTCCGGGTGCATGACGTCTACGCCGGTCAGGTGCCCGACCAGCTGACCCTGGACTCCACCAGCTGTCATCCGCTCGCCGGGTTCCGCGCGGGCGGCCGCTATCTCGTCAGTACCGGCGGTGATGCCCATGCGGAGTCCGGGGACACGCTCGCATGGGAGCTGTCGGGCGGCAGGGCGCAGCTGCTGGGGTTCGACGCCGAACCGGAGGAGTATCCGTCGAGGTTCCGGCGCGCTGACACGCTCGCCTGGGCACTGGACATCGTGGCGCCGGGTGCCGAGCGTCGACGCCCCGCACGGCCCGAGCCCGTCAAGGAGTCGCCGATCATCGTGGATGCGCTCATCCGCAGGGCGTGCACGCCGACGTCGGGCGGCTGCATCCGCCTGCTCGATCTCCACTCGCTCGCGGACGACTCGCACTGGGGCACGGAGGTGCTCATGTCGCCCGACGGGAGGCCCGTCCCGCTGGTCACTGGGCTGCCGGGTTCCCTGCCACCGGGCACCTACGAGGTCTCGGCGAGTGAATGGCTCGTCATCCCCGGCGACACCCTGCAGCTACTCGGCCAGCCGGCGGGCTGCACGACGACGTTCGAGGTCCGGCCCGGCGACGCGGGCACGAGGGTCAGCCTGGGCTTCTCCGACGGCGCCTGTGGCTTCTCCATCGTGCGGGTGCCAGTGGAGCGGCCGGCGTCGAGCCCGGACACGTGACCGCGAGGGCGCGGACGCCCTGGGCCGATAGCACACCTGGTCTCGGTCGCGTGGCTGCTGCTCCCGAGCTCCTCCGGCACGCCAGACCTCTGAGGCGGGAATCAAACGGAGGACACCGTTGACGAAGCTGACGCTGCACGATGCCAAGGCGTTCCGGGGACCGGCCGTGGCCATGCTGGTCATCGGTGCCTTACTGCTGGGCGGAACGATTCCAGCTGCCGCCGACTGCGGGGGCGAGCCCGGCGTCCCCTCGCGCGTGCTTGATGTGACGGGGACCGCGTGGATCGGCACCTTCGAATCCTCGATCCCGGTCGATAGTGCCTCCGATTCGCACACCTGGGCCGTCGAGCGGTCCCTCGCCGGGGCTGCTCCGTCCGATCTCGTGTACGTGACGACCGGGTGTCAACGGGTGACGTTCGAGCCGGGCCAGCGATACCTTGTGAGCACAGGGAACGTCCGAAGCCCCACCGGGTCCGACACCGTGGCATACCGCCTACTCGGACACGGACGCGTCAGGGTGGCAGGCTTCGGGTTCCCCGCGAGCTTCTACCAGCCGCGATGGAGGGTGACCAGCCTGCCCGATGCACTCGCTCTCCTCGGACTGGGAACCCTGCCGGAGACCGACACCCTTGCACGAACCGAGAGGTCCGAGGAGACACCTTCAGCGCGAGCCTCGTCGCGGCCATCGTCGCCTTCGGAGTGGTGTTGAGGGCGCTCTGGCGCCGACGACCGCTGGCGCTCCGGGGGTGACCAAGGGCTCCGGTGGCGTCGCAGGGCCTGACATGTCCGTGGGGTTGGTCGCCGTCTGAGCTGCGCGGCCACGCCTCCCCGTCCCCCCACCTCTCGCTCCAGGCTGCCTCCAGCAGTTTGCCGGCAGCCGCCACCGCACCTACGAGCACCCGGCTACGGGCCAGGGAGTCGCCGAGGCTCAGGGTGCCCAGCACCGCGATCTCGAGGACTCGCCGGATGTCAGAGATGTCGTCGAGCTGTTGACGTGCTAGCGGACCGCATCGACGACCGGCTCCCACGTCACGGCGCCAGGCGCCGGGGTGGTCGCCTGGCCGACCGACGGGATCGCCAGGAGCATCACGACGGCGAGGAGCATCAGTCGCATGGTGATGCCGCTTCGGATCCGGGGGCGCTGCAACCCTTGGCGGTGCCGACGTGGACAGATCGCGCATCGTACCGGGCGACGCGAGACCAGGTAGCCAGAGATGCGGTCCCGATTCGCTGGCTGCTAGACATCGGGTCGCCGAACGATCAGCTTCAGCATGAATCGGACAAGTCGGTCGATCGGTGACGCTGACTCGCCATCCGAGGTGGAGGTATCGGGCAGCGGGGCCGTGGCGTGCCGAACCTCATCTATCGACAACACCTCCGCCTTCGCGGCCGCGAGTTCGTCAGGTGTGCCCTCCACCCACGCAGCCGCTGTGATGGGGCGGAGCCGGCCAGGCAGGTGCCCATCGAAGGCGACCGCGATCTGGTCCCCGACCGTCGCGAAGATCGTGGGGGTCCCACCACACTCCCCCGTGCGCCGGGCCCCAGTACCAACGAGATCCATCTTCAGCAGCTCTCCGGGTTCTGGCCCGCGCAGCACCGCGTCCACCTCGAGCACGAAAGAGGCGGTGATGCCGCCTTGCTCCTCTCCGCCCGCCGTGCTCTCGAGGTCCTCGATCACGGTTCCGATGATCACCCGTTCCGCGTTCCGCGCGATCGCGCTGAACGATGGCATCGGGGTCCAGGGGCCGATGCATTCCGCGGCAGCAGGCATGGGCAGGCCCGCCACGCCGAGCAGGGTCACCGCGAGCAGGACCCAGCCGGACCGTCTCACCCTTGCCTCCCGTGTCCAACGACTGGACGGTGGCTGTCGACGTGCCGCCCGGATCAGGTCCCACCGTCGGCCGGGCCCTGTCCGTGCCGTCGGCGCTCGAAGCGGCAGTTCATGGGGCCGCGACGACCTCGATGTCCTGCGGCAGCGGCTCGCGCGTGGCGATGACGACGCCACGGACCACACCGACGTCGGGGCACTCGTGGGCCTCGGTGCGGGTCACAGTCACGACCCTGCCCGACAGGTCGATGCTGGTCTCCGGGTCGCGCCACCTGCCCGACCACGTGACCAACAGGTGGTCATCGCCCTGGATGATCTCGCCCCAGCCGTCGTCGTACGAGTCCTGGTGCCGTGCCAGCTCGACCGGGCCAGCCTCCCGCACACCGACCACCATGCCCTCGGCCGCGGTGACCCTGACCGTCTGCGGCAGGCCGACGGCACGACCGATGACCACGGTGTTCGTCTCTCGGATCAGATCCCGTGGCGGGACCGTGCGCTGCCCGAGGTCGATGGCGCAGTCGTCGCCGGTGAAGGAGACCTGGATGAGCTCCGTGAGCTGGGGTTGGCCCACGTCCATGCGCGCCTCGCAGTGGACCTGGGTGCCCGACATCGAGAGCGGACCGCCGATGGGCGTCGACCAGGCGGTGCCGGACACGACGTAGTCGCCGGCGGGTAGTGCCGCAGGGAGTCCGTTCGTGATGGTCGCGTCGCGCGACCCACCGGGCACCGGCAGGACCTGGGCACCGAAGTGGCCGGCACCGTATCGCCCGGCGTCGATCTCGATGAGCTGGACACAGTCCCGTCCCCCGAAACAGTCGTTGCCATCGCTCGATGCGGTGACCTCGATGGGCGACATCCGGGTCCGGTCCGGGAACGTCGGCTCGTGCCGCTGCGCACCCGGTGCCACGAGATCCAGCGCCTCGCCCAACCTGGTCATCTTCCGTACCGCCGCTGGGTATGTGTCGAGCGGCTGGCCGATGTCGACGAGCGTGGCATCGCGTCCATCGCGCCCGCCGAGACGCCAGACGAGCGTGTTGTAGGACGACGCGTTGTCGGGATCCTGGGTGCTGAACAGGTAGCGACCGTCGAGCGCCAGACCGCCGATGCCATTGCAGCCGCCAGCGGCGATCGTGGTCTCCGGCATCACCGCACCCGCATAGGCGCCGTCGACGACGAATGTGTACGAGGTCTCATAGGGCTGCACGGTCATCTGGCCGATGGTGCCGGTGAACGTGAGCCCGCGCGCGTCGGCCGGCACCCCTACACCGCGAAACATCGTGTCGCAGTCGGCCAGCACTGGGCGCCCAGCCGTCGGGATCAGCTGGGTCGGGATCGCGATGGCGAGCGCGACGGCCATGCGAACGACGACCGTGCCCCACGTCCGGATGAGCGTCATCTTGCCGATGCCCTCGTGCTGCATGTCACTGCGACGCGCAGGGGTCCGGGGCGTTTCGTCCATGGGTCCGCAGCTTGGACACGAGCCATGTCAACGGGCTCCGGGTCTCAGCGGAAGGGCGTGTCGAGCGACAGGAGGTCGCCCGGACCGACGCACGCACCACTGATGGACGAGCCGTCTCGGAGGACCACGGTCCCGGCAGCGTCGAGCACCTCGAGATCCGGGCTGAACCGCGCCCGGTAGCCGTCCGGCCAGGTCACGTTCGCGCGACGCGCCCCGAGGTCCAGCCACGCAACCCAAGGGTCCGAAGGGTCGCCCCGAAGCGTGGCATGTAGCAGCCCGACCCCGGCGCACATGTAGTACTCGCCCGCGGCCAGGGCGGGTCGGCGGAGCACCGGGAGCGCGTACTCGCCCGCGGTGAGTGACGGTGTCGGGAAGACGACCGCTGGCACATGCGAGCGTGTCATGAACGAGCAGCCGGTCGCGACGACCGCGAGCAGTCCCAGCAGCGACGACCGAGCGATGATCGTCATCAGGCGTACGACCTTGGCGGGAGTCTGGCCCAGCGCATCCGGTTGCCCAAGGTCGACGGCCTGCGCGTCTGGACGGGAGCCGCTCCTGCCGGGATCGGTCGGACGCACACGTGCGGGCGGTGGCATCACGGCACCCCCCGAGATGCACCCAGGGCGAGCAGCATGTGCGGGGCGAGCGCGTGCCACGTGGCCGTGTCATGACCACCCGCCACGAAGTCCAGCTCGTGAGCGACTTGGCGCTGGGTGAGGATCCGCCCGAGCACCGTCGTCGCATCGTGGATCCAGGGGTAGTCGGACAGCCCCGCCCCGAGGCCGATGCGGAGGTCCTCGATGGACCCAGACCGGGCCAGCTCGAGCGGATCATGTGCAGGACGGCCACCCTCACCCTCGAACAGCCACATCCGGTCGGGGAGGTCGCCCTCGAAGATGGCCGGGCTGAGCACGCCTACGGCGTCGAAGAGGTCGGGCTGGCGGAATGCCGCGTGCAGCGCCGCGAACCCGCCCATCGACAGACCTCCGATCCATCGCTCGGACGGCGTGCCGTATCTCGCCTCGACCGTGGGGATGAGGTCGTCGAGGATGTAGCGCTCGACTCGTCCGTGCTCGTATCCGTCGTCCACCGGCGTGGAGTCGACCCCGTAGGTGTCGCCGATGTCCGCGGACACGAGCACCATCGGTTCGATGCGGCCGTCGGCCACGAGCTCGTCGGCGATGAGGTCGATGCCCACGCCGTCGGCGAACGGGTGGCCGGCGAACCACTGGGAGTCATCGCCGCCGCGACCGGGGAACAGGTACATGATCGGCGAGCCGCTGCCGGCGCCCGGTGTGCGGTGGATGGCCACCGGTCGCGTCGTGCCATCGAGGTGGTCGGGGACGGCGAGATGGTCGACAGCCGCCTGGCGTCCCAGGGTCACGACCGCGCCACCCACGACGACCAGGGCGAACGTGAGGGCCAGCGACGCTGTCACAAGGATCCGCCGATGACTCATCGAGACGCGCAGCCGCGGATGACGGTCCTGATGCTCACCACCGCTCCGACGACTCACCCGACCCGATGTGCCAGATCGATCCGGCGGCGGCGGTCATGGTCAGCAGTCGCCCGGCGTGCCGGGGGCATCGGTCGGGCTGTCGAACATGACGCCTGCCCAGACCGAGATCCGGCCGCAGATCAGATCGAGCGTTCCGGCGGTGGGCGCCGATCCTGCGAGGACCAGCGTGCCGAGGATCGTGCCGTCGGTCGTCCGGGCCTCGATGGTCCAGGGGATCTCGGGATGTAGCGGCACGCCGGTCGTGAGCGCGTTCCCAGGGTCGAGCGTGTCGAGCACTGAGCCGTCGAGCCAGATGACGATGGCGCGGTCGGTGTCGTTCCGGACACTGATGGGCTGGTCGGTGTCGGGCGGGTCACAGACGGCGGGGCGGCAGGGCTGGATCGCTCCGGCGGTAACGACCCCCGATGTCTCGTCGAGGATGACCGGGATCAGTCGTGACGACCCATCGACGAACCGGAACACAGCGAAGGACTCGGGTCCGATCGGTCGGGGGCAGGCGTCACCTGCGGCGCAGGGTGGGCCCTGACGCACCTCCACGGCCAGGTATGGCCCTGAAGCAGCCGGTAACGCAGCCGCAGCTGTGGCTGCCGCGTGCTCGCAGCCGAGCTGGGCGAACCCCTTGCCCTCGTCGACACATCGGACGTCCGCGACGTCGAGCGGCAGGACCGGCTCGGGCACGGTCGTGGTGACGACCCCATCCTTGAGCGCGACCGGCACCATCGATGGGCCACCCGATCCGAACCAGAGGACCACGTACCCTGCGTTCCGGGTGGCGACCGCACACAAGCCCTCGGCGTCACACGGGATCCCATACCGGAAGGACATCGCGACCGGCACGGCGCCTTCTGACAGGGCGCGGGCCGCCGCGCTCAGCGCGGCGGCGCATCCCAGAACGGGCGCGACGACCGGTGCCTGGAGCGGTTCGGCACAGCGGATGAGGTCGGGCCGTCCGGTCTCGACCGGGAACATGCCCCAGCCGAGCGCTGACGACGGACCCATCGCGATCGATGCGAGCAACGCGATGGTGATGATCCGTGCGAGACGGACGAACATGCTGGTCATGGGGTCTCCTGCGTCTCCCCACCAACCGATCGTGACCTCGTGAGGCCTCGTCGTCAATGCGAAGCCAGAGTCCCCGTTCGCAGTGCTGCGCCTGAAAGCGATCTCGGTCGTCTCATGCACTGTGCGGCTCGGCTATCGGACCTCCGTGAGCACGAAGTAGCCGGCAGGACCAGGTGCGACGAGCCAGCTGTCCGTGGAGCCCTGTGCGACTGGTCCGTGGGTCACCGTCCCCAGCCAGGCCTTCGACATGTTCAGACCCGTCGTGTCGGTGGCTCCCAGGCTGGCACAGACAGTGGCTGGATCGTCGACCATGCTCACGACGGTGCTGTCGTGCTCGTCCACCCCTGCGTGGAAGGCCCGGTGGCTGCCCCAGCGCGCCCGTTCCTGTGCCGACAGGCGCGTCCATGCGGAGCGCGAGCGTCCAGCCTGGAGGTCGCCGATGTATGAGCGCAGGGCAAGCAGGGCCAGGGCCTGCGCCGTCGAGTCGCTGATGGCATCGCTGACTGGCGACTGGACAGGGGACATGGTCGATGACGGCGTGGGTGAGGCGGTCGGCGGAGGCGACGGCTGGGTCGATGGGCTCGCGAGGGGCGGCGCGGCCGGACAGCCGAGCGAAGGCGACGGAACGCTGGCCGTAGCTCCCGACGCTCGAAACACCTCGGCCTCGGTAAGCCGCTGGGCGCGAGGCATCAGCTCGCTGGGCTCACCAGCGATCCAGGCGGCCGCGGTCACGCGATGCTGTACGCCCCGCATGCGACCGCCATATGCGATCGCGATGATGTCACCTGGGCGGGCGTAGACGATCGGCTCCTCCGAGCAGTCACCCGACCGTTGCGGCCGTCGTGTCCGCAGACCGCGGATATCGATCGTGTCGTGAGCCGTGCCGCGAAGGACGTCCCCGACTCGAACGCGATAGCCAGCCGCGATACCCAGCTCGGTACCGGTGGGCGTGTCGACCCCGCCATCCTCCCGCAGGTACCCCTCGACGACCCCGACGACGATACGTCTCGCTTCCCCGGCGACCTCCGTGAACGGTGGCATCGGTGTGAAGGAGCCCGTGCACTCGGCAGCCACTGGCATGGCGACGAGCACGGGCGGTACGCTCGCGACGGCCGAGGTCATCAGGACCAGCGCCATCGCGCGGACCAGGGACTTTCTGCGGGACACGGGATCCATCGTCACTCCATCGGGGTTCGCTTGCCGACGTCGAGATGACGTTCGAACTGGGCTGTTGTTCCCTCGACTGGCGCTTGGCAAGGCCTGGTCTCTGGCTGCTGGTGGCCCGTCGGTGCCGGGATCGTGGGCGATCGTGTCCGTCAGTAGGGATGCCGGCTTCGGCGCACTCGGCGTGACCGACCAGCTACTCGACGTGCGGTGACAGGATCAGACGCGGCGTGCCCGAGGCGTCGTAGAACACCGGCGCGCGATACTCCATGACGAGGTGGTCTGCGTCCTCGAGTGACGCGCGGAGAGCCTGCTCGGCAGCGTCGAGATCCTCGCAGAACATCTGCGTCGAGGGACCGGACTCGAAGTGGAACGCCGAGGCGACCAGGGTGTAGGTGCCGCCGATGCCGTTGCAGCCGACCGTGGTCTCGACCGTGTCGCCGGTGAACGTGATGGTCGTGCCAGCGGGGATGTCGTAGTACGCGCCGTCCGCTCCGTTGACGACCGCGATGCGCCAGGTGCCGCTGATGTCGAGCGGCGGGGTCGGGACGAAGGTCATCAGCAGCTCGCTCCGGTCATCCAGGAACGAGAGGACGCGGTTGGTCACGTCCCACGTCGCGACTTCCGGCAGCAGCGCGAAGTAGGCGGTCTCGGTGTCACCACCGGGTCCCGTGCACAGCTTGAGCGTCTGGGCGATGTCATCGCCGAAAGCGATCGACCCGCGGTGCTCGGTGTAGTCGAGGCTGTATTCATTGCAGCCACCAGTGCCGCTGGCACGCCCCTCGATGAACTCGATGGTCGCGCCGGCATCTGCCAGGACTCGCTCGAAGACGCGGCCCTCGCCGATCATCCCGTCGAGGGTCCAGCTGGTACCCACGAGGGTGTCGGACAGGTGCTCGGTGGCGCCGAGATGCAGGCGACCGAGGCCGGTGTGGTCGCGGAAGACGACCAGCGTGCCAGCCAGCCCGACGGTCACGGACTGGTCGAGTGCAGCGCGGATCCCATCCTCGGCCTCGGACAGATGCTCGCACCACCTCTGTGTCGCTGGGCCGCTCTCGAAGGCGAAGGCGTAGTGGTCCTGCTCGTAGGTCCCGCCGATGCCGTTGCAGCCGACCGTGGTCGACATGGAGCCATCGGTGCTGAAGTCGATCGTGACCGGCTGTGCGACCTCGGGCAGGGCGATCGGCGCACCATCCTCGGCGACGAGGCCCGTGATGGTCCAGGAGCCTGCGAGTCCCGGTGCTGCCATCTGTGCGTAGGTCAGCACCAGGCCATCCGCGCCGGAGAGTCGCAGTTCCCCGTTCTCAACGACCCAGGTCCGGGCCTGGGGCAGCAGGTCGAAGTAGGCCGTCTCGAGCTCGTCGGCAGGTGAGCCGCAAGCCATCCGCGTCGACATGATGGCTGCGGCGACGGCGATCCTGTCAGGGGCGGTGATCGATACCGGGGTCGAATAGCCGTTGCAGCCGCCGGAGCCGAGGGCCGAGTCGCCGTCGAAGGTGAGTGTGACCTGGACCCCATCGGGAGCGGGCTGCACGCCCGTCGTATCGCTGTAGTTGGTCAGCAGCCAGGCGGGGACGGTCAGATCCGGAAACGTCGATTCGCGAAGACGGAGCGACGAGTCGCTCTGGACCGGGCTGGTGTTGGCGACCGCGGGCGCGGCGACCGTGGCCATCGCCACGGCGATCAGGAGCGATCTGGTGATCCGCATCAGGTTGTCCTCGTGGGGAGTCATGATGATGGACCCAAGGGCGTGGTACCGGCCTGGACGCACGCGCTCATCGCCCGGTCTCGACAGGGAACGCGCGCCGGCCCAGCGTTGACGACGGACCCATCGCGATCGATGCGAGCACGGCGAGGGTCATGATCCGTGCGAGCCGGACGATCATGACGGACTCCCATCACCCCCACCACGCCTGATCTAGACCTCGCCGCTTCGGACCGTCAATGCCTGGGCGGACGAGGATGTAACGGTCGCCGGACCTGCCGCTGAGGTCGGCAGAGATCGCGGCCTGCATCTGGTGTGCCAGCTGTGGCCGGGCTCACATGTGTCCTTTCGCAGCATCTCGTAGCGCTCGGTTCCGCACTGGCAATCGCACAGCGCGCGCGGGTCCGTAATCGGCACTGAAACCTCGCAGGTCGCCCCAGGAATTCTCAGCGCATCGCTGGTCGGGTGCCATCCATGCTCGCCATCCGTAGTCGAACACAGTCTGTAGATCCGGTGACAGGGCCGCTCGGAGCTCCGGATTCGGACGTGCTCCCAGCGGTCCGTGCAGCACAAACAGGACGCACGTGTCGAAGTCCCACCTTGGATTGAAGATCTCCTGGAAGTCGACCAAGAACCGCTCCTTCTCTCTCAGAGGCAAGGGTGGGGAATACGGCGCCGGCTCCCCGTTGTTCGGTCCAGCGGGACCTCAGGCTTGCGCGTTCCAGCGGACGCGGCCAGCTGAAGTTCACGCCCATCTTCGTCGAGATCACACATCTCCCGAGAGCGGATAGGCGAGAACGATGTGCGCCTTTGACCCTCGATGGCAGCCGTCCGCAATAGGAGCGATGCCCGGACGGCCATGCGGCGCTCGCAGGTCCGCCTTTGCGAGGCGCCGGACGGTGCCATCCCGGGTACCGGTGGGGTCATCAGCCCTAGGTAGCTTCAGACCGGGAAAAGCACTCCGCCATCTGCTCGATTGATGCCCTGGACCAGCTTTCGCCCGCAGCATGGCCGCCGAGGTGCATGGCTTCGCCCAACCAGTCGCCCAGGCCAGTGGACTGTTCTGGAAGTAGCAATGGTCGGGGCGAGAGGGCTTGGCCCTACGGCTCCGACTTGCGCGTTCGGTACTCGATCTGCAGCACCCTCGACGACGACCCTCCGCACGTAGTGACCTCCTTCGGGGTGCCCTCGGGGCCGAAGGGGCCAGAGGCTCCCGGACGGCGTCGCGAGAGTCAGGGCACCAGCCGCTGATGCGTGCGGTCACAACAGGGTTCGCTGCTGTGGGTCGCGCCATGGATGAGGGCTCGCGACCTGGCGGACCTCCACGCCAGATCGCTCCGACGCGTCCGCGCCCCCGCGCATGGTCAGCCTGCCCGTCCGCCTGAGTGCGGCTCACGGCGGGCCGGCGGAACCCCTTCGGAGCTTGAGCCGTCGAAGGAGGCACAGGCCACCCAGGATGCTCGCCAGCACGGTGCCGATCGCGCCGATCGGAAGGCTCGGACCCGAGGTTGGACCGGACGCGACGGCATCGGTCGGCGGCAGGTTGACCGCGGCGCGAACCTGGGCAACGGTGAGCTGCTCCAACCCAGGCATCCGGCTCGGGTCGAGCCGGCCTGCCACGACGGCGACCGCGGAGACCGGTCCGCGGACACCATCGGCCCTCGGATATCCCCACGCGACAGCGATGCGGTCACCGGGTGCCACGAACAGGTACGACCTCGGGCACTGTGGCAGGGTGCCGATCGCCCACAGCCGCTCGAGGTACACCCGGTCCGGGCTGCTGCCGACCACACGCTCGGAAACGGCCAGGCGGTATCCGGTCGGGATGTGGTTCCGCCCGACGCCGGTCGCCTCGATGACATCCGCGATGACGATGCGATATGCATGCGGTGCCGCGTGCTCGAAGGATGGCCACGGGTTGTTGAACGAACACTCGGCGACCGCCGGCGTCCGCTGGTCGCCGTCGCCACCGCCACGGCGGAGAGCCCCGCGAGAGCCATGAGTCGCCGCGCATGGCCCTTGGGCGTCCGCGCGGCGCTCACGGTCCCGGCGTCAGGTCGTGCGCCGAGCGCCATCCACCCCTCCCCCTCCACCCAGCGGTAACTGGTCTCCCGCTCCACCTCCATCAGCTTCACTGCTGTATGACCTGACCGGTCCCGTCCGTGGTCCGCAGCAGCCTGGAGCGCTCCTCTTCGGCGCAGGTCGCGATGGCCAGGCGCTCGTCCCGAGCCGAAGCCTGCACGACGCAGCCGTCGGCCTGCGTCGACCCGCGTGACAGCGTCCAGGTCACGCCGCCGTCGCTGGTCGTGAGGGTGTCGAGCCGGGTCGGATAGCGAGGTTCCTCGAGCACGCTCCTGCCGGTCGTACCGGGCTCCGGCAGGAGCTTGACCAGCACCACGGTCGCCCGCTGGCCATCGACCGCGATCGAGCCGCCGATCCAGTCAGGCTCGCCCCAGACCCTGGACCACCCGCCACCCAAGCGGACCCACAGTCCGACGTGGCCGCCTGTCAGTGATCACCGACCGGGTGATCGGCCTGGCCGACCAGCAGCCACGCGGTCGGCTGGCCATCCCCATCCGTCATGGCATCGACCGCGACCGCGTCCTGGTAGGGCACGTCGTCGGGGAGCCGGCCGAGGTTGGTCCACCTTGCGCCATCGGGCGTCCACCAGAGGGTCGGCGGGTAGCAGCACATGACGCCGGTGGCCCCATCCCCGACCGGCGACAGCAGGAACAGGTACCTCGCGGCACCCGCCGGATCGAGTGACCGTGTCACGAGATGTCGCGACCAGTGACGGCCGTCGGTGGTCGTCCAGCTCCAGGCGGTCAGCGCGATGTCCGGTCGCGTCCGGGCCGCGAGTCCCACGGTGCGGCGGTCCGGGGCAAGGTCGCCGCCACTGCCGAACGAACCGCAGCTGATCGTCACGATGAGCCGCTGTCCTGCACCCACCACGAGCGGGTACCTGAAGCCACATCCCCGGAGGTCGCCGCGGGGTCGCAGGTCGAGTGACCCGGCACGATGCCAGCGCACGCCGTCCGCCGAAGACCAGACGAGGGACCGCCAGCGGGCCTCGCTCTGCCGGGTGTCGATGACCGCCAGACCCTCCCGCCACGCGACGAGGGAGAGGTCGGAGCCGACACCGGCCGGCAGCACCGCCCGGCGCCAGCGCACCCCGTAGTCGCTGCGCCAGACCGCGGGCTGCTGCCACACGGCCGTGTCGGCGCCGGCACCCGCCACCGTAGCGGTCTCGAGGATGGCGAGGCCCCCAGCCCAGGCGACAGGCGTCTGGGTCCACACCTGGAGACCGGGGACGGAACCACCAAGGACGCCGTCCACGGGCACCCAGTCGACCGTGCCTGTTGGCGGCAGCGCGGGTGACGGCTGGGGCGATGGGGAGACTGGGGCCATCGACGGGTCGGCGGCGGATGCGGGCATGGTCAGCGCGGCCAGGAGCGACAAGGCGACGACGAAGCGACCGCCCCTCACGGTCCGACACTGGTGATGCGCAGCCACACGAACCCGGATGGGTCGGAGCCCACCGGTCCGGGCCGTATGTCACGGAGGGGACGGCTGACGCCCTGACCCGTGCCGGTCAGCGCCCAGGGTTCACGGCCCTGCTGGGGCAGCTCGCCGGTGAACAGGAAGATGTCACCCAGACGGCTGATGGCCGCGGGCGCGGTCGGCGCCGTCTCGTCGCCGCTCGGCTTGGTGCCATCGATGGTGCCGTCCCCGCCCCACACGGCCCCCTGCGAGCCGATGCCGGTCGTGGTGAAGGCGAGGCGATCAGGGGACGAGGCCATGCTGCCGATGAAGAGTCCGCCCGTGTCAGTCACGGCATACGTGCTCTCGGGCGTGCCCTCGGTCACCCAGAGGTGAGGTCCGCGCCCCTCGACCGGGGGGGCGAAGAACACCCGCCGCCCGAGGACGGTGAGGAGCCACGGATCGGTGTCCGGGGCAGGGCGCGGGTCGGACAGGGCGACCGGCGTTCGGAGCTCGGGTGACCCTTCCTCGGTCCCCGTCACCGGTGACCCATACAGCCGGCGACCGCCATCCGTATCCGTGGCGCTGTAGAACAGGCGGGTCGGAAATCCCTCTCCGTCGTGGACCAGAAGCAGGTCACGCGGGTCGGGGTCGACGGGCCGGACCGCCGCCATCATCCGTCCATCCAGCCAGAGCTGGCGACCGTGGACGCCGTCATCAGCGGTGAACAGCCCTGATCCGGCGAACTCCAGGAAGTCCGCAGGGTCCGAGCCCTGCGGTCCGGGCCGGACGTCCTGGAGGATGCCGGGCCCTTCCGCGTCGAGGCGCCAATCCCTCGTCGTCCATAGCTCCCGACCGTGCACCCCATCGTCGGCACCGAAGAAGACAGCGCCGTTGACGAGCGTCATGCCCGTCGGGTCGGAATCCTCGGGCCCCGGCCGGACGTCCAGGGTCAGGCGGGTGCCACCGGGTGTGCCGTCCGAGCCCCAGGGCTCTCGTCCGTGGACGCCGTCGTCCGCCGAGAAGGAGGCCTGGTCGTTGATGGCGACCATGTCCGATGGGTCCGATCCGGCAGCGCCAGCCCGGACGTCACGGAGCATCCGGGTCCCGGCCCTGGTGCCGTCGCTGATCCATGGCTCGCGCCCATGGACACCGTCGTCCGCCGAGAAATACAGACGGCCCATGGCGCTCACCAGTCCGTCGGGCGCCGAGGATGCCTCGCCGGGTGCGATGTCGGCAACGAGACGCGTGCCCTGCTTCGTGCCGTCGGTGCGCCACAGCTCGCGCCCGTGGCGACCGTCGTCCGCCGCGAAGAACGCGAGGTCATGGGCGGGGAGGCGCGCCAGCTGGCGGACGTTCGCAGGCGTGAGCTGCTGCATGCCGCTGTAGGCACCCTGACGCGCGAGGGCCGTGCGTGAACCCGTCGGGCCGACGTAGGCGATGGCCGAGACCGGTCCGAGCACGCCAACATGAGACCCTGCCTGTGGACCCCACGCCACCGCGATCCGGTCACCGACGCGAGCCCGCAACCCACCGGGCAAGCAGCTGTCCCCGGCTGACTGTGGCTTCCCCAGGATGATCGAGTCGGGGGATCGGCCACGCACGCGGTCATCCACCCTGATGGTCACGTCGGGCAGGTAGAGGTCGCGGCCTGGGTCATCGCCACCTTCGACCGCGGTCACGGTGGCGATGACGATCCGGTCGGCCCGCGGCGCTGCGTACTGGAACAGGGGCCACGCGGCTTCGCTCGAGCACTCGGCAGACGCTCGTGCGGGTGCGACGACCGTGGCGCAGATGGCGGCAGTCAGGGCGACCAGCGCCGTGGTGGCGACGGCAAGAAGGCCCTCCATCAGCCCCCGATCCGTCCAGAGGCTGACCCGATGACGAGGCCGATGATTTCGAGCGCTCACAGGCGTGCCATGCCCCGGCCGACCGGGTGGACCTCGGGTCTCGTGACCCACGCCGGGGGGCGATAGATGACCCCGTCCGGAAGGGCCGGCAGCTCCTCGCCACCGCCACCCGACCACAGGATCAGCTCTCGGCCCGTCCATAGGCTGACCGGCTCGCGACGGTTACGGTCGTGGCTCCGGGGCACCCGGTAGCAGGCGTGGGCTTCGGGGTCGTAGGCGTTCCGGTAGCCGAGCAGCACCTGGCCGGTCCACACGTTGCCGTACACGGGGCACGCAGCGTCGAACGGCATCCAGATGCCGGCCGCGAGGTCGAATGTGCCCGCTCGATCCCCGTCGGGGTCGTCGGAGGGCTCCCGAAGCACCATCAGTTCATCCCCGCCGATCCACACGGGCGTACCGGCATCGCGGTCCAGCGGCAGGGTCGTGGGCGGCCCCCAGGTGCGGCTGGTCATGTCCATGATCGAGATGGTGGGCGAGGCGTGCGCGGGCCACGCGCTGCCCCACGCGACCAGGCGGTCCCCGGCGCCGATGAGCCGCCATGCGGTGCTGATGGGCGGGTTCGGCAGGATGAGCCAGCAGTCGCCTGCCACGTCATAGCCCGCGATCGCGTCACGGGCGCTGCCGCCCTCGGTGGCAGCGACGACCACCATGCCGCCCGCCCAGACCGAGGACTCGTAGTCCTCCAGGGGTGACACCGGCAACCGGCGCCACTTCGCCGCATGTGGGTCATAGGCGACCCCCACGGTCGGTGCGATGCCGAGCCTGCTGCCACCCACGAAGATGGCTTCGGAGCCCGTCCAGAACGCGTCGCCGAGCTGTGGGAACCGGGGCGGAGGTCTCGGCAGCCGACGCCAGAGGTCGGTCTCCGGATCGTATGAGGCGGCAAGACGCGCACCGGGCGAGACCATGATCGCCCGGTGACCGGTCCAGACGCCAGCACCCTCCTGCGAGGGGAACGGCGAGCGTGCCATCGGCCGCCAGGTGCCGCCGAGCTTGCGCATGGGCGCGTCCGCCGGCTCCGCCGATCGCTGGACCACCGCCGGGCCGGCACTCGATGCAGGTGACGGGATGGAGCCCGGCGTGGAGGCTGGTGCGCTGCTGGGCACCGGTCCGCTCGTCGGCGCAGGTGAGACCTCCGGGGATGCACAGGTCTTCGAAGGCACGTAGGGGAATGGTGGCGCCATGAGCCGCACGGCCTCGGCGACGGTCGTGGGTCCGGCGATGCGGGGGTCCATGTTCCGGGAGCCGTATTGCCGGAGCAACCGGACCCGGTCTCGAGGCAGGAACTCCCAGACCACCGCCGACATCGAGGAGAAGTCAAGAGGGGTGGCGTCACTGACGAGATATCGGTGACCCACCTTGAGGCCCTGGGGCGGGTAGCACAGACCGTGCAGGGTCATGGTCGTGCCCGGCTCCATCGTCTGGCGCACGGGCCCCACATCGATGTCGCCGAGGCCATGGAACGCCTCGTCGACGCTGAACCGCCACTCGGCAAGACGCTGCGTCTCGGGCCGCATCGCGGTGAGGGTGCCACTGAACATGTAGCCTCGGGCGAAGGCGATGCGGGGTGGCATCCCCGGTCCGCAGTTCTCGGCACGGACCACGCTCGATGACACGGGCCCGCCGATGGCCACCGACACCAGCGATCCGAGCAGCACCGCCATGACCACGAGGTGGGTCACGCGGGTCGCGAGACCCCGTAGCCAGCCGCCCGATCGAGGCTCAGGCATCGTTGCGTGTCCGCCGTCGTTGCGAACCGATCCAGGCAAGACCGCCGATGAGGGCCGCCAGGGCGAAGAGGATCGGGACCAGGAGCGCGGCCACGTCCTCGCGTTCCGGTGGCTCCTGATCGGTCGGGGGCAGGGTCAGCTCATCCCCGGTCACGAGGGCCACGATCGCGGCACGCGTCGTCGCGGCTCGGGCTGCGGCGGGATATGGCGCATCGCGGTGTTCGTTCATCGCTGCGATCCAGAATCGCCAGCCGCCCTCGACCCGCCGCCAGATGAGCGGGTAGCGCCCGAGCTCGCGTGCTGGATTGATCCCCTCCACCTGGGGCACGCTCATCAGGAGCCTGGCACCCTCGACCAGGTGTCCCGCCTCCATGACACCGCACGCACCGCCGTAGTCCGAGAACACGAACGGGTCCGGGGGGTCGCCCCGGAAGACCTCGTCGATATCGATCGTCACCGTCCAGTCGACCTCGCCCACTCCGCCGCGCTGGAGGTCCCTGACCGTCCCGGTGAACGCGCCGCCGAGGTAACCGCGCATGTGGCTCGACGGGGCGACCATGCCGCAGTCCGCAGCCACGGGCGTGGGCGCGGCAGCGATGCCGAGCGCGGCCAGGACCAGGGTGACCGATAGGATTGGCCGGGACAAGGTCACAGAGGACGAGATGCGCATGGCACGGGGACGCCCCTGATGCCCGGATGTGACATCGAGTCCAGCACGTGGCTTCGACGATGCCTGTCATCGCCCGTCGGTCCCCGGTCAAGTCGCACGGCCACAGGCACCAAGCGCTACGGGTGTGGGCCTCGAAGGGCGGGCCGTCCGGCCTGCCCGTCGCGCCATGCCCGCACGACCGGCCTTGCGTCGGGTAGCGGGATCAGGTCGTCGGGGGTGTCTGGATGCGGACGGACGGGCTGTCGACCAGGGTCATGATCCCGTCCCCATCGAGGACCACCAGTGTCACGCCCCGTTCCTGGATGGGCTGCATGACGTCGTTGGACAGGATGACGACGCCGTAGACCCACACCGCCGGGCCGTCCGGTGTGCCGAAGTTGCCGGGCAGCGGCTCAGTCAACCAGGACACGGACATCGGGATACCTGGTGTCGCCTGATCGGCGACCGCACCGACGCTCGGCCGCGGCGGGCTGACAGCCGCCATCACGGCGTTCGGCGCCAGTGCTGCGATGCCTGCGAGACCGCCACCAACAAGGAGCTGCCTGCGTGTCGTGAGGGACATGGCGCCTCCGTCCTGCCGCGGGCCGTGCAAAGCCCCCAGGGTCCGCGACTCCGGGCAGCATGGCGCATCGGTCAACCAGGTCACGGCCGGGATACGACTCGTGGTGTCCATGAGATCCCGAGTCGCCTCTTGGGCCGGATCGCCGAGGGCCCCCGTCTCAAGACATCCATCTCAGAGCCGGATACGTCCCTCGGTCGACCCGTGGCCACCCTTGTGATCGGCGAGCGGAGACCAAGAGGATGTCCCTCCACGGGATGAGGCCATTGACACAGAGGCGCCAATGACGCGTCATGGGGATATGCATCGCACTGCCCTTCGGCTCCTCGCCATCACCGGGCTCGTCGCATTCCTCATCACCGCGCCTGCCGCCGCGCGGTCGCCGTCACCCGTCCCGTCTGGCGCGGTGGCCGGCTCGTGCGGCGTGGAGCGCGGCACGCTGCTCAAGCTCGGCACGTCCGACGCGATCTTCGCCGAGGCGTATCAGGGACGGGAGTCCCTTACCTTCGCCGACGTCGCTGCGCCCGCCGACCTGAGTGAGTCGCCGCTGCTTGACCTCCTCGGCGGCACGGAGCTGCCGCTTACGCTCACCCTGGACGACGGTTCGGTGGTGCCCGTGACGTCGCTCGTGGCCGTCCTGGTGCTCGATGGCAGGGGACCCGTCTGGTTCGGTCCGTATGGACCCGACCATGCGTCCCTGACGGTCCCCCTGGGCGCCGTCGGCCAGGGCGCGCTCCACGTCCTCGCCGGCACCTGCCAGGACTGGACGTTCACCGGGTCGTGGCCCACCACGATCGCCGACCCCGCGACCGCGGCCGACTGCCCGACCAACCTCGCCGGGCTCCACGACTGGTTCGATCACACCGACCAGTCGATCTCCGTCGCTGGCACGACGATCGACTCGATGGGCCTCCGCGGTGGCATCAGGGCCCGGTATGTCCCCGTGCACGATGACTCCGGCACGTACGGGGGCAACTACCTCGTGCCTCAAGAGCGAGATATCCGGCTCGACGCCGGCCAGCGGTTCACCGTCCGCGCACACGACCGCACCGTCGATGTCCCGGAGGTGACCGCCCGGTTCACGGGACCCCCGACAGCCAGGGAGGTTCGCGCAGGGTGGACCACCGAGCTTCGGCCCCCTGCCTTCGATGGTCACGCGCAGCTCGACGGACACGGTGGCTTCACGCTGGTCGCTCCGAGGAAGCCGGGTCGTTACCTGCTCCGGATCGATCCGGTCTGGCGGACCAGATGTCTCAACACCCAGGACGCGGAGCTGCTGCTGACCGTGCTGGTGCGACAGGGCGATCGAGCGGCAACGATCTGACCTCTTGTGCCAACCGGGCACGTCGTTCTGGTTCGAAGCGGCTCTTGATCATCCATGTCCGTGAGCAGCATCTCGTCAGCGATCCGAGGGCGCCGGCCCAGCGGCCGCAGCACCACCCCGTTGTGCGGCCTCCGAAACCCAGCCGTGCGATGAGCGTCGTCGTCACCAACCAGACATCGCGGCACACCCGAGCTGGTAGGTGGTCAGGCATGGCAGATCCCCACAGGCTGTCAGCGGACCTGCCAGAGGCGCCACGTGCCATCGAGGATCGGGGCCACGAGCCACTCATCACGCCAGTCGTTCGAGCCAGGGCCATGGGTGACCTCGAAGACCCACACACGCGACAGGTCTGCGTCCGCGAAGTCATGGCCCTCGAGGTAGAAGCAGAAGTCGACTCGTTCGTTGGTCGTCGTGCCGATCGTATCCTCGTCGTTGAACGCGCCGGCCTTGAACTCGTCGAAGGTGCCCCACGCCGCCTGGCGGTCTGCCGAGAGTCGGTCCCAGGCGGCCGCGAAGCGATGGGCGTGGACATCCTGGAAGTAGCCGGAGATGATGGTGCGAGCCGCTGTCTCGTCGGCCTCCGACGCAGCGCTGCTGCCGGGAGAAGCTGCCGCGAGACCCTCGCACGGTCCAGGTGTCGGCGGGATACCGGCCGGCATCTGACCCGACAGCACCAGCGCACGGGCCGCTTCGAGGGTCGTGACGTCATAGACGGACCCGTCCCCGCCTCCCGCGGGGTAGCCCGGTGACACCCGGTCGTCGGAACCGATCCGCCACAGGACCGTGTCGCCTGTCGTGGGACCTGCTGGGTTGGCGGCCGTCACGAGATATCGATCCGCAGAGGCGCCTGACACGATCGGGTCGCATGCAGGCTGCTCGTAGACCAGGATGGCGTCGGTCACGGGCGGCTCGCCGGTGAGCACCTCATCGATCGACCAGACCGCACGAGGTGGCCCGTCGGGATAGTCGAAGACTCCCTCGAAGCTGCCGATCCACGCAGCACCGACGGGCGACACGAGCAGATGATCCGCCGGAGGCGGGCAGGAGGCTTCGGGCGAGGGAGCCGGGACCTGTGATGGAGCAGGCGACGCCGCGTATCCGGCGTTCGCGGACGACATGAGTGCGATCACGAGCGAGGCCCTCGCCAGCAGTGATGTGCGCATCGGTCCCACCTCGTATCCGTGCCTGACAACGGCGACGCCCCTGCCGGGGTATGACGATCATCTGCCGCTCATGTGACAGGGCCCAGGGGCCATGCTGGTGCGACCAGCGGTGGTGCGATCGCTGTTGAGGGAGGCCTGACGCATGACGCCCATCACGCCAGACCAGACGTCTGTGCACGAAACCCACAGCTCCGTCGTGGCGGCGGTGGTACTGGCTACGGCATAGCTTCATGCGCGTCGATGACGTGGTGCCTGTCGGTGAGCTCATCGAGGACGTCGCGAACCAGGTCCACGAGCACCTCGGCAAGGGTCGGCGCGGGCCGCACGAGCACTTCGAGCGCCGCATCCAGCGTCCGGACCCGCAGGGCGTCCGGGTAGCCGCCCTTCGGAACACCCGACACGAACGGGGCGAGTGCCACCCGCCCGTGGTCCAGCCTCCGATAGGCCACGGTGTCGAAGGATGTCGGCTCGGCCGGATCCGCCGTGCTCACCAGGTAGCTTCGGCCACGCTCGAAGTCGATGGGATGACAGGGAGCGACCAGCAGGTCGAGCACGCCCCTGGAGACCGACCCAGCGTATGACGTCGTGACCCGGAACCGCTGCACTCCGCTGCGCGTGCCCATGAACGTGCCAGCGAAGGTGGTGCCGCGGACGGCGGCAGCGTCACCCGGCCGGCCGGTGTCGGTGTTGCAGTCGCCGTCGATGCCTGCCCGCCCGGCGACCCGTCGGACCTGGTCGAGCGACAGCCGCTGGGCGTGCGGCGTCAGCTGGCCACTGGGCTCGCCGGCGAGCCAGGCCGCAGTGTTGTATCTGTGGCCGGCGACGAGCCCGCCATAGGCGATCGCGATGACATCGCCGTTGCGCGCATAGATCAGCGGCGTGTCGGGGCACGCCGGACCCGGCGGCACCCGTGTCCGGAGGCCCAGGATGTCGATGGTGGCCGGAGCCGACCCGCGCAATACCTCGTCGACCGCCAGTCGGAAGTTCGGGACCAGGCCCTGGTCGCCGAGCTGGACGTGGATCAGGCCCTGCCCATCCACCTCGCCGACGACCCGCCCGACCACGATGCGGCGCGCGGTCGTGGCGACCACCGAGAACGGTGGCATGTCGGGGAAGGCGCTCGGGCACTCTGCCGCGACCCCACTGACCGTCAACGCGACGCCGGACACCGCCAGGTGCACTGCGGCCAGTAACCCTGTCGCCAGGAGCGCCAGGGATCGTCGCTGCCGGTGGTCGTCCATATCTCTCCCGTCAGATCGTGCCGGGACACCCCCGCCGGCACGACTGTGACGCCGCTGCGGTCCCGTCGTTACCGTTCCTGAGTCGGCACCCTGACCGTATGGAACGCGGCGGACCTGGATGAGGCGAAGCGTGCCGGTCTGCCTGGGCGGCGGCTACCAGGACATCGTCACGCGGCTGGTCCGTTCGCGGCGATCGCCAGCCCGATCATGTGGCCGTGTCCGTCGACGGCCATCCCGGTCGCTACCATCGCGAGCCGACGGCACGAGGGCTACGTCAGTACAGAACCCTGGCCTCCGGCCGTGTATGGCCCAGTGGCCCAGGGCTGTCACGCCGGGCGGTCGGGACTCCAGCGAAGCAGGTCACGCGGCTGGCAGTCGACCACGCGGCACATCGAGTCCAGCGGCGTGAACCGAAAGGCTCGGGCGCGGCCATTCTTGAGCACCGCGATGTTCGCCGGGTGATGCCGACGGCCTTCGCGAGGTCGCCCACGGACATCTTGCGGCGAGCGAGCATGACGTCGAATCTCGAAGATGACGGCCATCAGACGATCCAGCACGCCGCCAACGCCGCGGTCGGATGCCCATGAGTCTTGTAGCTCGGCGGGACGGGCTGCAGGTCATCGCCCTGCGGATGATCGTGTCTGGCCCGGACGCCTGCCCTCCGCCGAGGCACGCAGCGCGCTGGAAGGCCGATACTCCGCGCATGCGGGGCAACCCTTCCAGGACGGTGGGCACCATCGAGAACTGTCGGACGACGGGGTCGTGGCTGGGCATGGGGCTCGCGGCACTCGGACTCCTGATCGCGGTGACCGGGACGGCCGCAGCCCAGACGGTCGACCATGCGGTCCCCGAGGTGGGGATCAAACTCGACCCCGCCGGAGAGCGGTCCCTGCGACAGCTCGTGGAGCGGATGGCAGCGGGTCCGGACGACGCAGGCTCGGTCGACTCCTTCTTCGCCAGCCCTGGTGCGGTCGGTACTGACTACGTGGCCCTTGCTGGTGTCTACGCATACCAGACCGGGACAGCACCGCCCGACCCATGTGAGCTGCCGGCAGCGGCAGCCGCCGCGGATGCGACCTACTGCGCTGTCAGCCGGACGGTGGCATACGACTTCGACTGGCTGCGCTCTCTGTACCGGGACGTGGGGCCGACCGGGCCAGCGGTCGCGATCGCGAGCGCATGGGGCTCGTACGTGGCGGCATCACGCGGAACGGCGCCGGGTCCGTCGACCGGACTGCAGGCGGACTGCTACGCGGGCATGTATCTGCGCTGGCTCACCGATCTCGGCGGCATCGCGGGAGACAGCAGGTCGGCAGCCGGTCGGTTGTTCGCGGCCGCTCGACCGGAGCCCGCACCCGCGAGGCCCTCCCCGTGGTTCGACGAGACTACGCATGGCGACCGTCTCGAGCGGCGCGTCGCACTGGGGGTGGGATACGAAGCAGGCGACATTCGGCTCTGTGACGCCTATGCCACGTCGGCGGTACCCGCACCTATCGGACTCGGTGGATCGGTGACCCTCCGCCTGCCGCATGGCTCGGACCTGCGGGAGATCGGGCAGGGATCATGGTCGGCGACGCTCCCTGGCGTCGACATCGAGTTGGCGACACAGCCAGCCGCGGTCGGACGCCTTCCTGCCGACACGATGCGCGAATCCCTGCGGGCACGATTCGGGGCTGATGTGAGGACCGGCGTCGTCTCGGGCGGCTTCCCAGCCGATCCTGCGTGGAGGACGGGTCCGTCGGCGAGCATCGCCTTCGCGGCATCTGCGACAGCCGACTCTCCGGCAGTGTCCGGGGTGGCAGCCCTCACGTCAGATGCCGATGGTCCGGACCGGATGATCATCGTCTCGACCTCGTCCCTGGACCCGCCTGATACCCAAGGGGTGATGAGGGCGATCTCATGGGGCTATTGCGATCCTCGCGCTCTGGACCCGACCGGGTGTGACGCGGCCGCCCAGACGCCACCGTCGGTGTCCTCACCGACGGCCGGGCCGGGCCTCGATCCGGACGAGCTCCGACGGCGGCGTCGACAGGCGGAGCAGGAGCTGATGGCCGGGGTGCCGCTGTCGCTCGCCCACGGGTGTCGCAGGTATCGGGGGACCGGTGACGCGGCGGACCCGTTCATCGCGGGCGCGACCGCCGCCATCACCTGTGATGTGGGCGCCAGACACATCGCCGAGTACGCGCTGTTCCAGTTCCTGCAGCCCTCGTTCCGGGACAGGTACTACTTCGGACGTGCCTATCTCACTGGCCTGCGCGAGGACCAAGGCTCGTGTGGCGACGGGCGGGGCGAACAGGCATGGGCGCATGGACGGGTCGCATGCTGGGTGTCGCCCACCGCACCGCACCTGGCACACATCCGCTGGACCGATGACCGGGATGTGACCTACGGCATCCTCGACGGCAGCGATGGCGACATCGATGCGCTATACCGCTGGTGGCGGCACAACGTCGAGGACGTCCTGGGTAGCTGATGTTGGTCGCCTGGAACACGTTGGGCCGTCAGCAGGGACCCTGCTGACGGACGGTCAGATGCCGGGAGTGGGCTACGGTCGGACCTTGAGTGATCCGTCTTGCACCTGCTGACTCTTCGATGCGTCGAACGAAACAGATGGGGGTAGCGAACGTCCACCCTCTCAGTTGCGGCGGACAGGGACCCCCACGGCCCGTGACGTCACGGCGCCGCGAACGAGGAGATCGACCCCTTGAACAGGCGTATACAGGCGACCACCTTCGCCGCCTTGCTGGCCATAGGTGCGATCGCCCTCCCGACCGTCGTGGCCACCGCGGCCGAGCCACTCGCCGCCCGGATCACGCAGCAAGGGGTCGTGCTGACGAGTCCACCTCCCGGCTCCGGGCCTCCTGCTGACTGGGGTCCACTTGCAGTGCTCGACGACCCGACTGCGGCGGATCACCTCGATGGCGGCATCGACGCCCATCTGGTCAGGATCACCGATACCTGCGTGACCCTTCGCGGCAAGGGTGGGGGTGAATCGACGCTCGCCTGGCGCACGGGCGACACGACCTGGGACCCCGTCACGCAGGAGGTCGTCTTCGCAGATTCGACCCATGGGCTCGTCCGGTTGTCCGACGGTGACCGGGTCAACATCGGCGGCTACGGCGGCCCACTCGACGGCGACATCGGCGGGCCACCCCTGGTGTGGCTCATCAGGCCCGACCCGTCATGCCCGCAGGTGGTCATGGTGGTACACGAGATCGAGATGCTCAGGGACGTCCCGCCCGTGAATCCAGCCGCGGCCGGACCGGACATGGTCAAGAAGACGGACCGGGCCTGCGTCCGGAAGCACTATGCAGATCCGCGGAGCCACCTGCGCGAGGACATCGAACTCGGTGCAAGACAGCGTCGCTGGACCCTTCGCCAGGGCGAGGTCAACTACTGCTCGACCGAGGCGGTCGGACACGTCGCCGAACTGGTCGCGGCACAGGATGAGGACATCCTCGTCGGCTCCGCTCTGTCGGAAGATCCGGTCGGCGTCCCGTCGCTCTACATCAAGGGCGTGGCACCGGCGTGGGTCCACGAGCTCATCGACGCGGAGGCCGTCCCCATCGAACTCGTGGACGGACAGCCCTTCTCGTTCGAGGAGCTGGACGAGCGCCAGACACGCGTTGCCGAAGCACTCGTGGCGCTCGGCTACGGCGGTGTCATGACGAGCAGCAACGTCACCGGCGCTGGCATCATCCCGACCTCGGTCACGAAGACCCCCGGCCTGCCATCGGATCCCGTTGAGATCAAGGCGCTGCTGTCCGCATCCGTCGCGGATCTCGTGCCCTTCATCGTCCTGACGGTCAGCCTGTCCCCCAACGAGCGACTGCTGCCGTCAGCAACGCCGTAGGGACAGCACCAAGCCGCCTCGAGCCGACGCCGTGCAGCCACGGACGGGGCCCTGCGCGACCCGCATCGCAGGACCGATCAGATGCCGACCCGGTCCCACTTGTCTCACCATGAACTTCGCGTGGGACACTTTGGGCCTCCCAAGCATCAGTAGGGCATCGTGAGCGAACTGGCGATCCCAGGGATGGTCCCGGCCCGCACCGTGGCAGCGGCTGCGGCGGGTGATGCCGACGCGCTCGCCCGCATCGTCGATGCCCACCAGCTCGACATGGCGCGGCTGAGCCTGCTCGTGTGCGGTGACCCGGAGATGGCCCGCGACGCGGTCCAGGCGGCGTGGGTCATCGCGTGGAAGCGCATGTCGAGCGTCAAGGAGCCGGAGCGACTGCGCGCCTGGCTGATGAGCGTGGCGGCGAACGAGGCACGCCAGATGGCACGCCGTCGACGCCGGTTCGAGGTCGATCACATCGACGTCGCGTCCGCAGGCTCCTCGCACGGCGACCCTGCCACGCGAAGCGGACACGTGGACCTGTCCATCGCCCTCCGTGGCCTCACCACCGACGACCGGACACTGCTGGCCCTCCGCTATGTGGCGGGCTTCGATGCCAGCGAGATCGGACGGTCCATGGGCATGTCCGCGTCCGGTGTCCGCAGCCGACTGTCCCGCCTCCTCGCCCGCCTCCGAACGGAGCTGACCGATGACTGATGCCGCCTTCGAGTCCCGGCTCGCACACGGGCTCCTCGCCCACGCTGACCAGCGGCTGCTCCTCGACGACCCCCACTCGGTCGCGACGAGGGCCATCGGTGCTGCACGCCCTCGGACGCCGTTGCGGGTCCCCCCGATGCTCCGCCAGTCGCTCCTGCCGGCGGCGCTGGTGGTCGCTCTGCTCACCGGGGCTGCGGCGATCGGCGGCCGGCTGTTCGACCAGCACTCGGGGCTCGGGGGACCCAACGGCGCGATGAGTCCCCTGCCATCGCCCACGGCATCCGGGGCAGCGTCCCTGATGGGCACCTACTGGCGGCTCACCGCGCTGGCTCCCGATGATGCTCCGATCGCCCTGGTGACCGATAGCCCCGTCTGGTTGCGCATCGACGACCAGCAGGTGCTCGGCGAGACGGAGTGCGGCAGCTGGTACGAAGGCACAGCGACCGTGGAGGGCGATGTCCTGGACTTCGGGGACCGATGGTACGGAGGGGCCTGCGAGTCCGATGGCGGCTTCTCGTCATCCGCCTCCGCCCCGCTGGGACGCGACTATCTGTGGGCACTCGTGAACGTGGACCAGTGGTCCATCGAGGACGACACCCTGACCCTGGCCGACGAGGCCGGGAAGGCCGAGGCGACGTTCACGGCCATGGAACCACCGGGCCGGGACCTCACCGGACGCTGGACGCTCACCAAGACGGACGTGCCGGACGGCCAGGAGTCCACGCCCGTGCCCATCGAGTTCACCGGCACCACCGTGCGGACCGATGTCGGCTGCGGTCCCATCGAGGGCACGTACCGGCAGGATGGGCCGCTGCTGCACCTCGGTCTGCTGTCCCTGACCGACTGGGGCTGCACGGGGGACGATCCACAGGCCCGCGAGGTGCTGCGGGGCATCCTCCAGTCCGCGTATTCGGTGGGTGTCACCGACACTGGGTACGTCCTCCGGGATCGGGGCGGTAGTCCCGCGCTGGGCCTGACGCCGCTGGTCGTCTCGCCGCCGGTGCGGTCACCCAGCCCGGCGATCGAGCGCGCCTGTGGACCGTCAGGACCGATCGAGATGAACGAGGATCACGAGGAAGTGGGGCTGGAGCACGACATTCCCCTGTCGCGTCGCTTCTCGTCCACCCTTGCTGACGTACGCGCACACCACTTCCGGGCAGAGGTGCCTCAGGAGCGGTCCGGCCTCAAGGTCCGCCGGGTCACGCGATACACCGGCATCGCGCTGATGTATCTCGCGAGGGATCCGATCACGAAGGACGATACCGCCCTGAGTGTCCTTCGGGATGGAGGAGCCATCATCGTCGAGCACAAGTCGCCTCTGTACGCCGAGATAAGCGCGCTCATGCCTGTGGGTCGCGGCATCGTCGTCCGTATCGGCGACTCCGACGGGCTGCTCATCCATGGTGACGCCCATCCGGACGGGTTCCGGGCCTACGTCCTGACCTTCGACCTCGACGGCCACGGCTATGACATCCGGGCCGGCTTCGACCGCGCCGAGCTGATCGTCGACATGGCCCGGTCCCTGGTGTGCGGCGCGGACTGGACCGGGTCGAACCAGGCACGGGCGCCGATGCCGACACCGGAGGCGACGATCGGCGTCCCCGGTGTCGATGGCTGGGGCGAGTCCGGCGATGAGCCGCCCACCAAGGGTTCGCTCGACGGGGCCGTCGACGCCAGCGGGCAGGTCATCGACGCACGCACCCCGGACTTCATCGGCGCCTGGGGAGCGGACGGGGTGTCCATCGCGGGCTATGTCGCCGAGCGCGACCTCACGCCGACCTCGGACCCTGCCCCATGGTGGTACCAGGTCCCGTCGCCGCCGGACGCAGGGATACCGGTGTACGCGGGAGATCTTCGGACGCTGGTCGGCCACATGGCGCCCGGCAGCGGATTCGTTCCACTCTCCCTCGATCCCGATGGGGTCGGCGAGCTCACCCTGTTCGTCCGCACCGCACTGGCCAGCGGGACGTGGTTCGCGGTGCTCCCCACGCCGAGTGAACCACAGGAGGTCGGCTTCGACGAGACGGGTGTCGCCTGTCTGCAGATGCCTGCGGGGACCCACCTCGCCATGCTCGATCGGTCGCCCGCCACGGACGGGTTTCGCGAGGTGCGGACCATCGTCGGCGCCGGGGAGTCGGTCGGGCCGGTCACGAGGTGGGTGGACATCGCGTCGGATGGCGCCATCACGAGCGGTGACGGGACACCCGCATGGTGGGTGGGAGGCGCGTGTCCATGATGGACATGGCCAGCGAGCCGAGGGAGGCCGGCATCCAGCCTCTGCTCCGGGCCGCCCTGATCGTCCTCGTGGCGGTGGGAGGCGCGCTCGTGGGCATGCTCGTCGGGCTCGTCATCGCCGACGCCAGTGGGCGTGATGCCGAGATATCGGCCCTGCGGCTGGTGCTGCCCGCCGCCCTCGGACTCGCACTCGGTGTCACCGCGGGTGCATCGCTCGCGGCGCTGCTGGGCCTGCTGCGCCAGTCCACGACGGCGTCCCGCCTCGGGCCGGTCATCCTGGTGTCGTCCCTTGCCGTGGTGACCGCGCTGGCCAAGTGGTCCCTCGCGAGATACGTGTCGTTCGATCCGGACCTGCTCGGTGTGAGTCTGCTGATCCCGTTGAGCGTCTGCCTCGGTGGTGCCCTCATCGCGACCGGTCTCTGCCTGGACCGGCGCCACGACGGACCCGTCGTCGGCGCGGGCATCCTCGTGTCGGCTGTCTCGTTCGTGGTCGGGCTGGCCAGCCTCGGAGGACTCGTCAGCGGGGTGTCGACCGCTGGCGTGCTGGTCGCCATCGCCTACGTGATCTGGCTGGCCGCCCAGCTCGTCGCCGCCCGGCATGTCCGCACAGGTCCCGCCGTCCGGGAACCCTCTTTCGCTGGCCATCGGTTCACGGGGTCAGGCGACCGGCCAGCCGAACCCTCGGCCGCCGACGCGTGGTCCGCGATCGTCTGGCTGCCGGTTGCCCTCGCTGGCATGGTCCTCTGCCTGTTCCTGGTCGTACCGGGCATCCCAGGCATCGTCGTCACTGCCATCTGGCTCGGGATACTCACGGCCTACCGATGGATCGCGTCCGTGCCGGAGGACCGCGGCGGGAGGCTCGTCATCGATGGCGTCTTCATCGCCGTGTGTCTCGTCCTGGGCAGCTTCGGCGGCTGGTACCTCCTGCCGGCAGCGACCCTGTGGTCGGTGTTCGACGCTGCACGTCGCCCTCATGCCGCGGACCAGGCCACTCCGGATCGATGGACCTCGACCGCGTGACATCCGCACGCCCGGTATCGGGTGATATGCGTGGACGTGTCTCCTGCACAGGTGGAGATCGGCTCCACCGTCGACCCGGCAGTGACCAGCCGTGGTGTGTCGTGACCCCCTCGCCACCTGCCGCTGTGGACGAGATGTGACACGGTGACGCCGACCACGTCGTAGGTCGTGTCCATTCGACGCTGGAGGCAGACCATGCGCGTGACCCGCTCGATCGTGATGGTGGCGGGCCTGATGATCGGCGCGTTCGTCGTTCCCGCGGGAGCCAGGGCGCCTGCAGCCCTGCCGCGACTGGCCGACTACAGCCTCAGGGTTGGCTGCTGCGCGGGTATCCCCGATGACCATGCTGGTGAACCCGCCGACACACCGGGCACCCCCGGCTCCTGGTCGGTGACGGATGTCCGGTACGCCGACCGGACCCTGACGTTCCACGCCCGCTTTGTGCCACCCGCATGGTCGCTGCCGGTCGACGCTGGCCCGGCCGTCCTGTTCTGGGGCCTGGCCTTGTCTGGCGGACGGGGTGAGATCGGCTACCAGCAGCAGGTCTCGCGCGGCTCCCTCCCCATCCCGGCATGTTTGGCGAAGCCGTGCGTCTTCGAAGCCGAGATCAGCCTGGACCTTGACCCCCTGCCGACCATCGCGAAGGGGGTCCGCGGTTTCGGTGACCCAGCAGCCTCCGTCGGTCTGGGCCTCGTCCGGACGTTCGCGGGCGGCACCTGGCTCCAACTGCTGGAGGCTCAGGGTGATGGGCCACAGCAGACGCTTCGACAGCCGGGTGACTGGTCTGGCCACCTCGATCCGGTGGGCCTCTTCCCGGTCGCGACCGCGGGCATCCGCGACGCTGCCGCTGCCATCGAGGCGGCGCGTCGGGCTGCGGGTGACGCGACGCAGCCCGTGGTCGGCACTCCCGTGCGATTCATCGCCGGACCCATCGACTGCCCCAGCAACGATGCGCGGGGTCTCGAGACAGCGGACGGCGACCGGGTGATCTTCGATGCGGCGACCCAGGACGGCCCGATCGACACCACGGTCGACCTGCCGGTCGGCACGACCTGGCGAGTCGGCCATGCCGCCGCCGGTGGGATGACCTTCGCCGTGGGGTCGATCCCGCTCATCGTGGTCGTCAGCTACGAGTGCACCGACCGTGGCCCGCTGCCTGTCGCGGTGCAGGTCGCCGAGGTCGTGTCATCGGAGCACTCGCCATCCCCGGCGCCGTAGTCCCCGACTGGCGACGGTCCGAGTGGGTAGCGACTGGACGACCTGGACCCGCTCACCGAGTGTGGCGCCACGGGATGTAGAGGATTCGATCGAATGGCAGCACACCGAAGCAGGTGCTGCCGGCTGTGCCGTGGGGTGCGTCGGGCGTGTCCGGCCCGGCTGGCCTGCGACGGCGGGGCCTCATCTGGCCGGCGTCGCGTGGGCGCCACCGACGTGAGTCGCGTTGGTCGCCCGCACCACGACGCCTCGCCGGATCGCCGTCACTCGGGTGCCGCCCAGTAGACTGCAAGCGTGGAGGTCGGCGCACAGCCCGGCATCCGAGGGTGCAAGGAGGCTCCGTGCGGGGACCCATGGCTCGTGTGGCGCGCATGTTCCTGGTGGCGGCACTGGCGACCGCGACACTCGCGCCGGTGGCATCGGCTGCCGATCCCGTGAGCGGCGCGGTCTTCACCGACCATGGCTTCGGCTTCCACGCGGTGCGACCTGACGGCTCCACCACCGGTTTCGTGTCGATCCGCAATGACGGCGATGCGGAAGGGGCGGCACGGTCCGTGGAGTTCACCGGGCCGGACGCCGCTGCATTCTCGCCGGAACACGCCAACATCAACTGGGGTCTCGGCGCGAACGGCAGCTACGGTGGCTTCCCGGTCGACTTCGCACCCGACACGCTCGGCTGGAAGCACGCGACCATGGTCATGGTCTACGACACCGACGCCTGGGATGGGATCGACGCCACAGCGACGCTCAGGGTGGACATCGAGGCCCTCGCCACCAACACACCGACCGGGGTGACCGCGTCATCGGCCGACGTCGGTCCCGTGCAGCAGGGTGACTGGGCATCCGGGACCGTGAGGCTCACGAACTCGGCGGAGACCGACGTCACGATCGGCGACATCGGGCCGGTGTCCGGGATCGTGGTCCGGCAGCTCACCGATGACGGCTGCTCGGGCGTGACGCTCGAGGCAGGTGAGCACTGCGACATCGATTACCGGCTGCGGAGCGACTCGATCGGCCGGCAGTCGACGGTGATCGGTGTCCGACCCGCCTATCCCTTCCTCCAGTCCACCGTCCACCTGTACATCGACGTGACGCCGAACCCGTCCTACCCGGACGACCTCAAGCCGAAGATGGTCCGACTCGACCAACCGGTCCCCGTGTCACTGGACTTCTCGGGTACCAAGCCACGGATCACCCTCCGCATGTCGTGGCTCGCCACGGACGAGCGCGCCATCGGCGGCTATCAGCTGGATGTCAGCAAGGGTACGGAGGACCACTGGGTCTCGATCCTCGACCAGCAGCCGCCGTTCCCTGCGCCACCGAAGCCCGCGACCAGCCAGCGCCACGCCATCACACCGGGACTCCTCTACACGCGCGTCCGGGCGCGGGACACAGCGGGCAACACCTCCTCCTGGAAGACCGAGGGGACGAACTACGGCCTGACTGACATGGCCCGTGCGACGACGACGGGCACGTGGACGACCGTCGCTGCGTCGGGCAAGGCGAACGGTGGGTCACTCCGACAGGCGAAGAAGGCAGGGGCGTCCGCCACGCTCAGGATCGCGGGCCGCATGTTCGCGCTCGTCGGTCGTACGTCAGCCGACTCGGGCAAGGTCCAGATCTGGGTGGACGGCACGAAGCGTCTGACCGTGGACCTGCACTCGGCCACGACCAGGGACCATCAGGTGCTCGCCGTCTTCACGGGTGAGGCCAACCGCGCGCACTCGGTCAAGGTGGTCACCCAGGCAAACAGCGGACGCACGAAGGTCGCACTGGACGCATGGGTCACTGGCGACTGACGGCTCGATAGGGTCGTGGCTCAGCCTGCGGTGGCGTGGGTCCGGCTGGCATCCGTCTCCGGACCCGGCCCGTGATTGAGGGCGCCGCCGACCCCAGTCCTGGCGAACGTTCGAAGTGGCTGCCCGGATGCCCGGACGCCCGGACGCTCACGCCCAGTTCGAGTCGATAGAACGCGCTCACGCCGTTGGATAGGCGTGAACGGTCACGCACGATCGACGCTCGGCAGCACTGGGTCCGTGCTCGGAGCGTGCTCGGACAGCCATCCGGCGCTTGGCGATCCGGCGCCTCGGAGCGCCGGATCATGCCACCCCGCGTACCGGCGGAGTGGTGAGTCCGAAGGGCCCTCAGGCCGGGAACAGTGCGTCCGCGTCGACCCGCGTCGTGGTCTGGACCGACGCAGCCGCCGCATAGCGCTGGAGCACCAGCTGTCCACTATCGGCATGGCCGACCACGCGGGCGATCTCGGTGACCGGCCAGCCCTTGCGGACCATGGCGCTGATACCGACATGTCGCAGCTGTCGGAACTGGAGCACATGACCGCCGAGGTCCGGGATGGCCGCCGGGGTGTCGATGGCGGCGCCCGTGCGGACGCGCGTCCATATGCGGCCGAGCCCGGTATAGGACAGGGGTGACCCATCCCCTGCCGGGAAGACGAGACCCTGCCGGGATCGCGCAGCCTCGCGCCAGGTGGCGAGGAGCGCGACCGTCCAGGAGGGCAGGGTCACGGTCCGGAGGCCCGCGGCGGTCTTGGGTCGGGCGACCAGGTCCCTCCCCTCGCGATCCTGCGAGATGGCTGCCCGGACCTTGATGGTGTGGCCCGCGATATCGACGGCATCCCAGCGGAGTGCCCGGAGCTCACCGATGCGCGGTGCGATCGACAGTGCGATCGCGATGAGCGCGCCGGCCATCGGACCACAGGCGATGGCCGCCGTGACGATGCGTCGCTGGGTCACGTCGTCGACATCGATGGCCCAGCTCCGGTGCGTGTCCGCTGT
>Ga0105047_10001960_pt1 | contig 36897 bp, 33 predicted proteins | sample MAT04_FD_78384 | JGI IMG/M metagenome (GOLD analysis project Ga0105047, IMG submission 78384) | Freshwater microbial communities from Lake Fryxell liftoff mats and glacier meltwater in Antarctica - MAT-04 (megahit assembly) | ecosystem: Environmental > Aquatic > Freshwater > Ice > Liftoff... | reverse complement strand
GCTATATTGGTAACTATGCCGACATCACAATGAGAAAAAGCCAGCCCTGCACGCAACAACCCACCGCGTGCACATTCCAGTACTGCAAAATTTACTGTCGGGTCTTTTAACACAAATTCAGAACTTGCAGGACCGGTACAATCGCCTTTCATCAACATACGATTTTGGATATACACCCCATCACTGGTCGTGTATCCTACCCGATATCCATGCATTTTGGCCATGTGGGCTATTAATCGGGAAGTAGTAGTTTTTCCGTTTGTACCGGTGATTGCTACTATAGGAATACGTCCTGTGTCTCCCTGTTTTGGAAAAAGTTTATCTACTACAGGTGCAGCAACATTTCTAGGCAATCCTTTAGTGGGCGCCAGATGCATCCTGAATCCAGGACCTGCATTGACCTCAAGGACAGCACCTCCGGTTTCCGACAAAGGTTGGCTGATGTCACTCGTCATAATATCAATACCGCAAATATCTAGGTCAATAATTTTAGAAATTCGCTCAGCCATAGAGACATTTGCAGGATGCACTATGTCAGTTACATCTTCGGCTGTGCCTCCGGTACTAAGATTGGCGGTATCTTTGAGAACCAATCTTTCACCTGAGGGAATGACAGAATCTTCTGTATATCCCTTTGCGGCTATGATCGTTTGAGTAAGCTGATTTAGGGTGATCATTGTCAAAACATTCTCATGACCATATCCTCGTCTCGGATCACTGTTTACTTCATCAATCAATTGTTTTACTGTAGATTTTCCATCTCCTATCACATGCGCAGGTGTTCTTTTTGCAGCTGCTACCAGTTTATGGTTGATGACAAGCAAGCGATAATCTTCGCCTGTGATAAATTTTTCAACAATAACTTTTTGAGAAACCAGTTTGGCTGCATGAAATGCTTCTACTGCTTCTTCATAGGTATTTATATTTACAGTGATTCCTCTGCCATGATTACCATCAATTGGTTTGATGACTAAAGGATATTTTACATATCTACAGGCTGCTTCAAGGCTGCTTTCACGACTTATAATTTCACCCTTTGGGACATCCACTTCGGCCTGCATCAGCAGAAATTTTGTATCTTCTTTATCACATGCTATTTCCACACCGATACTGCTGGTTTCACTGGTCACGGTAGCCTGTATTCTTTTTTGATTGGCACCATATCCCAATTGACAAAGCGAATATTTGTTCAATCTGATCCAAGGAATACCCCTGCTTGCAGCTTCTTCTACGATCGAACCTGTGCTTGGCCCAAGACGTTCTGCTTCCCTTAACTCCCTCATTTTCTGAATATCGGGATCCATGTTGTATTCATCCCCTGAAATCAAAGATTCACAAATACGAACGGCAGCTTCTGCAGCGTATTTACCTGCATTTTCTTCAAGATAAGAAAAAACGACATTGTAAACACCTTTTTCGCCATAATCACGAGTACGACCAAATCCTGTATCCATTCCTGCCAGAGTTTGTATCTCAAGGGCAATGTGTTCAATGACATGTCCCATCCATGTTCCTTCATCTACGCGCATAAAGAAACCTCCTTCACATCCTTCAGAACATCTGTGAGAATACATGCTGGGAAATTTATTTTTTAACCGATCACTGAATCCATCAATAACATTGGAGGGCTTTTCTTCCATTTCTTGCAAATCGAGTACCATTACTATCAGTTTATGACGACGTATAGACCAGTAATTTGGTCCTCTCATGGCATTAATTTCTCTTATTTTCATTGGTTTGTTTTGATTTTAGAATGTCAAAATATAGGTAAAAGCCGCTTTATTCATTGAAGTAAACAATAAGAACGTGAAAGTACAATAAATTTACAGTTGGAAATGAATAATATTCTTCTTTATTTTGAAGAAGCAAATGGTCGATAAACTCATTTTAAAATGTTTTAATATATCGGAAGTTCTAAAAACCCTATTTATATTACAAAAAACTGCAAAAGCCAATAATTGCGTTGAAAGTTAAAAAATTTCATCGATGTAGCTTAGGCTACTCCTGCGGTACTTTTTACCTTTCGCCTTGTTCTTGACTCTTTCGTGTTTTTTCATTACGAAAATGAGTATTTAGAACTTCCCATAAATAGCTAATCCAATGCCCCCAGCATTCTCTTTAGTTTATTGATCATCTTGCCAGTAAAATTTTCTTCTACTTTTATTGGCTTTTCATCCCACCGGTTTCCTGTTTGCAGATAAACCTTAGAAAAGTGACTGGCAGTCATACCCCATTTCATCAGAAAAGTATTTCGACCCTTGTTTTTCTTTACTCTTTTGGTCGATTTAGAACCAAAGTGATATACCAGACTATTGCCCACACCTTTGAAATGTCTAACTCCTGCCTGATATAATTTCATACTAAAATCTGGATCTGAATACATACCGGGGCTAAACTCTACACTAAATCCTCCCACAAGATCCCACACATCTCTATGGATCACATTGGGAGGCCAGGTACTTCCTTTCCAATCGGCTCTGATGTGTTGTTGGTATTCTTCCAATAATTTTTTTTCTTGAAAATCATCCAGTGTTTTACCATAATTGCCTAATGAAATACATTTGTTTCCAGTGTCATCCGGCTCAATCATGGTGGACGAAAGCATAAAATTATTACTGCCAATTTTTTTTATTTCCAATAATAAATGTTTATCCCAGTCAGGAAGAAAATACATATCATCATTGGCATATATAATAAAATCGGATTTTACAAGGCTTCTGGCTATGTTGAGCGCATAACATATCCCAATATTTTCTCCTGCATGAATATAGTCGAATTCATTTTGGTTCAAAAACCAATCAAGGGTTCCATCCATTCCATCATTAATGATTATAATAGGCTGGATTTTAAGTATTGAATTTTTTTTTATACTCTCAAGACAATTTAATATAAACCCATGATTATTCCAAGTAGGTATGAGTATTGTGAAATCAAAGTTAACATCCTTGGTTGTTTCGTACTTTTTAATATTTTCTATCATTTAATAATATTTCCGCCACGAAAGTAGGTAATTAATTGCAATAATACTGGATATTATGAAGCGTCATGTACACTTTGAATGTGATAAAGGTGTATCTTTATGACTTTAGTTCAAAAATAAAATGTTATATTATGATCAGAAAAGCAACTGCCGTTTGGAAAGGTAGTGGAAAAGAAGGACAAGGTCACTTAACCACTCAAAGTAATGTATTAAATCAAACACAATATTCTTTTATTACCCGTTTTGCTGATGGTATCGGCACAAATCCGGAAGAGCTAATTGCCGCCGCCCATGCGGGATGTTTTGCAATGAAATTGAGCTTTAATCTTTCCGGTGCAGGTTATGTACCAGAAGAATTGGAGACCACTTGTAATATTAATTTTGAAAACGGGGCTGTGACTTCATCTCATTTGGTTTTAAAAGCTTGCGTAGCTGGAATTGAAGCAGACAAATTTGATGAATTAGTAAAAGATGCAGAAGCCAATTGTCCAATATCTAAATTACTAAATACCGCTATTTCTGTAGAATACACGCTGAACTGATTATTAACAAAGCTGTATACTATCACCAACAGTCACTACACCTTCTTTTATACACATCATATTTGTTCCAAATAGAACACTGTTGCCTGATTTTCTATAAGTATTCAATACCCGTAATGTTTCATTGTTGGAGATACCTGTCGATTGATCTATAGTAATGATGGAACATCTGCCGCATGGTTTCATATTTTTGAATACTGTGGCTCCCATTGAAATATTTTCCCACAGATCTTCTTCATGGGGTATCGTAGTTTTCACCACGATATTGGGTCTGAATCTGTTCATCGGTACACTGTCAAGTAATTTTTTATTGAGATTATTAAGACTTTCTTCTCCGGTAACCAAATAAGGATATCCATCTGCCAGACTTACAGGCATATCAATGTCTTTCAAAGTATTATAATGATTCCGGGATAGTTCTGATTTGATTTTAACTAATTTGATTTTTCTGCTTAGTTGATCCGAAAACCACTCGTTTGTTGAATTACTGACCACCTGAGTTTCGGCTTTATCGTCCCAAACTTTTGTTGAAATAATCTCTCCGGTCACTACACTCAAGTCAAATGTAATACTTTCGTTTTTGAAATGGACAGATATTGAATTTTCCTTGATTTCAGGAACAAACAATGCCATTTGAGGTATATCTCTTTGTGTCAAAAATTTATTATTTTCATCCAGCAGCATCCATCTCCGATCGTGTTCAAACCCAGCTTTCATCGCATTGGCTTGCTTGGTGTTAATCCCTGCCAAACTCTTCACAGGATAAATAATCAATGATGAAATTACCGGGGTCATGTCAGTTGGGGTTGGCCGATAAACACTTTAATTTCGGGGGAAAGCTTTACTTCTACCCTGACAATCAGATCGTCTTTCATACCGGCATTTGTTTTTTTATGCAAAACAAATGTAGTTTTTATGACATTTAAAAATAATCTGATGGATTTATCTTCTTTATGTATTTCCAGCAATTCTGTTATCCTTTCCTCATTAAAATCATCGGTTTTTCCTTTCAATTCAGCAAGCATGCATGGACTTAACGACATTGAAATACCAAATGACGTCATTTCAAGTCCCAACGCCATTAGTTTAGGTAATAATTCTACCCATTCTTCAATGATTGAAAGTACTTTATCTTTGGTCTGCTCTTTCGCTTCATGAAATTTTTCTTTTGCTGCGTCATTTAGTTCCGATGCCTTTTCAATCACTATATCACTCGTTTCCTGGAGTGACTTGAGAATATTTTTTAACATCCTTGGATATTTAAAATGGATTAATTATTTCATTAATTGCCCGGACAATCTCATTAGTTCCAAATATGACATTCTGGCTTCAAATGCCGATGTAATTTTTCTGAATTCGACATCTACAAGATTAAGTTGAGCTTGTCTTAATTCAAGAGCATCAATCGTTCCTAATCGCATTTTTTCAGTGGTGATATCGAGATTTTGTTGAGCGATTCTGATATTAGCTTCCTCCATTCTGGAAAGTTCCAGGGCAATAAGATAATTATTGTATACTGTAAAAAGATCCGTTTTAAGGGACAACGCAGTTTGCTCCTTAGTAAGCTTACCCGTTTCTATACCTAATTTTGCCACTTGTATCTCTCTCTTATTATTCCAGCCATTAAAAATATTCCATCTTCCGGTCAGGCCATAGGATAATCCTGTATTCTGATTAAATTTGAGTATGCCTATTTCTGCCTTAAAACGACTAAAATTATATCCAAGATTTAGATCGATCATCGGATACTTATTTCCATCCCACAATTTTACATTCAACTCTGAAAGTCTGATGTTTTTATCTGCCATCTGTAGCATTAGATTGCGTTGTGTTGTCTTTTCGGACAACTCTTGAAAATCAACATCCGCTTGGCCATCCGTCAATGAAGAAATATTAAATACGACTTCAGGCGATCTTCCCAATATTTCATTCAATTGTATCTTAGCCGTTTTAAGTATCAATTGTTGTCTGATAAGAGCAGAACTATCTGCATTAATATCTACCTGAGCCTGAAGAACGGGTATCCCTGAGCCAGAGCCAACATTTTTTTTAAGTGTTGCAAGTTCATATCTCTCTTTTGATATTTCTATTGCTTTTTTAATGGTTTCAATACGTCTTTGATGTTGGTCGATATTATAATATAGAGACATCACCTGACTAACTGTATTTTCCATTTGCAACTGTATATTGAGTTGACCAATGGTTTCGATTTCTTTTAATCGGTCTCTATTTACAAACATACGCATACCATCAAATACTGTCCACCCAAGCTGAATGTTGGCATTTATATTACTTGTATTTACCCCGCTTCCTTCCCTTGTATCTCCGCTAAAAAACTCTTGTCGAGTATTATTGATATTGTAATTATTGCCAAAATTAAGCGCTACCCCAGGCAATAGGCCGGCATTACCTAAGGTGTTGTTTGTTTTGTTTATGATAGCATCATTCAGTGCAATTTTTACATTGAAATTGTTTTGCAATGCAATCCTGATGGCTTCATCTAGGCTTAATGTCTCTTGACTGATTACTGCACTCTGGAAAAGAAAGATAAATGAGAAAAAAAGAATACTAATGCGCACCATCTTCATAAACTGTTTTATTGCTGGATAAATAGGTATATAATGCCGGTATAACAAATAATGTAAGGACCAAAGAAAACATTAAACCACCAATGATGGCAATACCCATAGAGACTCTTGATACTGAAGCTGCACCTAAGGCAAGCGCTATGGGCAATGCGCCTAATACCGTCGCAAGACTGGTCATAAGAATCGGTCTTAGTCTGGAAATAGATGCATCTTTAACCGCTTCAAGTGACTTTAGTCCTTCTTTTTTCCTTTGATTGGCAAATTCTACAATCAGTATACCATTTTTAGTCACAATTCCAATTAATACAATAATCCCGATCTGGCTGAAAATATTCAGGGTTGAGTCTGTATACCACAATGCAAGTATAGCACCAGCTAAAGCAAGAGGAACCGTAAACATAATGATCAGAGGATCAATAAAACTCTCAAACTGTGCCGCCAGTATTAAATACACCAACAGCAAAGCAAGTATGAATGCAAACAACAAAGTAGATGAACTTTCTTCAAACTCTTTTGACGGACCAGATAGATCTGTCGAATAATTGTCATCCAAAACTTCCCCTGCTATACCGCGCATGGCTTGTATTCCCTGACCCAATGATACTCCCGGTGAAGTTCCTGCCGATACTGTTGCGGACACATATCTGTTGAACCTATATAACTGAGGAGGATTACTTTGTTCTGACATAGTGATAAGGTTATCCAATTGTATCATTTCACCTTTGTTACTGCGCACATATATTGACTTAAGGTCAGTAGGTTCGTTTCTATTTTCTTTGTTGGCTAGTCCTATTACCTGATACTGTTTACCATCTTTAATAAAAAACCCTAGTCTTTGTTCTGCAAAATATAGCTGTAGTGTCTGGGCTATTTCCATTACTGATACGCCCAATACCTGCGCACGATTGCGATCAATATCGATTTTAAGCTCCGGTTTATTAAATTTTAAGTTAATATCAACTGCCTGAAATGCATCATGTTGTCGTGCTTTTTCTAAAAAGGGAGGGATCGCCTTTTTTAACATCTCAAAATTGGGTGCCATGATGACAAACTGTACCGGAAGACCTCCACGTCGGTCCCCAATCGTTTGTTCCTGGCTTACAAATACCCTTGCGTCAGTATATTTTTTAACTGTTTGAGCGAGTTCGTCTGCAATTTGCATCTGAGACCTTGTCCTGTTTTCAGCTTCGATAAGTGATATTCGCACAAAACCTGTATTTGAAGCCTGCGATGCTCCAAACCCGGGAGCTGTAACAGAAAGAATTGCGTCTTTTTCGGGTATTGCCTCTACATCGTTTATTAATTTGGTAAGAAAACCATTCATAAAGTCAAAAGATGCTCCCTCCGGGGCTGTGGCGTTTACGCTAAGACGGCCTTTGTCTTCCATTGGAGCCAGTTCGGTAGGTAAGCCCTTTCCCAGATAATAAATACTCCACGAAGATAAAAGCATTATTAATACTGCAATCCACCTGATTCTGAAAAATCGAGTTAATCCTTTTCCATATAAATTTGTCATTCCTACAAAAAATCTTTCTGTAACTCTATAGAATGCCCCCTGATTGTCCCCATGTTTAAGTAAATTTGCACTCATCATGGGAGTAAGTGTCAATGATACAAAAGCAGAAACCAAAACAGCACCTGCGACCACCACCCCGAACTCCCTGAATAATCTACCTGTAAGCCCTTGTAAAAACATAATCGGGAGAAAAACGGCCACCAAAGTAACTGTTGTGGAAACAATAGCAAAAAATATCTCTTCTGATCCTTTGAATGCCGCTTCGCGCGGAGACATGCCTTGTTCTATTTTCTGGTAAATGTTCTCCAGAACTACAATCGCGTCATCTACTACAAGACCGGTTGCCAGCACAATTCCCAATAAAGTAAGTATGTTGATCGAAAAACCAGCCATGTACATGATAAAAAATGCACTAATCAAAGAAATAGGTATGGCTACTACGGGGATAAGGGTTGATCGCCAATTTCGAAGGAATAAAAATATTACCAGCACCACAAGACCAAAGGCTATTAATATGGTTTCTTCCACTTCGCTGATAGCTTGTTTTATTCCTTTGGTCGTATCCAGGGCCATTCCCAGTTGAAGATCTGATGGCAATTCTCTTTTAATATTTTCCAATCTTTTGAAAAATTCGTCCGCTATAGCAATGTAATTTGCCCCGGGTTGGGGTGTTACAGCAATTCCTATCATAGGTATGGCCCCGTTTCCCCTTAACAATGATCGCTCATTTTCCGGTCTCATTTCCGCCGTACCAATATCTTTAAAACGAATAATTACACCATTATTTTCTCTGATGATCAAATTATTAAATTCATCTACCGTTTCTATCCTTCCCACAGTTCTAATGGTCAATTCGGTATTATCCCCATCAATCCGCCCGGAGGGTAATTCTACATTTGCGCTAGTCAATGCATTTCTCACATCCACAGGAGTTATGCCCAATCCAGCAAGTTTTGCCGGATCCATAATCAGCTTCATGGAATATTTTTTCTCTCCCCAGATACTAACACTACTTACTCCAGGTATCGTCTGAAATCTTTCTTTAAACAGATTATTGCCTATTTCTGAAAGTTCGAGCAAAGAACGTTGAGAACTCTGGACGGTCAGCGAAAGTATAGGCTGTGCATTTGCATCTGCTTTACTTACAATGGGAGGGTTGGCATCGGGTGGCAGATTTCGTTGCGCTCCCGAAACTTTGTCTCTTACATCATTGGCTGCTGACTCGAGATCAACTTCAAGATTAAATTCAACAGTAATAGTGCTCCTTCCGTCACTACTTGTTGAAGTGATTGCTTTTATACCATCTATACCGTTTACGGCTTGCTCTAAGGGCTCTGTAATCTGAGAAATAATTACGTCGGAGTTTGCTCCTGGGTAACTAGTGCTTACTGTAATAACAGGCGGATCAACACTTGGATAATCCCTTACCCCAAGATAAAAGAATCCAATAATTCCAAAGAGAACTATTAGAACAGACATTACGGTAGCTAATACTGGTCTTTTTATACTGATTTCTGATAATCTCATCAGTTACTATTTATTGAGCCTGATTAATGATATTAACTTCTACCGGCATTTTCGGCTTAAGCTGTAGTATGCCTGAAATAATAACGGTATCGCCATCATTTAATCCTTCCAGTATCTGAATTTCTTTTTCTGTCCTGATTCCGGCCTTTACAGGTACGCTTACTGCTACACCTCCTCTTTTTACGAAAAGTTTAGCCCCGTTTATATCAGGAATATAGGCAATAGTAGGAACCATTTTTACTTTGGTTTTTTCGCCTACAGAAATATTTATTTCAGCAAATGAACCCGGAGATAGTTTTCCGCCGGGATTTGAAAAGGTGGCCCTAACTTTGGATGTACGCGTGTTTTGATCTATTTTTGGGTCTTTAGCATAAACGTTTGCTTTATTTATAATACTAGAACCAGTCACTTTAAAATCTACAGTTTTACCTTGATAAATTAAATTGTTATATTTTTCCGGTATAGAAAATTCCAGTTTCAGGGGTTGTGTGTTTTGGATAGATGCAATGATTGTACTGGAGGATATTATTGCTCCGCGACTTACATACTTAAATCCTATAATACCGCTAAAGGGTGCTGATATTCTTGTTTTGCTAATATCAACTTTAATAATATCTACATTCGCTTTGAGCAAATTAAGGCTTGTAAGTTGGACGTCGTATTCTTCTTTGCTGATTGCTGAAGCTGCTAAAAGTTGCTTCATTCGACCCTCTTTTTCTTCGGCCATTTTGATTTCTATATTCAGTTTTCGGACCTGAGCCTGTAAATTATCATCATTTAGTTTTAACAGCAACTGTCCTTCTTTTACAAAAGCACCTTCCTTAAAATATATTCCTGTAATTTTTCCTGTAATTTCACTTTTAATTTCCACTTCCTCATTGGCAATAATGGTTCCTGTAGTATTAATTGTGCCTGTAGTTATTTCTTCGTGCGCAATTATACCGTCTACTTTCAACGGTTTTTGTTCATTCTGTGGGGTAGCTTTTGTATTGTCAGATTTTTTTTCTTCACTTTTACATGAAAAAAAAACAAGACCAGACATAAGGACTATTTTATAAATGCTCATATTGATTAGGATAATAAATTAGCAACTACAATCTTATTTGGTACTAAAATGTTCATTTCAAAACAAAATTCGTGTCATCTCAAAATAAATGGATTTTTTAAATTCAAAAATAAACATAAAAATAATTTCGTAAATTTATTAATATTACTTTTATATTGCATGATTATTATCAATTAACTTTTTCAATTTGCAAAAAATATGCATAGCAAAGACATCAAACCAGAATTGCCGGAGCAAGAGATTATCATAGAAAATAAAGAACTTTCCATTGCTGAAGCACTGTTTCCAGTTATTGTTTTGGTTGGAATGCTGGCATATAATATTTTTATATTTGGCGATTCAGCACTTGGTGGAAGCAACCAGTTTATTCTTATTATTGGTGCGGCAGTAGCTGCAATTGTTGGTTTCAGGAATAAAGTTACTTATGCGCAAATGCTTGAAGAAGTTGGGCACAACATCAAATCAACTTCAGGTGCCATCCTGATTCTTTTAATGGTGGGTGCATTGTCTGGCACATGGTTGTTAAGCGGTATAATTCCTTCGATGATTTATTATGGTTTACAAATTCTTACACCTACTATTTTCCTTGCAGCATCACTAGTCATATGTTCTATAATTTCTTTGGCAACAGGCAGTTCATGGTCAACTTCAGCAACAGTGGGTATTGCATTAATTGGAATAGGTCAGACTATGGGTATTAATCCCGGAATGACCGCAGGAGCTGTGATTTCCGGTGCTTATTTTGGTGATAAAATTTCTCCACTTTCTGATACAACCAACCTTGCTTCTGCAATGGCGGGTTCTGAGCTTTTTGATCATATAAAATATATGTTAATTACCACGGTACCTTCTATATTGGTTGCCTTTGTGATTTTCCTTGTGCTTGGAATAAATATCTCTTCAACTGGTACTCCGGATATTTCTGATAAACTTTCGGCTATTAATGCGTCTTTTAATATCAGTCCATGGTTGTTTTTAGTACCCGCTACAGTTATATTTTTGATTGTAAAAAAGACACAACCTCTGGTTGCTTTGCTTGTAGGGGCCTTACTGGGAGGCGTGGCTGCAATTATAGCTCAACCCGATATTGTTGTAAAAATAGCTGAGGGGACTACCCTTGATTTTAATACTGCCTACAAGGGTGTAATGAAGGCATTAACTAATAAAACAACAATTGAAACATCTAATCCTGAATTAAATGACCTTTTTTCTGCGAAAGGCATGGAAGGTATGCTCGGTACCATTTGGTTGATCTTGTGTGCCATGGTTTTCGGTGGTGTCATGGATGCAATAGGTGCTTTATCTCGCATTAGCCAGGCATTGCTGAATATGTTTCATACTGTTTTTGGTCTTTTTGCGAGTACAGTTTTGTCATGTCTTGCCATCAACGTTACTGCTTCTGATCAATATCTTGCTCTGGTAATCCCTGGAAAAATGTATAAAAAAGCATTTCAGGATAAAGGCCTGCATCCAGTAAATCTCAGCCGTACCCTGGAAGATTCAGGGACAGTTACTTCAGTATTGGTACCATGGAATACTTGCGGCGCGTACAATGCCGGTGTTTTGGGTGTGGCCACAGTTGACTATTTTATTTACGCTATTTTTAACTGGATAAGTCCATTTATGACCTTATTGGTTGCAGCTGTGGGCTTTAAAATAAAGAAACTTAAAGAGACCGTTTAGTAAATTAGTCAATAATTAATCATTTTTAAATTTTTACATCCATGCTAAAACATTATTTTTATATCATCGTTAACCTATGAAAATATAAAATTGATAAATATCCCTTTTGGTTCCCGATCCGAAGTAATGCGGGCTATGACAGATTTTATTTCTGAATCTGTCGAAAATTTTCTGAAACCGATAGAAACCAACTGGCAGCCAGGTGATTTTTTGCCTGATGCGTCAGATCAGGAAGAGTTTTTTGCACAGGTAAAAGAACTGCAGGGAGCTGCACAAGGATTGTCTTATGATTTATTGACTGTGCTGGTAGGTGATACCATTACTGAAGAAGCGCTTCCAAGCTATGAGTCCTGGCTAAGTAGGTTGGAAGGAATACATGAAGAGCCTGAAACGAATCCATGGAAAGTATGGGTCAGGTCATGGACAGCAGAAGAAAATCGGCATGGTGACCTGCTTAATAAATATCTATACCTTTCCGGCAGAGTTAATATGCAGGAATTTGAACGCTCGACGCAGTACCTTATTGCAGATGGATTTAATATAGAGACAGGACAGGATCCATATCGTAATTTCATTTACACCAGTTTTCAGGAATTGGCTACCAATATATCACATCGTAGGGTAGCAACGCTGGCAAAACAACAAGGTGATGGACTGCTAAGTAAAATAAATGGAGTTATTGCTGCCGACGAAATGAGACACGCCAAAGCTTATATGAGTTTTATTAAAAAGATATTTGAATACGACCCCAATGAAGTTTTGGTGGCATTTGAAGATATGATGCGAAAAAAGATCGTCATGCCTGCTCATTTTCTACGCGAAACAGGAATGGAAGTCGGCGGACTTTGGGGGCATTTTACAGATGCTGCACAACGAATAGGCGTATATACCGCCATCGATTATGCCAACATACTACGTGATCTGGTCACTGAGTGGGACCTTGAGCATCTCTGTGATCTGAGTGGTACCGGGGAAAAATCCAGAGATTATCTGGTAAAACTACCGGATAGATTGCTCAGAATCTCAGAGCGAATGTCTAATCCTTTAAGCGAATACGAATTTAAATGGATAGGAGTAAGAGTGTGAGATAAAATCTATCAAACTGACTTTTTAACATACTTCGTTAAAATCACTATCTGTTGATCGTTGACACGTCCTTCAATTTGTTCAGGATTGTCACGGACCAATGTGATTCTTCTTACGGGAGTTCCACGTTTCGCGATAATATTAGCACCTTTTACATCCAAATCTTTTATTAAAACCACTGTATCTCCAGTTTTCAAAATGCTACCATTACTATCCATATGCAATGATTCGCCTCCTTCACTATTCTCAGCCCACTCCAGCGTTTCATCGTCTAGATATATCATACCTAATAGATCCTGGGCCCACTCTTGATCACTAAGCACCTGAAGCATCCTATAAGACACTACCTGTACCGCAGGAACTTCAGACCACATGCACTCATTAATACATCTCCAATGCGTAATGTCTATTCTATTTGTGTTTTCTATCTGATCATGGCAGGTATTACAGATTGCCACCTGATCATCGACATGATGGCCTGTTTTCGGTGCAACTATGAAAGGAAATAGTTTACCTCCTGCTCCGCAAATTTCGCATTTTGATCTGCATCTTGCAGTCAATTCCGTGGATAACAAACTCATTGAGTGATTATTTAGTGATGTAAAGGTAACACTTTAAATTGCCTTTATTTACAATATTGCCGATTATGTACGGATCTGAAAGTACGAAAATTTATTCTTTTATCTGTCCAACCATTTTTTGAATGCCAGTGCTTTCTCTCGACTGATGTAAATTTTCACTTTTAAGGGTGCTTGTAATGATATGGTTAGTTTTTTGATTCTGATGAAGTTTTACACTTTGTTTAGTTTGAATATTTATAATGTATTGCCTATTGAATTAATCTGACCCTAAATTTAAAATAAGGTGTTTTTATGGCTCTAACTATTTTCTATCATTATATCAGCCAATGACTGGTGACAAGCTATCCATGCTGCTTCCATATCATGATTCCACTCAGATCCCGATCCTTTTTTAAGGGCCCATAAAAGAGCTTTGCCTACCATCTCATAGTGAATAGGTTTTACACCATATTCCGTATGCCGTTTGGACATGGTGATAATGTCTGATGTTACTTCTTCAGGATGGTCCAGATTCATGATGATGGACGATAGCATATCTACCAATTTGATGTACTGCTGGTTCATATCAGATGGAAAGAGTTTTCTGATGCTTGGATGGTCAGCAAAAAGTTTCGAATAGAAAGCATCACCAATGATTTTGGCATCAACACCCATTAATATTCTCCAAGACTTTTTTACAAGTTTTATGTGGTCTGGTTTCATTAATAATATTTTACTTAAATGCCCTTCAATATTTGATCCGCTGCTTCTTCTCCACTATTGATAGCTCCTTCCATAAATCCCTGCCAGTCAGCCAGGTGCTCCCCAGCAAAGTGTATGTGGTTAAATGATTTTTTTAAGATTGGCATGACATCAAACCATTGATTTTTACCATAAAAAGCATACGCCCCTGCAGAATATTTGTCCTGCCCCCAATAGTACATCATCTCTTCTTTGACATACTTACTTACATCGCCAAAAGCAGGTTTTAATGCATTCAGAATTATTTCATTTCTTTGATTTGCATTCACTGAAGCCAGTACATCGGCTTTCTCACCGATAGCATAGCAGGTCAGAACTCCTTTAGGGCCAGCTTGGTTTTTAGTACCATGATAAAAATAATGGGCAGGCGTATCTGTAACCATATCAAAATCATCCCGCTCCCAGAATTTTTCTGAAAAAACAATAGGAAATTTACCGATTCTGGCATATTGAAGCTGGTGCAGGGCGTCAATCGTAATCTGTGGCAACGTCGGTTTCCATTCTAATTTTAGCAAAGAAAAAGTAGGTACTGCACAAATAAGTTTATCTGCTGAAAAAGTTTTACCATTTATGCAGGTAACACTTACTCCCTTTTTTAATCCCTGTTCTATTACTTTCACTGTATGATCCAACAGAATATTATTTTTATCAATAGTTTCTGCCATTTTATCAGCAAGAAGCGAATTTCCACCTTTTATCTTAAGATCCATCTCATTTTTTTCACTGCTTTCTGCATATTCTGCAAAAGCGGCATAAGCAGAGGTGTGTCTGATACTCTCTCCAAAGTCCGTTGAATCTATCAAATCTCTGAGTAAAAGGTCTCTTTCAGTCATATTTTTGGAAGATAAAAATCTCCACCAGTCCATCTTATCCAGTTTTTTCTTTTGAGTTTGTGTCAATTTCTCCCAAAGATTTGATTTTTCAGACCAAAATTTTTCCATCTCTAAGCTAAATGACCATTGTCCAGCTTTAGAATGATTTCCGTTCAGTACGAGGTCTGATTCAAACTGATTGTTTTCGAGATCCAAACCAAATTCCTTACACATGGCAATAATGCGCTCATGCGAATTTCCGACCCACTCAGCACCGAGTTCTATCACTTGCCCGTTTGCAGATTCAGGCTTATGTGTAAAAACCCGGCCTCCTACTCTATTGCGCGCTTCCAAAATAGTCACTTTTACACCTGCTTTTTTAAGCACTATGCCAGCAGAAAGACCAGCAAAACCAGCACCTATTATGAGGACTGATTTTGGTTTAGGACTGTAAAAGAAAGTCCGGCTATTTGGATTTAACAATACTGTCGTTCCTGCCAAACTACTTTTTACTAAAAAATCTCTTCTGTTCATGATGATTTGCTTTAATTTTGGAAAATGTACTACTGATTTATTTTAAAATTTTTCCGAATTATTAGAATGTAACAAAGATATATCTCACAGTTTATTTATCCAATTTTTGTTTGCTTAAGTGTCAGAATTTTAAAATGGAGTGACTTGCATTGCATTTTAACCAAATAATTTAGATTGCTTTATAAAATCTTTAAAGAGGTTTTCTATTAATTTTGAACTCCAAATAATTTACTATTATTAACCGCTACTTTTTAAGTTTTAAAATAATCTGTTTTATAAATCCCTTATAGTATGTTGTTTACTTTCGTTTGGAAACAAATACATTTGAAATAAAAAATGATACACTTCAGTCATTGAAACTTTTTATTCGGGATACTTTAATTAAACTTTGTAAAATTATTTTAATAAAAATCTTAAAACATATTCATGATGCATACTTATCTTTCTTTTATTTTTAAAATATTAGCAGCTTCTGTATTTTTTGTGACAATTTTTAAATCCTGTCAAAATTCAACTGCCATAAAGGGCAATGAAAAAGCAGAATAACAATTTGAAAGTTCTGAAAATCAAATAGCATTTGTCACTTATGGTACTGATCCAAACGCAGAAAAATGGTACGAATACAATGAAAAAGGAGATTTAATCAGACAAGGTATCTCAGTAGATACGATCCTGTTCGTCTATGCTGTTAATTTAATTGTAAAACGGCATCTTGATAAAAAAGCAGCTGGCAATCCAGAATAGATCACACCACGGATCAAAACGGAAGGATAACCGAAAGTCGATGTTATGACGAAAATGATATAGAAATAAGTAAAAATCAGTTCATCTATGATGCTGAGGGCTACCTAATTAAAAACATTGAAGTTGTGCTTGCTTCAGGGTCAAAATATACCAATGAATATGTCTATGAAGCTGGAAATCTGAAAGAAGTGAAGGCTTATGATATGACCGGTAAGAATACTTCAAAGTTTACCTATGAATACTTTACGGATAAGAAATATTTGCTCAACCTTTTTATGCAGCAGATTTCTGACGATATTTTTCCTAATGAGCGTCTGGGAAAAAAGAACAAAAATTTTCTCAAACAATTTTCCAATATAGATGTGGCCGGAGATACACTTTCTCTGGTAAAATATACGTATATTCAGCAGGATAAAAAAGACATTTTGGTTCAAAAGGAAAGAGACGTACTCAATGAATTTGAAACTGTCATAATCTATCACTTCAAAAAGCCATAAAATAAACATTTCGTTAATGATGTGATGTGTTTCGAAGTATGCGCCTTATTTTATTTTAAGCCTGACAGATGGAAAGATGCATCAACATTTAAAATTTATAAGTTATGCGACATAATTTTGATTATGATCGGCGTGTTGTTTATATTATTGTTGTTTAGCAGAACAAATCGATAATAGAGATGATTCAATTTATCAAAAACATAATGGATAAGTCATTCTGGCCTTTACTTTGTTGCTATGGTTTGTACTTTATTTTTCAGATCTATAGCTATTTTAGTGGATAAAAATATGTGGTAAATAAATATTTTTTTGACAACCTGTTTGTTGGAATAATAATTACGGCCGACTTGATTGTTGGAATTGCAATCATTTACAAAATTTGAAAAAAGTAAGATTGGCAAATATTATTCTAGCAATATCCGCAACAATTACTGCATTCATTTTCCTAATATCTGTATTGGCAATATTGTTTTTAGCTATCATTTTTAGCTTATTCGGAAATAAATAATCTATAGTAAATACAATAAAATTCAACCTTTAAATGATCAAATCACCCACCTGACCAAAAGGATCATTCGTACGTAACTTTCAATTCAAAAGCTACTTTGCATGTAGCACAGTCCAATGTAATAGTGGCTGGCTTACCTACGACTACATCCTTAAGCATAAAGGATAAACCTCCCATATTTTCAGATGACGCATCATCTTTTTCCAAAAGAAATAAAGCAATAGATCGATCAAAAGTTTTCATCGATAACTTAGGAAGTATTAATGTAAAATCATGCTGCTGATTGGTCTGTGCATTAATTTTGATTGCATCACTAGTCCATAATACCTGATCAGCAGTGTTATCTGCTTTAAGGGTGAAAAGCGCGGGATAAATATCTGGATTCGTACCATCTGTATCCCATTTTGATCCATCTGCTTTATTTGCAGGCAATTTCAATACTTTGATGGCGGTGACATTGACAGCCTTGGGTAAAGACTCGGTTTCGCAAAGAGTGCCTTCAAAACCCTCAGGGCATTTACAACTACCATCAGAACATGTTCCGCTATTTTTACAAGCTACCCTTCACAGGGATCAGATTTTGAACATGAAAACATGAATACTAAAAAGTATAACAGCAAAACAGTTAAATTTTTCATTACCATTGGTTTAAATTTATTACGAAAATACATCAATATGAAATTAAGTGCTAAAATAAATACTATTTTGTTAAATTAGCCTAAAATTCTATAAAATAAATGTTAACTTGAATAATATCAATTTAATATTCGTAAAAATACGTAATTACTCAAGTATATGCTTTTAGATTAAAGAATCAAGGCATTTTTTGTCAGGTGAAGTTAATTTTTGGAAGAATCGCTGCACTATTATTGAAAAAATTGCTGATGTATCACGGAAAATAAGTATTTTTCAGTCAAAATTGATCATACCTGAGTAATTACAAAAATAGAAAAATAGAATTTAGCTATCCTATAAAACACGGACTGGATGCTAGCCCTGTTTGTTAATGAAAATGCAGGTTAGTGTTATTCACATGTTAAGCAAAAAATATTTTCTTAATAAGTGATTGAGGAGCCTTAATTTTGATCCATCATCAAACCAATTTGTGAAAGGAAACCATATAAAAATACTGACAATTTTTGGCATTCTTGCCATCATCTCCATTTTCCTGATACAGATTTTCTGGGTTAGGCAGGCATTTACCATTTCAGAGAGTCAGTTTGAACATAATATCACCGTGGCACTTCGTCAGGTAGCAGAAAAGATAGCCGTGAAAAATAAAACCAGTTTTCTGCAACACAATCCGGTTATAAAAGTTAATCCCCGTCTATATGTTGTTCAGGTAAATAGTGAAATTGACGCATCACTGCTTGATCATTTTATCAACACATCTTTCGATTATTTCAATATCAATCAGGATGTGGAGTACAGTATTTATAGTTGTGAGGATAATAAACTGGTTTACTGTAACTATATTCAGAAAAAAAAACCTCTAAAAGTGGCTTCTACACTGGTTCTTCCTAAGTTTGAAGGCGTGGATTACTACTTTAGCGTGAGTTTTCCCAACTCCCCAATTATCTCTATGCATAACATTCCCATGTGGATGATGACATCAGGTGTCTTGATCTTTCTGGTCTTGTTTTTTATATATGCTTTGTTTGTTGTGTTTGCTCAGAAATCAGTCACACAGGTGCAACGCGAATTTATTAATAATATGACCCATGAGTTTAAGACACCTTTATCTACTATCTCTGTGATCCAACAAGTGATATCTGATCCTGACATCGTCAAAACTCCACAGCGGCTCGCCACTTATGCTCAAATCATAGGAGTCGAAACCCGAAGACTTAATGATCAGGTGGAAAAAGTACTTAACATTTCAAAGCTCGAAAAAAAACAATTTGACCTGCATTTAGAAGACATTGATGTTCATGAAATCATTGATCAGGTGGTGTACAATCTGACGCATACCGATTTTGAAAAAATATTGGATATTAGGACAGATCTGAAGGCTTTGCCACACATCATAGCGGCAGATCGTGTTCACTTTAACAATGTAGTATGCAACATTACTGAAAATGCGGTGAAATATTCAGGCAACGAAGCAAGAATAGTTATTTCTACACAAAACTTTAAGGACAAATTGTATATTTCTATTTCAGACAAAGGAGAAGGTATTGAAAAAAAGGAATTGAAGAAGATATTTGACAAATTTTATAGAGTATCAACAGGAAATACGCACAATGTAAAAGGTTTTGGCCTTGGATTATTTTACGTTAAACAAATAGCTGATGCCCACAAGTGGAAAATAAATATCCAGTCTAAGCTTGGTATCGGAACGGATTTTATAATTATTGCAGACCTTAAAAAGTAGTATTCTTTATGGCAAAAGTATTTTATGTAGAAGATGATGCCAATCTGAGTTTTGTAGTCAAAGATTGTCTCGAAATAGCTGGACATACAGTACATCATTTTTCCAAAGGGGATGAAGCTTTAAAGGCATTCAATAAGTTTGATTATGATATTTGTATTTTGGATGTCATGTTGCCCAATCTGGATGGATTCTCATTGACCAAGGCCATCCGAGATAAAAATCCCAATATTCCTGTTATTTTTGTATCCGCCAGAGTGCAAATACAGGATAAACTGGAAGGTTTGCAATTGGGTGGTGACGATTACATTTTCAAACCTTTCAGCATCGAAGAGCTATTATTGAAGGTAAATATTTTTATAAAGAGAAACAAATCTTTTCTGACTGAGCGTCCCTTGAAAGAAACGCGTTTTGAGTTGGGACATTTTATTTTTGACTGTAATAATATGGTTTTGCTGGCTAAAGACGAAACCATCCGGCTTACTGGCAGAGAAGCAGACTTACTGGTCTACTTTATAAAAAATAAAAACAAACTCATCAAACGACGGGATATCCTCATTGCATTATGGGGGAAAGATGACTATTTTCTGGGCAGAAGTCTAGATGTATTCATTTCAAGACTTCGTAAATTTTTATCATCGGACGATAGTTTAAAAATTGAAAATATACCTCGTGTGGGTTTTAAGTTCAGGATGGAAGAGTGATCAATAAAAATAAGTCTTCAGATAATCCATTAGAGAAACTCTGTACATCCATGTCAATAGGATCAAAGCGATCAGACCAAACCAAAGTACAACCTTAAATTTTTTATAAAAGGCAGCAATGATATCCTGTCTGGTCTGATATCTTTTTCGTTTTCTGTATGCCACTATTTTGTCAAAGGTTTAAAAGGGAAGATCATCAAAATCTGCTGGTAAGCCACCACCACCGAAATCTGTGTTTTCTTCAAAAACAGGTGGAGCCGGAGGTGCAGCAGATGCCGCCTGAAATCCCTGATTGTTCTGAACTGACTTTTCTACTTTCCAGGCATTTAGATTGGTAAAATATTTTCCCTGCCACTCTCTGCCTCTCAGATCAAAGGACACTTTTATTTTTTCGCCCTCCTGACACCCATCTATAATGCCGCATTTATCTTGTGTAAGTTGAAATTTTACATATTGCGGATAAGTACCCTCAGTAGTGATTACAAACTCACGGGTCTGAAAAGAGCTGGATTTACTCTCTATGTCAAATGTTTTGTGAAGTGTTCCTTCGATTTCGAATGTCATGATAACTTTCTTTATGATTTGGTTTAATATGCTTTTGCAAAAATAACTCTTTTTGAAGATGGCCGGCCTGAATATATACAAACACCGGTTTCTTCTGGGGCATCCAGAAGAATACACCGTATGGTTGCTTTGGTTTCTTCTTTGATTTTCTCCTCGGTCTCCGATGTACCATCCCAGTGGCAGGATATGAATCCACCTTTTGTTGCCAGTACTTCTTTAAATTGCTCAAATGTATCCACCAAAGTGATGTGACTATCTCTGTATGATTTAGCTCTGTTGAAAAGATTTTCCTGAATATCGTCCAGAAGATTCTCAACAAAAGGTACTACATTATCCAGCCCAATACTTGACTTTTCTTTGGTATCTCTTCTGGCTACTTCTATGGTATTGTTTTCCAGATCACGTTTTCCCAACCCTAGTCTTACCGGGATACCCATCATTTCATATTCTGCAAATTTGAATCCGGGGCGTTTGGTTTCATCTTTGTCAATTTTTACACTGATGCCCAATGCCTTCAAAGCATGACTGATTTCTTCAGCTTTTTCCATCAATTCAGGTTCCGGTTTTGGAATAGGTACTATAACTACCTGTATAGGAGCCAGTTTTGGCGGCAATACCAACCCTTCATCATCTGAGTGAGTCATAATAAGTCCACCAATAAGGCGGGTAGAAACTCCCCAGGAGGTTGCCCATACCAACTCTTTTTCATTTTTATCATTGCTGAAAGTGACATTGAATGCTTTGGCAAAATTCTGACCCAGAAAATGAGACGTACCAGCTTGAAGTGCTTTTCCATCCTGCATTAGGGCTTCTATCGTAAATGTATCGTCCGCACCGGCAAATCGTTCATTTTCTGACTTATATCCTTTTAACACCGGCATAGCCATAAACTCTTCAGCGAAAACGGCATATAGATCATGGATAAGTCTGGCTTCGCTGATCGCTTCTGCTTTGCTTGCATGGGCAGTATGTCCTTCCTGCCAGAGAAATTCTGCAGTCCTGAGGAAAGGTCTGGTCCGCATTTCCCATCTTACTACATTGGCCCACTGATTGATTAATATAGGGAGATCTCTGTATGATTGGATCCAGTCTCTGTACGTATTCCAGATGATGGCTTCACTCGTTGGCCTGACGATCAGTTCTTCTTCAAGTTTGGCATCGGGATCGACCATGAGTTTACCTTTATTGTCCGGGTCATTTTTAAGACGGTAATGTGTCACAATAGCACATTCTTTGGCAAAACCTTCCGCATTTTTTTCTTCAGCTTCAAAAAGGCTTTTCGGTACAAACAATGGGAAATAGGCATTGACATGCCCTGTTTCTTTAAACATTTTGTCCAGCTGATCTCTCATTTTTTCCCAGATAGCATAGCCATATGGCTTTATTACCATGCAGCCCCTCACTGCCGAGTTGTCAGCAAGATTTGCTTTTTTTACAATATCATTGTACCATTGTGAATAATTTTCTTCTCTTCCCGTTATCTCTTTTGCCATACGTACTGCGATCAAATTGCTTTTAAGTTAAAATTAAATTAATATCACGCTCAACTGAACTTTTAGATGGTTGAAAACGTCATCACTTTACTTATCAATCATTCAGTAAGGGTTAAACAAAGGATTTAACTTTATATATGAATAACTTTAAGTGATTTTTAACGTAATATTTGGTGCAAAAGTAATAAATTGCACTCGAATTAGTAAGAAAGTATTATTTATTGCGATCAAAATAGTAAAATTAAAAAATAAAATCATGAAACCCCGATTATTTACAAGGTCATTTCTCTTCATTTTGGTAATGTATTCCTTTGGATTACAAGCGCAATTTGATGATTTGTATTACGATTATCGTAAGGACGAAGCTTTAAGTAAAAAAACATCCCAGGTGTCTTATAACAGTGATTCTCGGGACGACAATGACGCTTATCAGGATGAATATGCTTATGACAATGACGAGTATAACAACTATGATGAATATGCTTACTCTTCACGGATCAGAAGATTCCACCAACCGGTAGTAACAAGCAGATACAACAGCAGTTTTGATAACTGGTGGTATGATGATTATTACAATGATCCATATGGTTATAATGGTAATAATTCCGTAAATGTATTTATTGGATCATCTTTTGGCAATTGGAATAGTCCTTGGGGCTACAATTCATGGAACAACTGGAATTCTGGTTGGGGATACAATAGCTGGAATTCATGGAACCGACCTTGGGGCTGGAACAGTTGGAATAATTGTCCAAATTTTGGCTGGGGCAATAACATTTACTATGGAAATGTATTTTATGGCAATAACTGGAATGGCAATAACTGGAATAACAATGGCTGGAATAACAATAACTGGAATAACAATGGCTGGAATAACAATGGCTGGAACAATTGGAATAACGGATACGAAACCAGCAATAAAACTTATGGCAGTAGAAAAGGCGGATCGCTTACATCTTCTGTGAAAGGCAGAAATGCATCACCTAGGAGAGAAGTTGTTTCAGGTGGAAACGGAACATCAGTGGATAGAGCTGGTCTTACAAAAGATGAAGGTATCACTGGACCAAGAAGTAAGAGAGATGAAAGAGATTTTAAAGGAGACATCAGTAAGCGTGAACCCAATGATGTCAACACTAAAAAATCTGAAAGGTCTCGCATATATACTAATCCGGATAGAAATACCAATCCTAAAAGCACGTCTCCATCCAGAAATAATACATCAAGGGAAAGAAGAAGTACAGAACCTGCTGACAGAAGCAGAAAGGAATCAGGAAGTACAACTCCATCTGAATCAGGAAGAAACAAAGGTAATATAGATAACAGCACAAGACGATCTTCTAATGAAAGTACCCGCACCAAAAGGTCTGAAGATAATACCAGATCCAATAGGAATTCATCTGGAAGTAGCTGGGATTCTGGATCATCATCCAGAAGTAGCGGAAGCAGTAACATGGGCTCTTCCAGATCTTCATCAAGTGGAAGCGGTAATACTGGAAGCTCTTCCAGATCAGGCGGCGGTAGTGGAAGTACATCCAGAAGAGGCGGCGGCTAGAAGATACAAGTTTAAGCAATTTTAAAATATAGATAAGGGCTGAGATAATATAAAAGTTATTCAGCCCTTTTATTTAAATCAATAGTCAAATATAATAAAAATGAGAAACAGCAACATCATTATAATACTATTACTAATCATATCAAATGTTCAGGCGCAGAATATATCTGATGTAGTCAGGTGGTCAACTTTGGATCAAATAGGCACAGCCCGTACTCTGGGAGTTGGAAGTGCATTTGGCGCTATGGGAGGTGATTTTTCTGTTATAAATATCAACCCTGCAGGAATCGCAGATTTCAGAATATCAGAAGTAACACTCACACCTTCACTCAGAGGAAATAAATCCAAAGCCTACTTTGATAAAGATGCTGCAAACATTGAAAACAGAAAAGGAACAAAACTGGGATTGGATAATATTGGATTTGTCATAGCCAGAAATCCCGGAAGCAACTGGACAAGCTCTAATATTGCGATAGGCTTTTCCCGCATAGCGGATCTTCAGAAAAACGTTCAGCTCAGTGGCAAGATAAAAGGATCTATTACTAATTATTTTGCAGAACAGGCCAATGAAAAAACACCGGATGAACTGGATGAATTCATAGCTTTTCCTGCATATAATACAGGAGCCATTTATGACTTTAATGAAGATAATTATTATGAAACAGATTTTGCTGATCCGAATCAGGAAGTATTCAGAACCCAGGAAATAATACAGCAAGGTGGTATCAATGAACTAACCATAGGATGGGCTGGTGAATACAAAAATAAAATGAATTTGGGTATTTCTATAGGTGTGCCATTTTCATCATTTGAAGAGTTGAAGACGTACTCCGAATCAGATCCCGATGACGAAATTGCTGCATTTAGAAATTTGGAATATATTGAACGACTGAATACTTCCGGTGTTGGTTTTAACTTTAAAGCTGGTTTTACCTATAAAATATTAAATAGCATAAGATTAGGTGGCGCATTTCATTCACCAACATGGTACAGATTTACTGATGACTATAGTACAAGTATGCTGTATTCTTTTGAAGATGGTTCTATTCAGACCTATGACTACGATTCGCCTGACGGCACTTTTGAATATAAAATTTCTACTCCATGGAGAACAATAGGAAGCTTGGGTACTACCTATAGGATAGGAGAAATCAAGGGATTTGTAAATGCTGATTTTGAATATCTGGACTATACCAACGCATCCTATAATGGAACAGCTTTTGATTCAAGTCAAGAGGAGCAGCAATGGACCAATGAAGTAAATGGCGAAGTACAAAGAAGATTAGGAACAGCCACCAATATTCGTTTGGGCACAGAATTTGGCTATAAAAATCTTAGACTCAGGGCAGGGTACAGTTGGGAAAGAACAGCTTTCAATGCTGATGATTTTTTTAATAATAAAACATCGTTTGGTATAGGATTCAGAGAAGATAATTTTTTTATTGATCTGGGTATACGTTTGGCAGAATACGCTGAAGGTTACAATCCATATGTCGTTTTGGACTCAGAGCTTGACCCACTGGCCAATATTAATACATCTAAAACAAGAGCAGCGCTTACATTGGGTTTTAAGTTTTAAGCTGCCGAAAGTAGAATTTTGGCTTTTTTGTAAAAGAGGTAAAAGTGGTTGGTATTATTTTGTTAGGAACTGTCGGAGTAAACAAAAAAGACATTAGTTTTGTAAATCAACAATAAAAAACAAAGTATAATGCCTTTAAAGTCACTGTATGTATCTGCTATTTTCCTGCTGACATGTTTATCTACAAATGCTCAGCAGCCTACTGTTAACATTAATGTAGCAGAAATCCCTGTTCTGTATAATAAAGAACATAAAAATCCAAGAATGCGTTTTAAGGTGTTGAATTCAGCAATTAGAGATAATACGGAAATGACAAGGCCTTTTGCAGAAGAATTGATGGAATTTGGTGAAGCGAAATATCTTGCTTTGAAGCCATTGATTATGGATCAGAATATACCAACCATTCAAAAACATATCAGAGATAAAAAACTGACGTACAAAGATTTAGTTACTTTTTATATTTATCGTATTGATAAGATCGAAAACGATCCTGAACTTACGCTTAACGCCATTATCAGTTTGAATCCAGATGTTATTCGTGAAGCCGAGCTTAAAGATAGCTTAAGGAAAAATCAAAAGAACCCTGATTTTATTTATGGTATGCCGATATTACTAAAAGATAATATTGGATTTGACGGATTGCCCACCACGGCAGGTGCCGCAGCTTTGATAAACAACAATACAAAAGATGCATTTATTGTAAAAAAATTGAAAGAAAAGGGAGCGATTATTCTTGGTAAAACTAACCTGAGCGAATGGGCTTATTATTTCTGTAGTGGTTGTCCTTTAGGATATAGTGCGGTGGGAGGACAAAGCTTAAATCCATATGGAAGAATGCGCTTTGAGACCGGTGGATCTAGTTCGGGTAGTGGTACAGCGGTTGCAGCTAACTATGCAGTTGCGGCAGTTGGCACTGAAACTTCAGGATCGATACTTTCTCCATCTTCACTAAATTCAGTTACAGGATTCAAACCGACAGTTGGATTGTTGAGCAGGACAGGCATTGTTCCTATTTCAAGTACGCTGGACACACCGGGTCCGATGACAAAAAATGTCATTGATAATGCGATACTCATGGATGCCATGACTGGTGCAGATCCGGAAGACACACAAACCAACCTTAATTCAGGGCGCATTTCATATTACAAAACAATAAAGAAAGCATCCCTTAAAGGACAGAGATTTGGTGTATTTAAGCACCTGATAGAATTTCCGGATTATGTTAAATTTTCAAATATATTGCGCAGCCAGGGAGCTGAAATCATTGAATTAGATAGTCAAAACGGAACACTTCAGGGATTTCTTACTTTGTTGAATATGGATATGAAATCAGATCTTCCGGCTTATCTTTCAAAATATGCATCAGCCCATGTAACCTTCAGAAGTATCGAAGATATAATAAGTTATAATACCGAAGTATTGTCAATTAGAGCGCCATATGGACAGGCACTCTTTGAAGGGATAGTAAAAGACACCACTTCTGAAACTTCTTTTAAAAAAATAAAGGATGATCTTGAAACTTCAGGAAAATCTTATTTTGAAAGTCTTATGAATAGTAATAAGCTGGACGCAGTACTTTCCATTAATAATATGCATGCTGCAATAGCTGCAGTTGCAAAGTACCCATGCTTGACTATACCCATGGGTTATAAATCTGATGGAGAACCACACGGTATAACCCTTATTGGGCCGTCCGGCACTGAAGCTAAATTATATCAACTGGCTTACAAGTTGGAAGAAAAGACTAAGATCAGAAAAGTACCGGCAAACTATGACTAATTTGAATTATTCTACTTGATGTATTTATAATAAGATGGCTATTAGGTAGCCATAGACTTGTTTTTTTTAATTATAATTTTAAACATCATCTAGTTTAAAGTCGTAATTGATCAGTGCTTAAAATATTGATATTCAATATTTTATTTAAAAATCCATCGATTTAAAGTTTGTAATTATCCAGGACAATTGATCTGATTAATCATAATCATGGTTCTACTTTTGTTGTTTAGTCTCTTTATATACCTTTAAATTTTGATTTTTATGTCTGTAGAAAAAATATATATTTTTGACACAAGTCTCAGAGATGGAGAACAAGTGCCTGGGTGTAAACTTCGTAAAGAACAAAAAGTAGCTATAGCCGCTCAATTGGATATATTTGGGGTGGATGTCATTGAAGCAGGATTTCCCATTTCAAGCCCGGGTGATTTTGAAGCTGTTCAGGAAGTGGCTTCTGTTGTAAAAAATGCTACAGTATGTGGATTGTCCAGGGCTGTGATGAAAGATATAGAAGTAGCTGCCCAGGCCGTAAAAAAAGCTGTCCGTCCAAGGATTCATACCGGGATAGGTACTTCAGACAGCCATGTAAAGTTTAAGTTGAATACCACCAGGGAAGATATTATGGAAAGAGCTGTGGCAGCAGTAAAATATGCCAAATCATTTGTTGAAGATGTTGAGTTTTATGCAGAAGATGCCGGCAGAACGGATAACGAATTTCTGGCCAAAGTATGCGAAGCTGTTATCAAAGCAGGGGCTACAGTCCTTAATATACCTGATACGACAGGATATTGTCTACCACATGAATATGGTGAAAAGATAGCCTACCTTCGGGATAATGTAAATGGTATCCACAAAGCGATACTAAGCACCCATTGTCACAATGATCTTGGAATGGCCACAGCAAATTCTATCGCAGGGGTAGAAAATGGAGCAAGACAAGTGGAATGTACAATAAATGGCATCGGAGAACGGGCAGGAAATACTGCGCTGGAAGAGGTGGCTATGATACTGAAACAAAGATTTAGCCATAAATATACGACAGGAATAAATACTCCCATGCTTAAATCCATTAGCCATCTGGTATCAGACACGATGGGTATGCCCGTGCAGGCCAATAAAGCTATAGTAGGAGCCAATGCTTTTGCACACTCTTCAGGAATTCATCAGGACGGAGTAATCAAGCATAGGGAAACATATGAAATCATTGACCCTGCTGATGTTGGAGTAGATCATTCATCCATAGTGTTGACAGCAAGATCAGGCAGAGCAGCTTTGGCATATCGGTTTAAAGAATTAGGGCATCACCTTACAAAAGATGAATTGGATATAGCTTATCAGTATTTTTTATTGTTAGCAGATCGGCAAAAGGAAGTAGTAGATGCAGATTTGGAAGGAATCTATAGTCAAAATATATTTGCCCTTGCATAATATAAATAAACAATTCCCACAACTCTTCAATTCAAACCAATCAAACAATTCAAACAACTCCACAAATAAACAAAAAACATAAAAGTGACTTTATTCGAAAAAATATGGAATGTCCATATAGTAAAATCGATAGATAAAAATAGGGACGTGCTTTATATTGATAAGCATCTGATTCATGAGGTAACAAGTCCGCAGGCATTTGATGGTCTTCGCAACAGAGGTATTGGTATTTTCCGGAAGGATAGAATACTGGCAACTGCCGACCATAATGTGCCTACAATAAACCAACATCTGCCCATACAGGAACCACTCAGCAGACTTCAGGTAGAAAAGCTGCATGAAAATTGCAGACAATTTGATGTCGAGCTATATGGATTAGGTCACCAGTATCAGGGTATTGTCCACGTGATAGGACCTGAGCTGGGCATCACACAACCAGGAATGACCATCGTGTGCGGGGATAGTCACACTAGTACACACGGGGCTTTTGGAAATATTGCATTTGGAATAGGAACCAGTCAGGTAGAGCAGGTTATGGCAACACAATGTCTAATATTAGAAAAGTCCAAAACCATGCGAATCAATGTTGAAGGTACTTTAGGGAAAGGCGTTGGAGCAAAAGATACAATCTTATTTATTATTTCCAGACTTTCTGCAGCTGGAGGTACCGGTTATTTTGTAGAATATGCAGGATCGGCTATTCGTTCACTTTCGATGGAGGCCAGAATGACGATATGTAATATGAGCATCGAAATGGGTGCTCGAGGAGGTATGATCGCTCCGGACGAGACCACATTTGAATATATAAAGGGACGAACATTTGCACCGACAGGGGTATATTGGGAAGCAGCAATTGAATATTGGAAGACACTGTATTCTGATAAAGATGCTGTTTTTGATGCCGAATATACCTATGATGCAGCGGATATCACTCCTATGGTCACTTATGGCACGAATCCGGGCATGGGCATGGGGGTTTCTGAAAACATACCTTTAGAAAACCAAACAGAGTCTATCCAAAAATCACTGACCTACATGGGCTTAAAAGCCGGAGAAAAGTTAGTTGGCAAAAAAATTCAAAATGTATTTATCGGAAGCTGTACAAATAGCAGAATAGAAGACCTCAGGCTGGTTGCAAACTTTGTAAAAGGTAAACAAAAAGCTCAACATGTAAAAGTGTACATCGTACCTGGTTCAAAACAAGTTGAAATTCAGGCAAAAGAAGAGGGTTTGGACAAAATATTTGAAGCAGCAGGTTTTGAACTCAGAGAACCTGGTTGCAGTGCTTGTCTAGGTATGAATGAAGATAAGATTCCCGCCGGTGAATATTGTGTATCCACGTCCAACCGAAATTTTGAAGGAAGGCAAGGACAAGGTGCAAGGACAATTTTATCCGGTCCATTGATGGCCGCAGCTGCGGCAATAGAAGGAAAGATTGTTGATATCAGGGAATATTTGAATTAAAAAGTATGGAAAAGTTAGATAAATTAGTCAGTACGGCGGTGCCTTTACCCATCGAAGATATTGATACGGATCAGATCATCCCTGCCAGATTTCTCAAAGCGGTCTCTAAGGATGGATTTGGCAAAAATTTATTCAGAGATTGGCGTTATCATCACGATGACAGCCAGGTGCAAGATTTCATTTTAAACAATAATACGTATCAGGGTCAGATTTTAGTGGCCGGAAAGAATTTTGGCTGCGGCTCCAGTCGCGAACATGCTGCATGGGCATTGGCCGATTATGGTTTTAAAGTGGTGATCAGTAGTTTTTTTGCAGATATTTTCCGTGGAAACGCACTAAATAATGGCATACTGCCACTACAGGTCAGTCAGGATGTGCTTGATCAGATCTTCAGTTGGATAGAATCAGATCATCGGATGCTTCTGGAAGTCAATGTAGAAGATCAAACCCTGCGAATAGGTAACCTGAATGTGCCATTTGATATCGACCCGTATAAGAAGGAATGTCTTATCAACGGATATGATGATATAGACTTTCTATTAAGTATAAAAGATGATATTGAAAATTTTGAAAAAAACAGAATTTTTACGTTTTAAAATTATCTAAACAATACTTTCAAAAAAGAGTGAATACAATGAAAATGCTGAAAAAGATAACCGTTTTACCAGGAGATGGTATTGGTCCAGAGGTAATAGCTCAGGCATTAAAAGTATTGAAAGCCATCAGTCAAAAATATGGTCATCATTGGGAAATTAAAGAAGCCCTCATCGGTGCCTGTGCCATCGATATTACAGGAGATCCTTTTCCGGACGCTTCATTAACAGCGTGTCAGGAAGCCGATGCTATTCTTATGGGTGCTATTGGTGATCCCAAATACGATAATGATCCTTCTGCCAAAGTTCGTCCTGAACAAGGACTACTCCGAATGAGGAAATCATTAGGACTTTATGCTAATATCAGGCCAGTAAAGATTTATGCTTCTTTATTACATTTGTCTGTTTTCAAACCCGAGATACTTAAAGATGTTGATTTTGTAATTTACAGAGAGCTCACTGGAGGCATATATTTTGGCGAAAAAGTCAAGGAAGCGACTTTCTCATCAGATTTATGTTTATATCACAGATATGAAGTGGAGCGCATCACACACCTGGCTTTTCAGCAGGCAATGGAGCGAAGAAAAAAGCTTACGCTTGTTGATAAAGCCAATGTATTGGAGACATCCAGACTGTGGCGATCTGTTGTGGCAGAGATAAGCCGTCAATATCCGGAAGTTGCATTGGATTTTTTATATATAGATAATGCTGCCATGCAAGTTATTCTTAATCCTTCCAGATTTGATGTGATATTGTGTGACAATCTTTTTGGGGATATTCTATCTGACGAAGCCAGTGTATTATCCGGCTCTATGGGCTTGTTGCCCTCAGCCTCCAAAGGGGAAAAGTCAGCACTTTATGAGCCTATACACGGATCATACCCTCAAGCAGCAGGAAAGGATATTGCCAATCCGCTCGCCACAATTTTATCCGTAGAGATGATGATGAGAGATTTTGACTATATTGCTGAGGCGGATGATATTATCAGTGCTGTCGATCAATGCATTAGTGACGGATTTCTCACTGAAGACTTAAAACCAACTATTCCAGTGAGATGTTCACAAGTAGGCGACAAAGTCGTTGCCCTAATACTATCAATAAAATAATCATGATCAATAAATATAGTAAAACGATTACCCAAGATGTCACCCAACCCGCAGCACAGGCTATGTTGTATGGTATAGGTCTGACAACCGAAGATTTAGACAAGGCTCAAGTGGGCATCGTCAGCATGGGATATGATGGCAATACGTGCAACATGCACCTTAATGACTTGGCAGCCGTAATCAAAAAAGGTGTTTGGGAACAAGATTTAGTAGGCTTAATATTCAATACTATAGGTGTCAGTGACGGTATCAGCAATGGAACAGATGGTATGAGATACTCTTTAGTATCCAGAGATATCATTGCGGATAGTATAGAGACTGTATGTGGAGCTCAATATTATGATGGACTTATCGCTGTACCGGGCTGTGATAAAAATATGCCTGGCGCCATTATGGCCATGGGTCGACTAAACAGACCTTCAATCATGGTTTATGGCGGTACTATAGCTCCAGGTCATTACAAAGGTCAGGATTTGAATATCGTTTCTGCTTTTGAAGCTTTAGGTCAAAAAGTAGCAGGTACGATTAGTGAAGAAGATTTTCAAGGTATCATCCGCCACGCTTGCCCTGGGCCAGGGGCATGTGGTGGTATGTACACGGCCAATACTATGGCGAGTGCCATCGAAGCATTGGGTATGAGCCTTCCATTTTCATCATCCAACCCTGCGCTCAGCCCTGAAAAACAACAGGAATGCATAGATGTTGGAGCAGCCATCAAGTTGTTGCTCGAGCAAGATATCAAACCGTCTGACATCATGACCAGAAAAGCCTTTGAGAATGCAGTCACTATCATCATGGTATTGGGTGGAAGTACCAATGCTGTTTTGCATTTGATAGCAATGTCCAAAAGTGTCGGTGTAGTATTAACTCAAGATGATTTCCAAATCATAAGTGATAAAATTCCTGTACTTGCTGATTTGAAGCCCAGCGGCAAATATCTGATGCAAGATCTTCATGAAATAGGTGGTATTCCAGCAGTTATGAAATATCTTTTGTCCAAAAATATGTTGCACAGTGATTGTATGACTGTTACTGGAAAAACATTGGCTGAAAATCTAAAAAATATTCCTGATCTGGATTTTGCCCAACAGGTTATCATCAGACCAGTAGAAGAACCATTGAAGAAGACTGGCCATTTGCAAATATTGTATGGCAATCTTGCTATCAAAGGTGGTGTAGCGAAGATTTCGGGTAAAGAAGGTGAGTTATTTACTGGTCCAGCAAGAGTTTTTGATGGTGAAAAATTGCTCATAGAGGGTATAACTCAGAAAAAAGTAAAAGCTGGTGATGTAGTCGTCATCAGATACGTAGGACCAAAAGGAGCGCCAGGTATGCCAGAAATGCTAAAACCCACTTCTGCTATTATGGGCGCAGGATTGGGCAAAAGTGTAGCATTGATTACAGATGGTAGATTCAGTGGTGGTACGCATGGTTTTGTAGTAGGACATATTACACCTGAAGCTTATGATGGTGGAGCCATTGCTTTGGTTCAGGATGATGATATTATTACCCTTGATGTCAATAATAAAGCGATAACTTTGCATATCTCTGATCAGGAAATGAACGAAAGAAAAAGCTTATGGACTCAGCCACCATTAGCTGTTAAAAATGGTGCTTTATACAAATACGCCAGAAGTGTAAAGGACGCATCTGAAGGTTGTGTCACCGATGAATTCTAAAATTTAAAAATAATGACAAAAGAATATTTTTTGGATCTGGCAAAATACAACCAATGGGCGAATGAAAAATTTATCCATTGGGCAAAACCTATCAATGCTGCCCAATGGGATAAAGAACTCGTGAGTAGTTTTCCTTCTATAGCGCAGACGGTCATACATATTATAGGTGCGGAAATGATTTGGCACGATAGACTACTTAATATTCCAAATCCTGTTTGGTTACCATTGAATTTTAAAGGGGACAAAAATACAACTTTAGATGTTTGGCGGAAAAGTAGTGAACTCTTGATCAACTTCATTGAAAATATAAATTCAGAGCATATTCTTTTTAAGCAATCTTACAAAAGGATAAATGGTGAAGCTTTTACTCAGCCTGTGTATGAGATTTTATCCCACGTTTTCAATCATTCTACTTATCACCGAGGGCAATTAGTCACATTATTCAGACAAGTGGGATTCACTGACGTAACATCTACAGATTTATTACTCTATTATAGAAAATAAAAAAGCATGACGGCAAATACCACACTAAAGACAGATATTAAAACTGCTCACATTAAACAAGTCACAGGCTCACAGGCTTTATTGGATGCGCTGATTCATGAAGGTGTTAAAACGATCTTTGGGTATCCGGGGGGCGCTATCATGCCTGTTTATGACGCCCTTTATGATTTTAATGACCAATTGGAACACATATTGGTGCGCCATGAACAAGGTGCTATCCACGCAGCGCAGGGATTCGCAAGAGTATCTGGCAAAACAGGTGTAGTATTTGCTACAAGCGGTCCAGGAGCTACCAATTTGGTGACAGGATTGGCAGATGCAATGATAGATTCTACCCCTGTAGTTTGTATCACAGGTCAGGTTTTTGCTCACTTGTTGGGTACAGATGCTTTTCAGGAAACAGATGTTATTAATATCACATCTCCGGTCACTAAGTGGAACTATCAGGTCACAAATGCAGAAGAAATTCCACATGTTTTAGCAAAAGCCTTTTATATTGCTGCTACAGGGAGGCCAGGTCCAGTAGTGATTGATATTACAAAAAATGCACAATTACAACTTTTTGATTATGAAGGATACCAAAAGTGTTATCACATAAGGAGTTATAAACCAAAGCCTGAAATTCGACCAGCTTATATTGCAGAAGCTGCTGCTATCATCAATGAAGCTAAAAAACCATTTGTAATTTTCGGTCAAGGTGTCATTTTGGGTAATGCGGAAAAAGAATTTCTAACTTTTATTGAAAAAGGGAATTTCCCTGCTGCATGGACGATACTAGGAATGGGAGCAATACCTACAGATCATGAATTATCCGTTGGTATGTTGGGTATGCACGGCAATTATGGACCTAATCTTCTGACCAATGAGTGTGATGTTTTGATCGCCATAGGCATGCGGTTCGATGATAGAGTGACTGGTCGCTTAGATAAGTATGCCAAACAAGCCAAAATAATTCATCTTGATATAGATCCTGCCGAAATCGATAAAAATGTAAAAAGTACCGCCGCAGTTTGGGGTGATTGTAAAGAAACACTGCCGCTCCTTACTGAAGCCATACACAGGAATGAAAATCATCAGTGGTTACAAAAATTTAAAGATTGTACCGTCAAAGAAACAAAAAAGGTAATTTATCCAGAGCAAAATCCATCATCTGGCGAGATCACCATGGCAGAAGTATTAAGATGTATCAATGAAATAAGTGATGGAGAAGCTATCATAGTCTCGGATGTAGGACAGCACCAAATGGTCGCTTGTAGATACGCCAAATTAAACAAAACAAGATCTAATATTACATCAGGAGGATTAGGTACAATGGGATTTGCATTGCCTGCAGCCATTGGAGCCAAATATGGTGCTCCAGATAGACAAGTGATTGCGATCATAGGTGACGGCGGCTTTCAGATGACATTGCAGGAATTAGGTACCATCATGCAAGCCAATGTCAATGTCAAAATAATCATTCTCAATAATCAGTTTCTAGGAATGGTCAGACAATGGCAAGAGCTTTTTCATCACAACAGATATTCTTTTGTCAATATCACAAGCCCGGATTTTGTGCAACTTGCGAAAGCATATAACATAGAAGGTAAAAAAATAGAACAAAGAGATGAACTTAAAGTAACACTAGAAGAAATATTAAGCCACAACAATCCATTTTTATTGGAGGTCATGGTCGGCAAAGAAAATAATGTTTTTCCAATGGTACCACAAGGTCGAGGTGTATCTGAAATCATTTTATCTAAAGAAGAACTGTAATACATCATGAAGCAGGAATATACCATCACCGTTTACACGGAAAATCAAATTGGCTTAATCAATAAATTGGCCATCATTTTTACTCGTAGGAAGATCAATATAGAAAGCCTGAACACATCTCCGAGTGAGGTAGAAGGGATACATAGATTTACCATCGTCATCAATGAAACAGAAGAAGTTGTTCGTAAACTTTCCAGACAAATCGAAAAATTGCTCGATGTACTCAAAGTAGATTTTAATACCGATGAAGAGATTATATGGCAGGAAATGGCTTTGTACAAAGTAGCAGCAGATGTTATCACTGAGAAGGTGAAAGTAGAGCGCCTGCTTAGAGAACAAGGTGCGCGAGCGGTAGTCATAAGGAAAGACTACATCATCTTCGAAACCACAGGTCAAAGGGAAGAAATAAATAATCTGATCAAAACACTTGAGCCGTATGGTTTACTTGAGTTTGTAAGATCTGCAAGGATTGCCATCATCAAAAAAAGTGATGGTTTTCATAATAAAATCAAAGAATTTGAATACAAAGTTCCTAGTGAAACCTTGGTAGAAAATGAATTCTTAGATCAAAATGAAAGTATATTCAGTATGTAATTTGGTGATGGGTGATTTATAGACAGTAATTGTAGAAAAAAACACTAATATCACATAGCTCATAATTCATAATTCAACATTCGTAATTAATAATTTTAAAAAACATGGCACAATTAAATTTTGGAGGAACCGTCGAAAATGTCGTGACACGCGATGAGTTCCCATTGGAAAAGGCAAGAGAAGTTCTCAAAAACGAAACCATTGCCATCATAGGCTATGGGGTACAAGGTCCTGGACAGGCATTAAATCTGAGAGATAATGGCATGAACGTCATTATAGGACAGAGACCCAACTCCCATTCGTGGGACAAAGCTGTAAATGATGGATTTG